>Ga0208787_1000395_pt1 | contig 21023 bp, 15 predicted proteins | sample Wag4_2014_7_11_FD_187362 | JGI IMG/M metagenome (GOLD analysis project Ga0208787, IMG submission 187362) | Fresh water microbial communities from Ohio, USA - Utica-2 Time Series HT 2014_7_11 (SPAdes) (version 2) | ecosystem: Environmental > Aquatic > Freshwater > Water tank | place: USA: Ohio...
ATTCTACGGGTGCACGATGTTAAAGAAGCGGCAGAGGTAAGGTCGCTTTTTTATGCACTTTATCCCACTACAGGTGGTATGCCAATGTAGAAGATAGGCAGTTTTGCTGGTTTTTTGTACTAGCGGTTTTCAAATCTTTAAAAAGTGCATAAAAAAACGGGTGAGAAGCCTATTCCCCACCCGTTTTTTTGTTCTACTCTATTGTTACTGTTTAATCAGTTTAATGGACTGCCTATTGCCCTTTTCATCCATCAAACGAGCGGTATAGAAACCGGGCGCCCAATTGTGGCCAATTTGAAGGTTGCCTTCCCGAGCGGATAGATTTTGCTGTTCTATGCGCTGACCCATCATGTTGATCACTTCCAGCTGAAGGTTCGCCTCAACGGGCCACTGGTAGGACAAGACGAAGGTAGAGCGACTCGGGTTTGGACTGATGAGTAGCTGGTGCTCCAATTCGGGTGAGGTGGTAGCACTAGTCAAGATAGGGGTTACTAGGAATTCGTCGATAGCTGCCTCCACCAAGTGGCCTGGGCTTACGTCTTCGGTAATAAAGTGGATTCTAACTTGATCGTCCAAGGTAATAAAATCTCCAAGTTTGATACCTTCAACAGGAACCCAAGCAGAAGCTGAGTTGCTTGTGCTCAGTATTTGGACATTTTGTGTAGCATTGGATACCCGAATTTCGAAATAATCATTTGGGTTACCGCTGCCGCCACTATTGAAGAACCAATACTGAACGTCCAGCGTTGCGTTGAGTGCTCCCGCTAATTGCATGGCTGGGGAAGACAGGGTCACTGTGCCATTATCCACGTCATCAGCGCCTGCGGCGCCACCTCCATTTCCGGTTACGAAGCACTGGTCACCTGCATCGGAAGGGACATCGTTATCCGTGTTGGAAGGACTTCCGTTGAAATCCGTTCCAATTGGCTCTCCTCGTTCCCATAGACCAGCAGATGCAGTGGCATCCGTGCTCCAGCCGTAATCAAGGTTGAAATCGTCGTAATATCCTTTTTGCAGTGTAAGCGTAACAGGCTGTCCTGCGCTCACTGTGATAAATTGCGTTGCAGAGATATAGCCCCACAATCCAGCCGATACCAAGTACGTGCCCGAAGCAACGCAACTAAGATCGAAGCTGCCGTCTGCGGCAGTGAGGGTTTGGTAAGATTGATTGGGATTGGTCAGAGTGACTGGTACATTCGCAATTGGAGTATTGTTAGCGCCGTCAAGAACTGAACCTGTCACATCATAAACGGATTCTGGTTGAAGGGTTACATCAAATGGAACCACCTCACCGGAAACGAAATTGGCGGTAAAGGTTTGAGTAACAAATCCAGCCTTACTAATTTGTACGGTGTATTCGCCTTCCTGCGCCATCCCTGTTTTTGCCTCGCCGTTATTACTTGAAGTGGTTGTGGAAGAAGCTGGCCCACCGATGATTTCTACTTTTGCATCGGCCATGGGCAGTCCATTACATCCATTTTTTACAATTCCTTCCAAAAAGCTTGCCCTTTTGTAGGTGGGTGTCAAGATGAAAAGTTGACCTGGACTAATATTGCTTGCAATCATAGTACCAGATGGGAAAAAAGGATACGCACCCCAGCATCCATCAAAATTAGCGCCTGCACCCTGCCACGTGTCGTAATTACCTACTTCCACCAAGTTAGAAGGACGGCTACAGTCGGTGATAACAACACCTCCAGTGTACCAAGAAGTCACAGAAAAGTTGTTGATAATATGGGCGTTGTGTCCTATTGAACCAAAACCATTATCGATGGAGAACCGGTCAAGCTCTTTGATATCTGTTGGATCTGAGATGTCGTAAGACGTTAAGAAGGAGGGAGTGGTTTCATCGGTAGTTACGATGTGTTTATGGTCATCCAATAACCAAGCGTTGTGGGTAAACTTGCCAGGTGTTTGAATACTGCCCAGAAGCACTGGATTTTGCTTGTCGCTCATATCTACGATAGATAATAGACCGGAGTAGATATGACATCCATAGAGGGTGTCGTTTTCTGCATAGCCATCGTGGATGTAGCCCAGTTGATCAAATTTCCCAAGGTAGGTTGGGTTGTAGGGATCAGCGGTTAGGTCGTGTGCAACGCCGCCATTGAATTGGCCTTGGCTTCCGTAGGTGTACAAGACGCCTTTAGTTACGTCGATATGCAAGGCGTGAATGGTATTGATATTGCCTGCAGCCGCACCTGTTCCGAAGTAGCTATGGTACATCAGGTTAGGGCTGGGGAGACCGCTTAGGTCAACAATTTGAACACCTGCTCCGCCTTCGGAGGTGACGTAGGCATAGTGGGAGTAGGTTTTTATTTCTTTCCAGAGGTTATCTGGGCCAGGAATTTGAACAATTTGAACAGGGAGGTCAGGATTCGTGATATCCACGATAATCATACCTTTTGAGCCGCCCACTAAGGCATATTCTCTTCCATCTGGGCTAGTCCATCCGCATACATTGGCTAGGGTTTGTCCTGGAAACGTAATGCTGGATCGAAGCTGAACATTGTTATTTTGAGCAAAGGAAAGAAGGTGCAGGCAAAGGGTAAAGGCTGCTAGTAATAGAGAACGTACGTAGTTGTGCATCAGATAATTAATAAATTAGTAGAAAACAAAGGTAGTAGAAGCTACCAAGTTTTTTGTAAAAACAAGGATTGTTAGGACATCATTTAACGTCGTTTGTCTGATTTGGGCTTTTGGCTCTACATTTGTAGTTATTGGTGGGTATGCTGGGTAGAATCGGATGCCATTTTTGCAGCTTGAACGAGGTGGAGGAGCAAGTCGAGCTGTGGAAGGATGGTGGAATAATAAGGATCATGCCGGAACTTACTAATTAAGCGCTCTGCTTCAGGGTATTCTTTGTGCGCCACATGGTACTCTAAGGAGAATCCAGCGGCTTGGTTAAATTTGTCAAATACCACGGAATCAGGTTGTTTTTGTTTGAATAGCAGCCAACCTAATGCAATACCTACTAGGAGTGTGGCAACGCTCACTGCTGCCAGCGCTTTAAACCCAAATCCTCCTTTCTGAATCCGAAGTTGTTGGTAGTCGTGCTGCCAGCGGTGAATTTCCGATTCTAGTTCTTTGGATTTGGAGGAGAGGGTTCTGGCAGCAGCTTGGTGTTCTTCCACCTGTTGTTGGAGTAACACGTTTTGATCTACCGCATGGGTAAGCCTTTCCGCCGTTCGTTGTAAATCTGCCTGCAAGGAGTCCAAATGAGTATTTTCCTTTGGATGTCCTTCGTTTGCTTCCGAATTCGTTGCTTCGTTCATCTTCCTGAATTTCCAATTTTGTAACAAAAGTAAGCAGTCTGCTGTTGTTTCTAGCTTAAACTTTCTAGGAGGTGGCTCATCGATTTTTTGGGTAAATGAGTTGAAATCATTAAACCAGACCCAGCTTTCAGCGTCGAATCAATGGTGGCGGCCCAGTTCAAATCAAAAAGTGATATTTTTGCGAAATGAAAGTAGATATATTAGCGATTGGAGTTCATCCAGATGATGTGGAGTTGAGCGCGGCGGGCACGCTGTTAAAACATGCAGCCATGGGTAAGAGTTTTGGTTTGCTCGATCTAAGTAAGGGTGAGTTGGGAACTCGGGGTACCGCGGAGATCCGGGCTGAAGAGGCAGAGGCGGCGGCATCGGTTTTAGGGGCGGCTTTTCGGAATCGGTTGGATATTCCGGATGGCTTTTTTACCCATCAACCAGAGCAATGGATGAAAATTGTACGTCAGTTACGCCACGTACAGCCGGAGGTGGTACTGTGTAATGCTCCCCAAGATCGGCATCCGGATCACGGAAGAGCGGCGAAATTGGTAGTGGATGCCTGTTTTTATGCGGGATTAACGAAAATCGAAACCCTGAATGATCGGGGGATGCCTCAGCAGGCTTGGCGGCCAAAGGCAATTTATCACTATATCCAAGATCAACAGTTGCAACCCGATTTCGTAGTGGATATTACGCCTTTTTTTGAGCAAAAAATGAAGGCTATTCGGGCATTTCGATCCCAGTTTTATGCCCCAGATGCTGCAGCGCCGAACACACCTATATCTGGAAAAGACTTTCTAGATTTTATGGAAGCAAAGGCGAGGGTGTTTGGACGATCTATTCAGGCAGAGTTTGCGGAAGGGTTTATTTGTGCGCGGGTACCCGGGGTAGAAGATTTATTTTCCTTGCGATAACTACAATTTGAAATATGCGCTATCTTTTAGTCGGTTTTCTGTTGGTCGCTGGGCTCTTGGTGCGGGCGCAGCAGGCTCCTCTTTATTTTCCACCCATTGTTGGAGATAATTGGGAGACTATTTCACCGGATTCCCTGGGGTTTTGTCCGGAGGCAATTGACAGTTTGTATTCTTTTTTGGGGGAAACGGGTACAAAATCTTTTATGTTGCTGCAAGATGGCAAAATTGTATTAGAAAAGTATTTTGGCACGTATACACGTGACTCTTTTTGGTATTGGGCTTCTGCTGGTAAATCCTTGACTGCCTTTCTTGTTGGACAAGCAAAGCAGGAGGGATTGGTCCATCTTGATTCAGCCACCTCTACCTATTTAGGAACAGGGTGGACAAGTTGTTCGCCTGAGCAAGAACAGTTGATTACCGTCCGGCACCAATTAAGTATGAGTACGGGGTTGGATGATGGAGTGTTGGATGACAACTGTACGGATCCAGGGTGTTTACACTATTTAGCAGCCCCTGGTACACGTTGGGCCTATCACAATGCGCCCTATCACCTTTTGCACGATGTGTTAGAACAGGCGACCGGGTGGAGTTTACAGCAGTTTACCAAAAACAGGCTGTTGGATAAAACCGGGATGAGGGGTTTGTGGATTAACCACGTTCAGTATGGTCGGGCTCGGGATATGGCTCGTTTTGGTTTGTTAATGTTGGCAAAAGGTAGCTGGAACGGAATTTCCTTACTGTCGGATTCACTTTATTACCAGGCAATGATCCAGCCGAGTCAGTCGATGAATCCTAGTTATGGTTATTTATGGTGGTTAAATAGTGGTTCCACCTACCTTGTTCCTGGTGTACAGCTTCCGTTTGTGGGGCCATTATTTCCGGCAGCGCCACTTGATTTGTACGCGGCATTAGGGAAAAATGATCAAAAGATCCACGTTGTTCCAAGTAAAAATTGGGTGGTAGTGCGGCAGGGAACCGGTTCCAACTTGAGTTTGGTCCCTATTGTATTTGATCAGCAGCTGTGGCTTCGACTATTGGAGTTGGATTGTGGCGCTTCTGGGGTGAAGGAGAACGAGCAGGAGGACGTTGTGGAAATATTTCCTACGGTGGCTGGTTCGGGCTGGTGGCTGGAGTCGGCCTCGGAGCTCGCTGGCTTACGTCTTTGGAGTGGAGAAGGGAAGGTGTTGTGGTCGGCGCAGCAGCCTATGGGCAGGGTGCATTTTGTGGAAGTGAAGAATTGGCCGCATGGATGGTATGTAATGGAGGTACAGTTGCTTAATGGCCGGCGGGTATTGAAACGAGTAGGGATTGGAAAATAAAAAAAGCCACTCTCAAGGAGAGTGACTTTTTATTTAGTGGCGGGAGCCGGACTTGAACCGACGACCTTCGGGTTATGAGCCCGACGAGCTACCAACTGCTCCATCCCGCGATTTATTAGACTGCAAAGATACGGTTAATTAGTTCAGATAAACAAATTTATTTACAAATAATTAACCAGTGTTAAGTTAGTTGCTTTGCTTTTTTCTGTTGGATAAACAGGAGTGGATCATTAAAGTGGTTAATTCTGTTTTTGCTGTTATTCTATTTTACAAAAGCTTCACATGAACGAATAAGAAAATTTTCGAAAGTGGGGTTTGGGAATCTGTTTAGAGAGACTGTACGTTGGGGAATAGGCAAAAAAAGAGCTGCCTCTGAGGGGAGACAGCTCTTTTTAATATACTAGGTAAACTTAAGCGGGCGTTGGAACGGCTGGCTTATAAGCCCCTGCTTTCAGTTTTTCACCCACTGCAGAGAAGGCATCCAACGTGATTTGGATATCCTCGTCGGTATGGACGGCAGTTGGAATCAAACGAAGTATCATCATCCCTTTAGGTACGACGGGGTAGACGACGATGGAGCAGAATACACCGAAGTTTTCGCGCATATCTTTTACGAGAGCCATGGCTTCTTCTACTTCACCGTGCATATAGACTGGTGTTACGCAGGTATTGGTATCTCCAATATCGAATCCCCGGTCTTTCAGTCCTTGTTGAAGTTTGTGAACGTTTTGCCAAAGTTTTTCTCGGAGTTGAGGTTGGCTTTTGAGCAACTCAAAACGTTTGATAGCGCCCTCAACGATCGGCATTGGAAGGGATTTGGCATAGATTTGGGAGCGCATGTTATAGCGCAGGAATCGGATAATTTCCTTAGGACCTGCGATAAATGCGCCGATGAGTGCCATACTTTTGGCGAAGGTGCTGAAGTAGAGGTCAACGGCTTCTGTGACACCCTGTTCTTCTGCCGCACCGGCACCGGTTGCGCCGAGCATCCCGAATCCGTGGGCATCGTCGATGATAAGGCGGAAATTGTATTTATCTTTCAGCGCTGCAATTTCGCGAAGTTTACCTTGGTCGCCACGCATACCGAATACCCCTTCTGTAATAACGAGGATACCACCGCCGGTTTCGTCGGTGATTCGTTTAGCGCGTTCTAGGTTTTTTTCTAGGCTTTGTACATCATTATGGGTAAAGGCGAAGCGTTTGCCAAGGTGCATACGAAGTGCATCGACGATACAGGCATGGCTTTCGGAGTCATAAACGGCTACGTCATGACGGCTTAGGAGCGCATCGATGACAGACATGATACCTTGGTAACCATAGTTAAGGAGGTAGCCGTCTTCTTTTCCTACGAAATGCGCTAGGTCTGTTTCTAGTTGTTTGTGGCGTTTGGTTTCACCGCTCATCATGCGGGCTCCCATGGGGTAGGCTAAACCCCATTTTTGGGCGCTTTGAGTATCGGCGGTCCGTACGTCGGGGTGATTAGCGAGTCCAAGGTAGTTGTTGATGCTCCAGCAGACCACTTCTTTGCCATTAAAGTACATACGGTTACCGAGTTCCCCTTCCAGTTGTGGGAACATATAGTACCCTTCGGCTCTTTCAGCATACTTCCCGAGTGGTCCGGCTTGTTTTAGGATGCGATCGAATAAATCCATAGTTTTAGTGTGAATGAGGGATGGCCACTTGTTCTTCTTCGGCGAGGAACCCTTGTGAGCGCATCCAATGGTCGTTAAATATTTTGGAAACGTATTTAATACCGTGGCTAGCAAATATTAGCACCACTACATCGTCTTTCGTGAGGCGATCGGCGATTTGGTCGAGGCATTGGAGGGTTGCTCCGCTGGAGTAGCCTGACAGAATTCCGTCGGTGGTGGCCAGGGAACGAGCTTTAACAGCGCTTTCTTGGTCGGTCACCTTTACGAATTCATTAATTAGCCCGAAGTCAAAGTTGGACGGGATGATATTTTTGCCGACTCCTTCCATTTGGTAGGAGTAGATTTCATTAGGGTCATACACCCCGGTTTCGTGGTATTTTTTGAGTACAGATCCGTAGGCATCGGTAGCGATGATAGTGAGATCTGGGTTTTGTTCTTTTAGAAATTTTCCGGTACCGCAGAGGGTTCCACCGGTGCTAGCGGAGCCAATCAGGTGGGTGATTTTACCTTCTGTTTGCTCCCAAATTTCTGGTCCGGTGCTTAGGTAGTGCGCGGTGCTATTATCTAAGTTGTAGTTTTGGTTGATATAGTAGGCGCCTGGGATTTCCTCTGCAAGGGTTTGTGCTTTGCGGTAGTAGGACTCAGGGTCATTTGGTTTTGCATCTTTTGGGCAGAGAACGACCTCAGCTCCCATGGCTCGGAGGCTGCTGAGTTTATCTTCAGAAATTTTGCTGGTGACTGTTAGGACGCAGCGGTATCCTTTGATGGCGCATACCATTGCAAGACTGAATCCAGTATTTCCGCTGGTGGCATCGACAATGGTGCCGCCTGGCTTTAGTTTGCCCGTGCGTTCAGCATGTTCGATCATGTACAGGGCAATTCTATCCTTCGCACTCAGTCCAGGATTAAGTCCCTCTAGTTTTGCATAAACGGTGGCTGGGATATGCTCAACAATTTTATTTAGGCGTACCAAGGGGGTTTTGCCAATGGTTTCTAAAATGCTGTTGTAGACCATGCGCCTGGGATTTTTTAATGAAAAATAAGCCCGCAAAGGTAAAACAAATACCAATAAATTACTAATTATCTAGGTTAAAGGAAAAAAATGTGAAAAAAGGCAGTAATTTTTTGGATGTGCCAAATTATTGATGGAAATTCGCCGCATATCCCAGAGCACAATATGGTTTTACTCCCCCAGACTGGTTTTTTTTACAACCAAACTCTATTGTCATGCTCATTATTACAATTGCTGTTATTGCCATGCTGTTAGTACGTTTTTTGCCCTTGGTTTTAGGGATGTGGAACTCTGGTAGTAGGCACTAAAACAGGAGACTAAATCTACCAAGGAAAGGTGTGTTGCCGTGCATTTTTTGTAGTGGCTTCGTCCGACCTGCTTCTTTGGTAACACAGGAAGGACCAACTTTTCCGGAGAGGTACTACTTCTTTCTGGCTGGTTTGTTTTACTTTGAAGGCACAAGTGTTGAACTTTTTCGAATAGCGTTGTGAGGAAATTAGTTACGAATTTGACTACCTGGGTGCTCGTTGCGGTGGTGTCGGGGGCATTGGTGGGCCATATTTTTCCGGAGCGAGCCATATTAATGGCTCCATTGGGGAAGTATTTTATTGAACTTGTCAAGCTTTTTATTTTTCCACTCATTTTTTTCACCATCACTATCGGCGTCTCGAGCATGAGTGATTTGCGTCGCGTTGGGACGGTTGGGGTGAAGGCGATTCTGTATTTTGAAGTCGTGACCACCTCAGCGTTATTGATTGGGGTGTTGGTAGCGTATTTCATTCAGCCAGGGGCGGGGGTGCTACCAGTCGGGACTGGTGGAGATATACGATCCTATACAGAGCGAGCGCAAGCATTCTCTTGGATTGATTTTCTGGCTCAGAATGCTACGCTTCAGGTGTTGTTGTTTTCGTTGTTGTTTGGGAGTGGCTTGGGGTATTATAAAGGGAAAGCGCGCGTATTAGGCCACTTGGAATGGCTGATGCGCGAGGTGTTTCGTTGGCTTCATCGGGTGATGTTGCTGGCTCCTTTGGGAGCTTTTGGTGGCATGGCCTTTACGATTGGCAAGTATGGGCTCCATACTCTTGCTCCTTTGGCAAAGTTGATGCTTACGGTATATGCCACCATGGCGGTCTTCATTTTTGGCGTATTGTGGTGGATACTCCGCTATTATAATGTTCGCATCCGTTCCTTATTGAATTATATTAAGGAAGAATTGTTGATTGTGTTGGGTACTTCTTCCAGTGAAGCAGCGCTTCCCCCGTTGATGGAAAAACTGGAACAGATGGGGTGTCCAAAGTCAGTCGTTGGTTTAGTGGTCCCGACGGGCTATTCCTTTAATTTGGACGGAACAACCATTTATTTGTCGATGGCTGTCTTGTTCTTAGCACAAGTGTATGCGGTTGACTTGCAGATGAATCAATATGTTACGATTATTGGGATATTGATGGTGACTTCGAAGGGAGCCGCAGGGGTGACGGGTAGTGGATTTGTGGTGTTGGCTTCTACGTTATCTGCTATTCAGGTGATTCCGGTAGAGGGCTTGGCGTTATTGATTGGAGTGGATCGCTTTATGTCGGAAGCGCGTGCTATTACCAATTTTATTGGGAATGCGGTAGCTACTATTGTGGTATCCAATTGGGAGGGAGATTTTGATCGGAGTAAGATGGAACAGGCGTTTTCCACAGAGGTTTACGAGTACGAGCAGTCTAACTACTTGTAAATGGGGGTAGATAGTTATTCCGGTGGGCTTCCTGCCCACCGGAATAACGAGTGGTTATTGCGCCATTTTCGCTTTCAAACTGAGTTGGACGGGCACGTTATCACTGATGATTTTATCTTTTGCCGTATTTAGGATTCCGGAGCGAAAGTTGATTCCCCATTTGGTTCGGTCAATGATAAAAGTAGCCGATTCGATGCTAAGTTCGTCTCCTTTGAAGGATAGATTAACAGGGATATTCACATTATGGGTTTTCTCTTTGAGCGTTAATTGGCCGGGAACGACGGCATTAAAGCCGGGATTGGTACTTTTAAAGGATTCTGAAAAGGTGAATGTTCCTACGGGAAATTTGTTCGTTTCAAAGAAGTCAGCATCTTTCAAGTGTGATTCAAGATCGCTTTTTTCTCCAGGATCCTTCAAGTCTTGAACGGTGATGGAGTTCATATCCATGATGATGGTCCCTGAGGTGAGTTGGCCATCAGTGAGGGTGATGGTTCCGGTCTGAATTTGGATGGTGCCGTTGTGTTGGCTGTTAATGACATCGTTTTTCCCAGCCCAATAAACAATTCCTTCGGTGACAGTAAATGATTTAGTGCCTGCGGGAGCAGCGGACGTACTTTCCGTGGGGGCGGCGGTGGAGGTGTTGGTGGGGGTGTCGTTTTTGCAACTGCTGAGCAAGGAGGCAGAGAGCAGAAGTACGGATAATTGAACTTGAATAGACATTTTGTTGAGTGGCCTTTACTTATTTTAAAAAAGGCCTGCAAAAGTACATTGACGAGAAGTAATTGGAAAACAAAAGCACATTTTGTCGAACAAGTTGTTGCATATTTGTGCATCAAACGGATGTTCTGCTTTTCCTAAAAAATTGGGTAAAGTGTTCTGCTTTAAAATTGATATTGGTATGCCTTTTAATGAAATTGATTACAGCGGTTTGAAAGCGAGAGTTATTCGCTACAAGGAGACTTTATTAAACACAGCGAAGTACCGACTAGCGTGGCAGAATGAGCTTCGGGAGGCCATACAAGGGCAGTTAGCAGCAGCGGTAGAAGCTGCGGAGATTCCAGGGAAGGTTGAAGTGCGTAGTGAAATTGGAAATTTGGAGGCGGTTGTGCTTTCTTTAGGTGTTGCCAGCAGTGGCCTCGGTGAGCCGATGGGAGATGGGTTAAGAAGGGATTTAATCAAGCAAAATGGCACATTGGTTTATCAGCAATTATTCAATGGAAAAATATTAGTGCTAATTCAATTGCCATACATTGAGAAGTACGGGGAACAGTTGCCTCCCAAGACCATTGCTATTTATCGCCCTGAAGAAATAAAAGCACCGCACATTCTGCGTCACGTGGAAGAGTTGATGACGGAAGTGACCAGTTGGGAGGATTATGACGATGACTCAGATACGGTACAGCGGATTGGTTTTAGATCGAATGGCAGTGAAGAGGCGGTCAATAACTCGCCCACTCTGGAAGTGTAAGGGAAGAATATGAAGTTGGGGAAATGCCTATTTGGCGGCTTCAGGAAGGGTATTTGTTTCGAGTTGTTCGGGGTTGTTTCGCCAGTTTTCTGATGGTTGATCTACGGATGCTGTTGCTTTTACGATACGGGTATTGATTCTAGTGAGGCCAAGAATTGAGTTACCCTCAATGCCATGCGTGCTGTAGTTTTTGGCCCAGTTGATACTAAATTCTTCGATTGTAATAATGAAATCTTTGTTGATGTGTGCGGTTGCCAGCATAACAGGATTTACGCCACCGATGCAGCGCGTGGCAACGAGCTTCCCATTTTTCTCAAAAACAGCGATATTATAGGTTTTATATTGGCGGGCAAAATTTCTACCTGTATTATAAATAACGGCATAATGGGTTTCATTCTCCAAGGCAACCACTGGCTCTGGATAAACCGGCATACGGTTGGTTCTGGCATCCTCCTCCAAGGCGGGTAAGAATTCATAAAACTGCCACTCGAGCAGTTTAGGTCGTTCTACCGGTTGGTTGCCCGCCCGTTGCTCCAGCTGGCTGCGGAGGGCTTCTTGGCTAAGAGAATACGGGAGACTAGCCTTTGGAAACTGGCTTAGAAATTCCTCGAAGCTAGCATTTTGCGCAGAAGCGGCTAGGGTAAACAAGCTAACAAGTAACAGGGTAAATATCTTTCTCATCACAAACAATAATAGATAGGTCGTACTTATCGAGGGATTGGATTAAAAAGATAAGATAACTATATCTAAAATAGTGCCAAATAAAAGAAGACTTCTACCCCAAAGAGGGTAAATGAGTGCATTAGGGCTCGCCGTGGCGTACTGGGTGCAAGAAAAAATGCCTGAAGGATAAAGGCTCCTTCAGGCATTCTAAATAACGGTTTCGATGTACAGAGGGATGGTTTTATTTTTTCCCGCGCCCCGTTTTTTTACTAGTTTCGGTGGGGGGCAGCCCGGGCATCGCTCCTTGAACGGATCCTTGCACGAAGGTGCCCCAAGTAAGGTTATTGCCTCCATCTTTGTGGGATAAGGCTTTTTCGATAGCCATATTGGCGGCATTTTCGACTACCCATTCGAAATTTTCTTCACCGACTGAATGTATATCCGCATCTGGCGCCGGGTTGCAGAAGTCGATGGCATAGGGAATTCCATCTCGTACTGCGAATTCCACGGTATTAAAATCATACCCAAGCGCGTGATTAATACGGAGCACGAGTTCATGCATTTGCTCCCTTAGTTCCTTGGATACAGGGTGATCGGCAACATACCGAAGGTGGTGCGGGTTACGGGGCTCATAGTCCATCATTCGCACATATTTGCCACCTAGGCAATAGCAGCGGAAGTAGGCATCGAACTCGATGGCTTCCTGAAGCAGCATAACCAAGTCATTGGTTTCATTATAGGAAGCGAACAATTCATCAAAATTGGTGACTTTATAGACGTTTTTCCAGCCTCCTCCGGAGTGGGGTTTCATAAAAAGCGGGAACCCACCAAGACTTTCCACCATTTTTTCCCAGTCGAGGGGGTACTTTAGGTTTCTAAAACTTTGTGCGGAGGTATCGGGGGGCATCTCTTTGGAAGGTAAGAGGAAGGTACGGGGGACGGGTAAGCCTATTTTAGTGGACAGGCAGTTGTTAAAAAATTTTTCGTCCGCGCTCCACCAGAAAGGATTGTTAATAACGGCCGTTCCGTTTAATGCGGCGTTTTTGAGGTAGGCGCGGTAGAAGGGGACATCTTGACTGATTCGATCGATAATAACCGCGTAGGAGGTGGGGTTGCCTTGTGCCAGCTCATCTACCAAAACGCGTTCTGCTACCACATTTTTGATGTTTTTTGAGTTGACGCGTTGTACAAAGGCTTCTGGAAATGTATTTTCTTTACCGTGTAAAATTCCGATTTTTTTCATAATGCCAATTGATTCGTAATTTGTTCAACGACAAATCTACTTCAATCCCGAAAGAAACGGCAGGTTTGGCAAAAAAAAATCTATATTAATAATCGATTACAGGTTTTTTGGTTTTTTGGTTGATGTTTTTCAATTCTGTTTTATTGGCGACTTGCTTTGATACGGTTAACATTTTGTAAGAGGTGTCACCGTCTACGGCATAAATGGTGACCGCGTAGACTCCTGCTTGGTGATAAGTATAGGTTAGCTTTCCGTTATGAAAGGTTTGCAAGGGGCTACCGTCTCCTGGGTCAAGTTGGTATTTGCCCCCAGTGGAGAAGTCGGCCAGTTCATAGATGAAAGGGACATTCATTTCTGGTTGTTCACTTTCTCTAAGTAGGTTGAGCGGTACGTGTTGGATATTTGTTTGGCGAGCGGTTTCCGGTTTCTGGGCGGTAGTAGAGGGTTGGATAACGGATTTATTGGTATCGGATGGTGATTGTGTGTCACGGGTATATTGAAGTAAAAAAAGCCCCGTCAAGCCGATGAAGGCGATGGCTGCGAGAAGGATTCCGTCTTTACGTTTGTTAGGAGTGGTAGACATAGTCAGGTAAAAATAGTAAGTAGAAAGCAAAAGTCGGCGAATATACAGAGAAAAAGCGAGGAGGCCACCAAATACGTCTGACAAAAATCGAAGGCGCCCCCTCCTCTGGAGACGCCTTCGTTTAGTCCAGTCAAGTTCAGAACTGGTATAACAGTGGAGCCTTCATACATTACTGCGATCGGCACACTCATGGAAAAGCAAAGGGAAGGGACTAATAGTACACTGTTATAAGCGCTACACCTTTACTTGCTGGATTTGTTCGATTCGGTCAATCACATTTGAAAGAAGCCGCCGAGGGTTTAGGATTATTCCTTAGACTATGCTCCCTAATGGAAGGGTGCATAGTCAAGGATGTAAAAAATTAAGCGGAGCAGGCTTCGCAGGATGGATCATCCATACTGCATACCTTTCCGATAAGCGGGTCAGGAACGGACATTGAAATAGTACCTGTTGGTGATTCTTGTCGTAGCTCCTGAATATCTGGTAAGCTTGGGCTCACCTTTGTGCGCACGCTGGTTTCCGCAGCGACAGCGATATTACTTGTCGAGAATTTTTGCTGGTGTTTTTGTCCCAACGTAAATTTGATTGGGTCGGTTGCTGCCTTCGAACGGAGGTAGTACATACCTGTTTTAAGCCCTTTTTGCCATGCATAGAAGTGCATAGAAGAGAGTTTAGCGAACGTCGGAGCTTCCATAAACAGGTTGAGGCTCTGACTTTGGCAAATAAATGCTCCTCGATCGGAGGACATATCTATGATTGCCTTTTGGCTAATCTCATAGGCTGTTTTGTAAATTTCTCGGATAGGGGCTGGAATATCTTCCATTCCCTGGATGGAGCCGTTGGCGGCCATAATGGCCTCGCGCATTTCTTCGTTCCAGAGTTGGAGGCGCACCAAGTCGCGCATCAGGTGTTTGTTAACGACGATGTGTTCGCCTGCGAGGGTGCGTCGAGTGTACAGGTTGGACGTGTACGGTTCGAAGCACTCGTTGTTTCCGAGAATCTGGCTGGTACTGGCGGTGGGCATCGGTGCCAGGAGCAAGGAGTTGCGGGCGCCTGATTTTTTGACGCGTTCGCGGAGCGCTGACCAGTCCCAGTTATTGCTAGGGGTCACGTTCCAGAGATCGAATTGGAAGAGGCCTTTACTAAGTGGGGAGCCTTGGAACGACTCGTATGCGCCGAATTTTTCTGCCAGTTCGATACTTTCCAACATCGCACCGTAATAGATAGCTTCGAAAATCTCACGGTTTAGTTTGCGGGCTTCCTCGCTTTCGAAGGGCATTCCGAGTAAAATAAACACGTCGGCCAATCCTTGTACCCCAATACCAATAGGGCGATGGCGCATGTTGGAGTTACGGGCCTCTGGGATAGGATAGTAATTGACATCGATGATTTTGTTCAGGTTTCGGGTGGCTACGCGCGTTATTTCGACCAGTTTATGGAAGTCGAAAGCTCCGTTTTGAACAAATTTTGGTAGTGCGATGGATGCCAAATTACAGACGGCCACTTCGTCGCGGGACGTATATTCCATAATCTCAGTACAGAGATTGGAGGAGCGGATGGTGCCCAGGTTTTGCTGGTTGCTCTTCCTGTTCGCATGGTCTTTGTACAAGATATAAGGTGTACCGGTTTCAATTTGGCTTTCCAGAATCGCATTCCAAAGCTCGCGGGCTTTTACTATTTTGCGCTGACGGCCTTCTTGTTCGTATTTATGGTACAGTGCTTCGAATTCGGTACCATAGCAATCGAATAGACCTGGGGCTTCACTAGGGTCGAAGAGCGACCATTCTTTGTCATCCCGGACGCGCTCCATGAACAAATCGCTAATCCACATAGCGTAGAATAAATCGCGGGCGCGCATTTCTTCTTTGCCATGGTTCTTTTTTAAGTCAAGGAACTCGAAGATATCGGCATGCCAAGGCTCTAGGTAAATAGCGAACGCACCCTTTCGTTTGCCGCCCCCTTGGTCTACATAGCGGGCAGTATCATTAAAGACCCGCAGCATAGGCACAATTCCGTTGGAAGTGCCTCCGGTACCTTTGATGTAGGAGCCAGTAGCGCGAATATTATGGATGCTTAGTCCAATTCCTCCTGCGCTTTGGCTGATTAACGCACAGCGCTGCAACGTTTCAAAGATTCCATTAATGGAGTCTTCTGTCATACTGAGGAGAAAGCAGGAAGACAATTGAGGCTTGGGAGAACCTGCATTAAAGAGCGTTGGGGTGGCGTGTATAAACCAGCGTTCGCTCATGAGGTTGTAGGTTTCGATAGCTGCTTCTACGTCCTCGCCATGGATTCCGACAGAGACTCTCATGAACATGTGTTGCGGACGCTCCACAACTTTGCCGTGCATACGCATGAGGTAGGAACGCTCCAAGGTTTTGAATCCAAAGTAATCGAAATCAAAGTCGCGGTCAAAGATAATAGCGCTATCGAAGCGGTCTTTGTGCTTCATGATCACCTTGTGGGTATCTTCACCGATTAAGCCTGCGCGTTCTCCAGTCTTGGGGTCAACGTATTTGAACAAGGCATCAATGACCTTGGAGAATGATTTTTCGGTTTCTTTATGCAAGTTGCTGACAGCAATTCGCGCTGCCATCAAGGCGTAATCAGGGTGAATGGTGGCCATGGTAGCAGCCGTCTCGGCTGCTAAATTGTCTAGTTCTACGGTAGTTACTCCGTCGTAGAGCCCCATGATTACCTTTTTGGATATTTCATGGATGCTGACAAAATGTGGATCGAGGCCGTAGGATAATTTTCTGAGCCGCGCGGTAATTTTGTCAAAAGACACGTCTTCGCGGCGCCCGGATCGTTTAATTACTTGCATAGAGATAGATTAGATGAGTGTAAGTAAAAATTAAAGATTTGGTCTATGGTTAAAAATCAGCGTCTAGAGAGAATGTTTGATCTTCGCGGTTGGCCATGACTCCTGCTTTTTGGTAATCGCCTACCCGTTTTTCGAAAAAATTGGTTTTCCCCTGAATGGAAATCATATCCATGAATGGGAACGGATTGGTAGCGTTGTATACTTTAGGTTGCCCAAGCGTAAGGAGTAGCCGGTCGGCTACAAACTCGATATATTGTTGCATTAGTTGGGCATTCATGCCAATCAAGCTCACCGGCAAGGCGTCGGTAACAAATTCTTTTTCAAATTCTACAGCTTCTGTAATAATGGCTCGGACGTCCTCTGGGGAGGGCGGGTTTTGCAGCATGGAAAAGAGAAGGCAGGCAAAGTCGCAGTGCATACCCTCGTCCCGGCTAATTAATTCATTAGAGAACGTAAGTCCGGGCATAAGTCCCCTGCTCTTCAGCCAGTAGATGGAGCAGAAAGAACCGGAGAAGAAAATTCCTTCAACGGCGGCGAAAGCAACCAAGCGGTGGCCGAAGGAGGGAGCATTTTCGATCCAACGCAAGGCCCAATTTGCCTTTTTAGAAACGCACTCGAGGTTTTGTAAGGCATTAAATAAAAAATCTTTCTCCTTAGGATCTTTGATATACGTATCGATCAGCAGGGAGTACACTTCCGAGTGAATATTTTCGATGGCCACCTGAAAACCATAGAAGCACCTCGCTTCTGGAATTTGCACTTCACTCATGAAGTTGAGTACCAGGTTTTCATTAACTATTCCATCGGAAGCAGCGAAAAACGCCAAAACGTGCTTAACAAAATGGCGCTCGTTGTCGTTCAGCTTGTTGTCCCAGTCGTTCAAGTCCTGTGCCAAATCAATCTCTTCCGCTGTCCAAAAAGAAGCCTCTGCTTTTTTGTACCAATCCCAAACTTCTGGGTACTTAATTGGGAGGAGAACGAACCGGTTGGGGTTCTCCATTAAAATAGGTTCTATACTGGCTGTCTGTTGTGGCATGAATCGTACGTGATTACTTATTTTTTTTGTTTAAGTGGTCGAGGGGGTGTAGTGGTGAGATTAAAAGAAAAAAAGCGTTGTCAATAAGTTAATTTGGCTTTGAATTGACTTTAATGGAAGGACAACAAGACATAGGCTTGATGCAATCAAGTTCCGTCTGTACAACCGAAAAGTATTAAAGTATTGACCTTCAACAGGTCGTGTGAAATGGGGTTTTTATTGGGTGTTTTTCAGCATGAATAAGGACATCTTGAAGAGCCTCGTTTTCTTACTGCTTCGGAGTGCGAAATTAAGGCAAGTCGGGAGTATACGGCTTGGAAGTTTTTCCACAGTATGTTGATAACTTACGCAAGATATTGATTATTAATCTTAAAAAAAATGTATATAGTTTTCCACAATGTTAGTAACTCAAATATTGTTTTAAATGTATATAAATTTGTTTGGTAAGTAAGTTCGTGTAAATCAGGATTTTATTAAGCTTTTTATCCTCATATTAAATAAAAATATACCCTGTTTTTTCTCGCGAAAAAACAGGGTAGCTTGCTGTTTGATTACAAGCGATAAAACCTGATCAAGGCAGTAAATGTGATCAGTTATAAGTCGTTGTTGAAACGCTTAATTGCGAAGAAGGTTGCCAAACAAAACGGCATTCCCCATGAGCCGTTCGGTACCTCTCCAAAACCCTCTAAAATTGGGGTTGATCGCAAATTGTACGATTCGACCACTCCCCATAGCTTGTAGGTACAAGGGCGCTGCATCAGCCACCAGGCCGGTATGGCTTGGATGAAGGTAGCCTGCCAAAAGAGGCTGCTTGGTGAAGCGTATCGGGGTTTGAGCCGTCGATGAACTGGGTTCGAAGTAAAGTGCTTCAGGCAGAAACACAGGCACCGAAGCTGGCATGCCGTACCCTATCGGATGGCTGGGGTCGAGGGTTGCCTGAAAAATGGACCCCGGCATGGTTCGGGCAGCAGCAGCGTTGGATCGCTGGTAGTAGGGGGCGTTTTTAGGTGCAGGTGCCGTCGTCTGCCTGAGTTCTACAGTCGACAAGCCGGCTGTTTTTAACCACTGGCTGGATTTACCCGTGGCAATGAGGGTGCCTCCACCCGTAATAAATTCCTTAAGTTTATCGGCCGACAATTCATTGTAGTTTCCGTCGGGTAAAATAAGAACTTGATAGTTGGTGAGCGTTAGGTTACTCAACCGGTCTTTTTCGACCAAGGTGCAAGGCAGGTGCAGTCGGGTATCAAGGTAGTGCCATATTTCACCGGCATCCAAGGGGTTGATGCCATCGCCAGTGGCGATTAAGACCTTGGGCAGACTACAGTTTACGAAGTTATTACTGCCTAACCAAGGACCTGTGCTGCTGACTCCTTCTGCTACAGTGACAAATTGGGTAGCACTACTTTTGAGTAGGGCTGGAAGCTGGTCGAGGTCACCGGGTTGGCGGTCGGACGATATTAATAGGCTTCCTGGTTGGTAGGACTGGCCTTCTATTTCGAAAGGTTGAGTAGCTGTTTTTATTCGGTACCCTTTTTTTAGCAGTTGTACAAGGAGTGCAGGAAGTCCATCCGCGTCTGCCGGTAGTAAATAGGCGTAGGGCTTTGCGGTGGTTGTGAGAGGCAGCAGACTAGAAGGGGGTGCGCTGGATTTTGTTTGTAGCAAATGCGCGTGTCGTTGATCAAGACTTGTCCATTGTAGTCCAAAGGCATCGGGGAGTGTCCAAGCAGAGATATCGTAAAATAGGCTATCCTGGAACTTGGTATTCCGTTCAAAAATGCCTCGAATGAGCGTGTATTGAGCTTGTTGGGTTGGAACGACCACTGCGGCTCCTTGTTGAAACTCCGATTGGTTAATTCGGGTAGACTCACTCAATGGGTGGTACTGAATTCGGTGGATACGCAGTATTCGGAGTAGTTCACGGAGGGCAGATTCATCCTTGCCTTTGGCTTGGAGAAGGTAGCCTTTAATGGGACTGTTTGTTGCTTCTTTTTTAGCATTTTGATAAAACTCTAGCAGGTATCGATTGAGTTCGATGCGTTTGGTTTCCAATGCTTTCAGAGAGCTAAAGGAAGTAATGACTTGATTTCGAATGCTGTAGGCAAAGGTCAGGAGCCCGTTGCTGGTTTCTTGGGCGCTGCCCCGACTGGAAGCTTGCTCGAAGAGTATTCCAACGCTGCCATTGGCATCGGGGTAGGTAGAACCTTTCCCATAATAGAAGTCGTCAAAATTCTCACCAGAATAGAAGAGGATGTCTTTTTCGGAAAGGGCTGCGGCGTGAAAACGGGCGATTTCGGCGGTGAGGGCTTGGTTGCGTGCCGGTGTCACGGGGTTAACACGAGTGGGCACCCCAGGTTGAAAGAAGAAAGTACTGTTGCTTCCCATTTCGTGGTGATCGGTTAGGATGTTGGGAAGCCATTCCTGAAAAAGGCGGACTCGTCCTTCCGATTCGGGTTGCTGCAGTACCAGCCAATCTCGGTTGAGGTCGAACCAATAGTGGTTGTACCGTCCGCCGGGCCAATGTTCGTGGAACTCGTCGTCGGTAGGGTCGGTTCTATTGGTTTGCGAACGTCGACTGTTTACCCAAGTGGAAAAACGCTGTAATCCATCGGGATTAAAACAGGGATCTAGAAGAATTACGTTGTGCTGTAGCAGCTGGTCAACTTCAGGCCCTTGGGCCGCTGCGAGCCAATAAGCAACCGCCACGGCAGCGTGGCAGCCGGAGGCTTCGTTGCCGTGGATAGAGTATCCCATGTAAATTACTCCGGGCAACTGGTCAAGGTCGGTAGGTATTCCTTTTTCAGACTCGATGAGTTCCCTTCTCTTTGCCTTCAGGGCATCCAGCTGGGGTGCCAGAGTGGGTCCTGCGATGCAGAGGCACACCAGTGGCCGATTTTCATGGCTTCGGCCGTATTCCTGGAGTTGGATGCGTGGGCTCGAAGCGGCTAGTTGGCGCATGTAGCCAAGCAGCTGATCGTGGCTAAGGTGTCGGGAACCCAATTCCTCACCAAAAAAAGCGGCAGGGGTTGGGATGTTGGGAAGGTAGTCTCCCTGTGGAAGGAAGTACGATAACGACAACTGCTCCTGTGCCTTGAGGCCAGCAGGAGCAGTTGCGAATAAAAAGACCAATAAAAAAATCGTAAGGTATTTCATTCGGCAAGTATACACATTGCCTGAAGAAATTGGTGCAGGCATGCTCAGAATTTTCTTGCGCGTACCCAACCTGCCGTCTTAACTCCTTACATTTTTTGTAAGGCTACCTTTGCTATTTCCACAGCAAGTGGCAGGTTGCCATCTACGGTATCGGCGTGATCGAGTTTGATTTG
>Ga0208787_1000397_pt1 | contig 21012 bp, 21 predicted proteins | sample Wag4_2014_7_11_FD_187362 | JGI IMG/M metagenome (GOLD analysis project Ga0208787, IMG submission 187362) | Fresh water microbial communities from Ohio, USA - Utica-2 Time Series HT 2014_7_11 (SPAdes) (version 2) | ecosystem: Environmental > Aquatic > Freshwater > Water tank | place: USA: Ohio...
TAATTGATAGCCCTTGGAATGTGACCATGCTTTTTTTAAATGGCTTACCATTAGGCGTTCTTTGGGGTTTAATTTTTTCTTTTGTTGAAGGAAGAAAATCTACCGATTTTATTGGGGCAACTATGGCTGTGAGTTTCATTGTTTCTTCGGGCTTTGTTAAATCTGTGGGCAAATGGTTGCAAATGCAATACCTGATTGCAGAAAATTGGATTCCTTTTTATACGGGGGGTATTTTTATTATCCCAGTGATTGTGCTGGTATACTTATTGGAAAAAATACCCAATCCTACTCACGAAGAAAAAATAAATAAATCCTTTCGTGTTCCGTTGAATAGCAAGGAGAGAAAATATTTTTTTACTCAATTTAGTTTTGGATTAATTTCCTTTATTTTAATTTATATGTTATTGTCTTTATTTAGAGACATTAGAGATAATTTTGCAGCCGAGCTATGGAATGAATTAGGCTATGGCAATACAGCATCTATTTTTACAACAACTGAAATTCCAATTGCAATTTGTGTGTTAATCTTAATTGCAAGTATGATTTATATAAAAAATAATAAGTTGGCGTTTTTCTTAGCGCAAACTATTATTTTATGCGGCTTTATTATTTGTGGAGCAAGTACTTTATTATTTGTTAACCACTTTATTTCTGGGTTTTTATGGATTGTCTTAGTTGGTTTAGGCTTGTACATGGGCTATATTCCATTCAATTCAATTCTATTTGATCGAATGATTGCTAGTTATAAATTAAAAGCCAATGTGGGGTATTTCATGTACTTGGTGGATGCATTTGGCTATGTTGCAAGTGCAGGGGTAATTATCTTAAAAGGGACTATGGATGTCAATTTAAGTTGGACCGACTTTTTTAGTAATGGGCTAGTTGTTTTATCTTTAATTGGTATCCTTTTTAGTATTTTAAATATGATCTATTTTTCAAAAAAATATAAAACAATACAATATGAATAAGTCGGCAATTGTGGTTGGAGCAGGAATTGTAGGCCTAGCAACTGCTAGAGCATTAGCAGAAAAGGGATATGCGGTTAAAGTGATTGACAAGTCTCAATTTGCATTAGGAGCTAGTGTACGTAATTTCGGCATGCTTTGGCCTGTAGGTCAACCAGATGGTAACCTATACAATCGATCAGTAAGAACAAAAGAAATTTGGGTTGATTATTTAGAGACTGCTAAAATACCTTACAACGCTTGTGGTAGTTTACATTTGGCATATAGTACAGAAGAGATGAATGTAGTAGAAGATATTGCGCAGTTTTTTCAATCTAAAAATCGACCGGTTTCTGTTATAAATAAAGAAACGGTTTTATCACAGTACAATGGCATTAATGAAAATGGTTTATTGGGGGCATTAAGAAGTGAAGATGAAATCATCATAGATCCAAGAGAAGGGATTAAGCATTTACCAGCTTATTTGACGCAAAAATATGGGGTTACATTTATTTGGGGGACTGCTATCACTAGTGTAACTTCCAATGCAGCTTTTGCAGGTAAAATCAAATTCGAAACTGATTTAGTTTGTGTTTGTTCTGGGCAAGATTTTGAGACCCTTTACCCTGATCAATTTAAAGCTCAGCCAATCATAAAAACAAAATTACAAATGATGCGCTTTAAGCATCAAGATCCTGATTATAAAATTGGTGCATCTGTTTGCGGCGGATTGTCCTTATTGCATTATAAAAGTTTTCATGCATCATCAGCCTTAACTAAATTAAGACTAAAGATAGAAGAGGAAATTCCAGAATATTTAAAATATGGTATTCATGTAATGGTATCTCAAAATAATCAAGGCGAATTAACGGTTGGTGATTCTCATGAATATGCATTAGATTTTGAACCATTCGATAAAATCGAAATCAATGAAATGATTCTTGCCTATTTAAAAAAATTTATGCACATAGACCAATGGAAGATGACCCAATCTTGGAATGGTATATATCCAATCATGACCAATGGCGCTGCAGAATTATTTTTAAACCCAGAACCAGGCGTCTATATTTTAAATGGCATTGGAGGTCACGGCATGACGATGTCATTTGGCTTTGCCGAAGAAATGATTGAATCAATTTAATAAAAACAATACATTCATCTAAATCTTAAATCAGGTCACTTTTAATAAGCCATTTTTTATAACAACTATTTTATGAACCAACCTATAGTAACCGAAATCCTTACTTTATTCAATACCAATGGCGGTTCGATGTATGGCGGAGAGGCTGTAACTCAATTAGAACATGCTTTACAGGCCGCTACATTGGCTAGAGAAAATAATGCCTCTGACTTCTTGGTGACAGCAGCATTATTACACGATATTGGCCATCTTTTACATGACCTACCAGACGATGCTAGTGACAATGGAATAGACGATGTGCATGAAGCACTGGCTGCGAAATATCTGGAAACCTATTTTGTTCCTGCAGTGGTGGAGCCTGTTAAATTACATGTGGCTGCTAAAAGATATTTATGTGCAGTAGATCAGCACTATTATGACACATTATCTGCTCCATCAAAAACAAGTTTAACCTTTCAAGGTGGTGTGATGAACGAAACTGAAGTGGTTGAATTTGAATTGAATCCCTTTTTTAAAGATGCAATTACATTGAGAAAATGGGATGATATTGCAAAAGATCCGGAGATGAAAACAGAAGCAGTTGAATTTTTTGCTTCCATGATTCAAAATAGTTTAAAATAATTTTTATGCAAATTCAATGTGTCGTATTTGACATGGCTGGCACCACAGTTAATGAAGACAATCTTGTTTATAAAACTTTACAAGCTGCAATTAACCATTATAATGTTCCTGTAAATTTAGATCATGTATTACTACATGGTGCTGGTAAGGAAAAATTCCAGGCAATTAAAGACATCATTTCTAATAGCCCTTATGCATTAGATGAAATGGTGCAATTAGAAGCGTTTAATTATTTTTTAGCGCAATTAGATATTGCTTATAAAAACTTTAAAGTGACTCCAATGCCAGGTGCAGAACAGGTTTTTATTGCATTAAAAGAAAAAGGGATACAAGTTGTTTTAAATACAGGCTACAATAGAACAACTGCAGAAAGTTTATTAGCTCAATTAGGTTGGTCAGAAGGAGCACAAATAGATCTTTTAGTAACTGCTTCTGATGTACTGCACAATCGTCCTATGCCAGATATGATTCTTTATGCAAAAGATAAATTGAACATAGCAGACACAAAGCAAATGGTTAAAATTGGAGATTCTTGTATTGATATTGAAGAGGGTAAAAATGCAGGCTGTTTGTTGAATATTGGTATTACGACAGGTGCACAAACCGAAACACAATTAATGCAAGCAAAGCCAGATTATATCGTTCATAGTTTATCGGCAATGTTAGAAATTATTTCAAAGTAGATTTTCTAAAAATTTTGCGTATTTTCGTGAAACGTTCTTTCATGAAAAAGGCTCTAGTTTTTAGTTTATTATTTTTTTCAAGTGTTTCAATATTTGCTCAATTACCTGCATTTTATCGAATTGATAGTACCATCAATGCAGAAATAGCACTACAAAATATTGCGGGTGGCGTAGCTTTAATTGCCAAAAATGGGAAAATAGTCCATCATCAAGCCTACGGTTTTTCTAATATAGAGTCAAAGATGAAAATGCAAGAAAATGCTATTTTTCGTGTTGCCTCTCAAACTAAAGCCATTGTATCTGTAGCCGTGCTTCAATTAGTAGAACAAGGAAAGATTAGTTTAGAAGATCCTATCGAAATGTACTTCCCAGAATTTTCTAGTCAAAAAGTGTTTGTTAAAACAGCAGATTCATTGGTGCTAGTTGATAGGGCAAGGTCCATTACCATCAGAGATTTATTGACACATCAAGCTGGTATTAGTTCAGCAGACGAGTATCCTTATTTACAAAAAGAGTTTCTTAAATATGGATTAAGTAATAGCGGTGTGACACAATATCCTAGCCTTAGAGCGGAAATTGCGCAAATTGCAAAAATGCCTTTAGCGCATCAGCCTGGTGTAAGATTCAGTTATGGCCTTAGTACCAATGTACTAGGTGGCTTGATTGAATTTGTTACCAAGCAAAATTTAGACGCCTATTTAACAGACAATATCTTTAAGCCATTAGGGATGAAGGATACCTATTTTTACCTTCCTAAGTCAAAACAAAATAGACTTGTCGAAATCTATATCAAACAAAACAACAATTTAAAGGCGGCAGATAGAGCGGCAATGCCAGTGGATTATCCTTTGTTAGAAAATGCAACTTATTTTTCGGCCATTGGTGGACTGGTTTCTACCACCTATGACTATTTCCTGTTTTTTAATCATTTATTGAATCCTGAAAATTCAAAAAATAAATTTCGTTTATTACAATCAGCAACAAAAGCACAGTTGCTTTCAAATCAGTTAGGAGAGAAAACTTTTATTTTTGGCGGATTCCCTTCTCTGAATCAATTTGGTTTAGGAGTTGGATTGACTTCTGTGAAAGGACAATCAATTAATAAAGCATCAGTTGGATCTTATTTTTGGGGCGGTGCTTTCAATACAGCTTATATGGTGGATCCAAAAAGAAATTTAATTACCCTATTTTATTTTCAAAGAACGCCGTTTGTGTTGCCTCCCTTGTTAAGTAAACTAGAGAAAACTACTATTGAAATTATAGACCAACAATAATGAATCAAGCATTAGCACAATTTATCCAACATGCCATAGCAGAAGATGTCGCTCAAATAGGCGATATCACAACTATGGCGACTATACCTAAAGACCAAGTTGGGCATGCGCAATTTTTGGTGAAAGAGGCTTGTATTATTGCAGGCGTGGAGATGGTGACTTCCATTGCTCAAATGATTGATGCGAATTTAAAAGTGGAATTTAAAGTGCAAGATGGAGATGCAGTGCATCAGCATCAAGTGATTGGACAAGTGCAAGGCCACATTCATAGTATCTTATTGGCAGAAAGACTCATGCTTAATTGTATGCAAAGGATGAGCGGCATTGCCACCAAGACGCATCAGTTAAAAAATATGATTGCTGCCTATCCAGCTAAAATATTAGATACCAGAAAAACAACACCCAATTTTAGAATAGCCGAAAAATGGGCTGTTCGTATTGGAGGAGGTGTGAATCATCGTTTTGGTTTATATGATATGATTTTAATCAAAGACAATCATATAAAAGCGGCTGGTAGTGTTCGTTTGGCATTAGAAGCGACTGGGCAATATTGTACGGCCAAAAAAATAAACCTACCGGTGGTAGTGGAAGTAAAAAATCAAGATGAGCTATTAGAGGCTTTAGCTTTTGATTTTGTTATAAGAATTTTGCTAGACAATATGACTCCAGCAACTGTGGCTACAATGGTTGCAATCAATCAAAACAAAAAACCATTAGAAGTTTCTGGAGGCGTCAATCAAGCTAATATTGTTGCATATGCAGCAACTGGTGTGGATTTTATTTCGATAGGTGACTTAACCCATCATATTGAATCAGTAGACATCTCTTTAAAAATTGTATAATTTAATTGAATATGGACTTACAAGAAGAAGTAGTTAAAGTTGGATTTATAGATAGACCATTGCCTGAAGGGGTAGATTTAGTAAAAGCCATTCAGCTTTTAAAGGAACAAAAAAATGCAGTCATTTTAGCACATTATTATGTAACCGATGAAATTCAAGCGATTGCCGATTTTGTTGGGGATAGTTATGCTTTAGCACAATATTCTCAAAAAGTCAATGCTTCTATGATTGTGTTTTGTGGGGTACACTTTATGGCAGAGACAGCTAAAATATTGAATCCAAATGCCAAAGTAATTTTGCCCGATATACATGCTGGCTGTTCTTTAGCGGATGCCGCACCTGAAGCAGCTTTTAGAGATTTTAAAGCTTTACATCCCGATGCTGTTGTAGTAAGTTATATTAACTGTACTGCTGCTGTAAAATCGATGAGTGATTATATCTGTACTTCTTCCAATGCAGTGGATGTGGTGAAAGCCATCCCGCTGGATAAAGAAATTATTTTTGCTCCTGATGCCAACTTAGGAAGGTATGTAGAAAAAGTAACAGGCAGAAAAATGCATATCTGGGAAGGTGCTTGTATGGTGCATGTAAATATATCGGATGCAAAACTTGCACAATTGATGGAACTGCGACCAGAAGCCATTTTAATTGCACATCCAGAATGCCCTAGTTCTATTTTAGATAAAGCAGCCTTTATTGGTTCTACAAAAGCATTGATAGACCATGTAAGTAAATCCGATCATCATTGTTTTATTGTAGCTACCGAAGCCGGTATTTTATTTAAGATGAGAGAAGCAGCTCCAGGAAAAATATTGATACCAGCACCTTCGTTTGAAAACAATACCTGTGCATGTGCTGAATGTCCATATATGAAAATGAATACCTTAGAAAAATTATACAATGCATTACAATATGAATTACCGATGGTGCATATTGACCCGCATGTTCAAGAAGGGGCGCTAAAAGCACTTCAAAATATGTTATCTATTTAATGCAAATACAATCTAATTCTACCTCTTATGATGTTGTAATTGTAGGCACTGGTGTTGCAGGTCTTGCTACTGCCATTTATTTGGCAGAAACTGCTTCATTAAGCAATCAAACAATTTCAATATTATTAGTATCAAAAGCGGCCGCGTCCGATACCAATACAAGTTGGGCGCAAGGAGGTATTGCGGCTGTAGCTTCTGATGAAGATAGTTTTGAAGCACATATATTAGATACATTAGATGCTGGTGCTGGAAAAAACGACCTTCATATTGTTCGAAAAGTAATTGAAGCTGCCCCCGATGCAATGCAAGATTTAATTCGTTGGGGTATTGACTTAGATAAAAAAGTAGATGGCACTTATGATTTAGTGAAAGAAGGCGGACATCAGTTTTCACGAATCTGGCATAAAGCAGATTGCACAGGAAATTCATTACAAGCGACCTTAATGCGCAGAGTAAGCCAGTTTAAGTCCATTATATGTATTGAAAATACTGCAATTGTTCAAATTGAAAAAGACAATCAAGGCACATTTTATATACAAGCAATCCATAATCATATATCAGATCAGATTTTTTCCAATTTCCAAGTTGATAATCTAATGCAAATCCAATCTAAGCAATTGGTTTTGTCAACAGGTGGTCTTGGTATGGTCTATGCAAAAACAACGAATCAATCCATTGCAACTGGTGACGGAATAATTTTTGCTAGTCAACTGGGTGCAACAATGAAAGACCTTTCTTTCATTCAATTTCATCCCACTGGTTTATATGAATCAAATCAAAGTGGCACCTATTTAATCACAGAAGCACTAAGAGGAGAAGGCGCTATCCTAAGAAATAAAGAAGGCGTTGATTTTATGCCTCAATATGATGCCAGAGCTTCTTTAGCACCAAGAGATATTGTTTCAAGGGCGATAATGAGTGAAATTAAAAAAAACAAATCCGAATATGTTTATTTAGATGCTACAGGTCTTAGTGCAGCTACGATCCAAAAACATTTTCCAAATATACAGTTAGCATGTCAACAGAAATTAGGGATTAATATTTGTAATCAATGGATTCCGGTAGTACCAGTTGAACATTATGCTTGTGGTGGTATACAAGTGGATGAGTTTGGTGGAGTGGTTGGTGTAGATGCGCTCTACGCCATTGGAGAAGTTGCATCAACAGGCTTGCATGGTGCAAATAGATTGGCATCCAATTCATTGATAGAAGGTATTGTATTTGCAAAATGGGCTGCAGTAAAAATGATCAATGCTTTGAGTTATGATTCAGCACTGCCAATTTCAGCTTATCATTTTAAACCAATTTTAGTCAAGCAAATAGATCGTGCATTGGTACGAAATTGTTTATCCAATTATGCTGGGATCGAAAAAACAACAGCTGATTTAATGAAAGGGCTCAATGAATTATCCCAAGCATATCAGGAAGCAAATGTATTGAAACACTGGTCCCTCAAAGAATGGGAAAATGATTTGTTATGTCAGGTTGGGATTTTGATATTCAAAGATGCATTGGCACAAACCGAAAATAAAGGTGTTTATTTTAATCTAGATTTAGAATAAAAAAAATTTAAGATTATCTCATCTAATTTAATTTAAGAAAATCCAACCTAATCTATTCAAAGTGGTAGTGTAATAAAACGTCTTGATCAATCACCTTTGTTTCAATTAAAGACAATTGCACCTTCTTATCTAATCCACGGAATTCATCCAATCCAAGCATAGGTAATGCGTTCAGGTCATTTAAAATTGTAGGTGCAATAAACCAATACAATTCGTCTGCTATATTTTGATGAATCATGCTTGAATTCAATTGGCTTCCAGCTTCTGTCAAAATTTTATAGTATCCCATTTCAAGTAATGTTTCGGAAACAGATGAAAACAAAAGTCCTTGTTCATCAAATATTCCTGTGATACATTTTATACTTTCTGGTAGCTGAATACTTGGAGCCTTTGCTGCAATCAATATTATTTTACTTGTAGAACGAGGATAAAAAATTGGTAAATTTTCATATTGTTTCTCAAGTAGCTCCAGGTCTTTATCAATGATTATTACATTGGTTTCTTGAATCCCTCCTACAGTATTTCTAATGGTTAAACTTGCTTGATCTTGAATCACTGTTTTATAAGAAGTTATGATAGCATCCATATTACTTCTTAAATGATCGTGCACATATTGTCTAGAAACAGCATTGCTTATCCATTGGCTATTTTTTGCATAATCAGCAATTTTCCCATCAATTGTACTTGCTAATTTTAAAATATAATAAGGTCTTTTTTTAAGTTGATTGGTAAAAAAACATGCATTTAATAAAGTAGCTGTTGTGTCATTGATTACTTCCACTTCAATACCAGCTTCAATTAATTTTTCTACACTTGCCACTTTTGGATTAGGGTCCAAACTAGCTATGACCACTTTTTTGATTTTATGTTGGATAATCAAATCGGCACAAGGTGGTGTTTTCCCAAAATGAGAGCAGGGTTCTAGGCTTACATATAAGGTGGCTTGACTTAGGTCAGTTGTGTTTTGGAGTGCTTGCTCTATCGCATACACTTCGGCATGTGGTCCGCCCAATTTTTGATGAAATCCTTCTCCAATGACCTCATCTGCTTGATTTACAATAATAGCACCTACAAATGGATTGGGCCTAATATCGTTTTCAATGGCATTTTTAGCTAAATTAATACAGTAATCTATGGCTTCATTCTTATTCATTGGATTATCTTTGCAGTTCAAAATTACTCAAACCATCGCATATGTTTACAGGTATTGTTCAGAAAGGCAAGATACATGCAATTAGCCCCGCCAAAGATGGATGGGAACTAGCTATAAGTATGGCTAATTTTGCAGCCATTGTTCAACTAGGGGATAGTGTAGCGATTGATGGTGCTTGTCTAACTGTGACGAAAGTAGTGGATGAAAATATGTATTTTTTTGTGTCTACAGAATCCATCGCAAAAACAATTATTAGAAACTATAAGGTTGGAGACGCTGTGAATACCGAACTGCCAATGCAGCCAAATGGATACTTAGGAGGCCATTATGTGCTAGGTCATGTGGATGCGACTGCAAAAGTCAATAAAATCGATATTACCCCTACTGCTTGGTTTTTAACCATCCAGGTGCCTGAACAATTTGTAAAATATATTGTTTATAAAGGGTCTATTGCAATCAATGGAGTAAGTCTTACAATCAATGAAGTGAGCGATCAACTGATTGATCTTTGTATTATCCCAACTACACTAGACAAAACCAACATCAATCAACTTGCAGTTGATAGTATTGTAAATATTGAATTTGATATTTTAGCAAAATATACAGAGCAGTTACTTTTAAAAAGAAATGTGTAATGTTTGATACCGTGCAGGAAGCATTAGATGCTTTTAAATTAGGACATCCAATTATATTGGTGGATGACGAAGACAGAGAAAATGAAGGAGATATTGTTTTTCCAGCAGCTTTAGCTTCTCAAGAAAAAATTAATTTTTGCGCAAAATATGCAAGAGGATTAGTGTGCATTGCTATGCATCCATCTATTGCAAAGCAAATCGGAATAGCTCCAGTTAACACAAATCATGCAGATCCTTTTCATACTGCGTTTTATGATTCTATTGATGCAATTCCTGCCCTTGGTATCACAACTGGTATTTCTGCAAAAGAAAGAGCAATCACTGCGCGTCAAGTGGTGGATCCTTCTGCCAAGCCATCTGATTTCATCAAGCCTGGTCATTTGTTTCCAGTAGTGGCGAAAGAGGGCGGCTTATTGGTTAGAAAAGGCCATACCGAAGCCGCTGTTGATTTATGTTTACTAACAGATATGGAACCTGCTGCTATTATTTGTGAAATCATGGACGAAGATGGGGATATGCTTAGGAGAAACGGCTTAGTTGATTTTGCAAAAGATCATCAACTAAAAATGATCAGCATTGAACAGTTAATTGAATTCAGAAATGAGGTTGCTATAGATCTACAATTGCAATCATCCGATCCAAGTAAGGCAGCTGAAATTGCACATACTACCATGGAGCTGATTGCGGAAGCGCAACTTCCAACTGAGTTTGGATTATTTAAGTCTTTGGTATTTGAGAATAAGCATACAAAAGAAGCACATGTAGTGCTATTAATGGATAGTGAAAAATCCAATACACCAATTGTGCGTTTTCATAGTGAATGTTTAACGGGGGATGTTTTTGGAAGTGTACGTTGCGATTGTAAAGCACAACTGACAAATGCATTAGAACAGATTGCAAAAAATAAACACGGATATTTAGTTTATTTAAAAGGGCATGAAGGAAGAGGCATTGGTATTGGTCAAAAAATTGCAGCTTATGCCTTACAGGATCAAGGTGAAAACACTTTTCAAGCAAACCTAAGTTTAGGACTTCCAGAGGACGATAGAAATTACCAAGATGCTATTGCAATTCTCAAACACTTGCAAGTAAATCAGTTTTCATTTATCACGAACAACCCAGATAAAGTTGCAGCGATTCAGGATGCAGGCTTTCAATTTGAACAAATAATTGTGCCGCCATTTGTGACGGAACAAAATAAAAAATATTTACAAGACAAGGCAACTATTGCCAATCATAAAATTACCTTTTAGTATGATCGCAGTTATTAAAGCAAACTTCAATGCCCATATCACAGATTTATTATTAGCTGGATGCACAGACGAATTAGATGCTAGAAACGAAGCGTATAAAGTCTTTGAATGTGCTGGAGCTGTGGAGACAGTGGTGTTTGCCAATCGTATTATTGAGACCAAGCAATATGACTGCGTGGTGGTGATTGGTGCAATCATTAAAGGAGATACGGATCATTACGAATATGTATGTCAATATGTGACCCAAGGCTTTGCAACCATTGCTGCAACTAAATTAACACCGGTTATCTTTGGTATTTTAACCACTCAGAACGAAGCTTTGGCTTATGAGCGAGCTGCCATTGATAAGATGAATAAGGGACAAGAATTTGCTAAGACTGCGATGGAGATGATTGAATCTTTTAAATCATTGTAGTTAAATACTTAAACCATCTTGTTGCTATAAATTATAGCGGAGCACAATTATTTCACTTGCTCATATAAGTGATTGATTAAGCCATCGGCCAATCCAATTTTTGGAACATGAATTTCATCTATATTGGCCCATTTCATGGTATATGCATATATGTTCAATGCAGGAACAATAACATCTGCTCTGTCTCTTTTTAAAAGATAAGTGTGCATTCTTTCCTCCACGGTCATTGGTTCTAAAACTCTATGAAACTCTCTAATCACTTCTATAGGAATACTCTTTAGATTTTTTGAATTAATCATGGAGTATATTTTATTAATATTGCCACCAGATCCAATGGCCACCAATTTAGGATAGGTTCTTCCAATTTCTTTTAATGTTTGCTTTAGATCTTCCCAAGTTGCATCCTCCACTTTGTTGGTTAAAATACGTACAGTGCCGATATTGAAAGATTTTTGAAAAGCGACTGCAGACTTATGAAATAGGGTTACTTCTGTACTTCCACCGCCTACGTCAATGTATAAATAGCTCTTATTAGCGTCTAAAAGTTCGGCGATATGGTTTTCATAAATAATTTCAGCTTCTAAATCACCTGATATGACTTCTACTTTTATACCAGTTTCCGCTTTAATTTCTCTGATAATTTCTTTTGAATTACTAGCGTCCCTCATGGCACTAGTTGCACAAGCAATATAATGGTCTACTTCATACACTTTCATTAATGCACTAAATGCATCAATGGTATTGATGAGCATCTTTTTTTTTCTAAATCCAATATAGCCTTTCTCAAATACATCAAAGCCTAGTCTAAGCGGGATACGGATTAGATTTAATTTACTAAACTCTACTTCTTTATCATGCTTTACGACTTCGCTAATAAGTAACCTTGCAGCGTTACTGCCAATATCTATTGCTGCTAAAATCAATTTATTTTATCTTTTACCTTTTAAAAATTTGTAAGTTTCTTCCTGAGATTTAAAAGAAGTTGCTTTGGCCGAAGGTACATATTTATTGCTTAATTCGCCATCCAAGATTCTTGCTTTTTGATTGTCTTTTAATTGAATATTGATGATGTCAATTAATTCTTTTTTGATGACAGGATCAATAATTGGGACAGCAACCTCAATTCTATGATCCAGGTTGCGAACCATCCAGTCTGCGCTTGAAATAAATACTTTTTGATTACCCTTATTATTAAAAATAATCACCCTAGCATGTTCTAAATATTGGTCTACAATACTTAATGCATTTATTTTTCCTGCATTTTTTTCATTTGTACGCTTGAGGGTTAGAATCCCTCTAATGATTAGATTTACTTTTACACCAGCTTTCACTGCTTTATATAAAGCGTCTAATAAAATAGTATCAGTCAATGAATTCAATTTGACTGTAATAGAAGCGACATAACCTTTTTTTGCAATTTGAATTTCATTTTCAATAAGACTCAACAAACCAGATCGCATGTTGATAGGAGAAATAAGCAAATTTCGCATTTTAGCAATTGGCTTATCACCTTGTTGCCAATTCGCCAAGTAATTAAAAATTCTGTTTGCTTCGTTCATTAAAGTCACATTCTTGGTCATCAAACAATGATCCGCATATATTTTGGCGGTTTTCTCATTTAAATTACCGGTACTAATGAATCCGTATTGTACTAATTTATTCTTCACTCTTTTCTGAATCACACAAAGCTTTGCATGCACTTTCATATTCGGTATACCTACAAGAACAGTAATACCTTCTTCCTCCATGATTGTTTTCCATTCTAAATTGGCTTCTTCGTCGAATCTTGCTTTTAATTCAAGAAAAACCGTCACTTTCTTTCCGTTTCTAGCAGCATTGATTAAGGCATTGATGACTTTTGAATTGGACGCTAAACGGTAGGCTGTGATTTTTATAGAAATAACAGTATCGTCCATAGCGGCTTCACGAAGCATGTCAATCACTGTATCGTAACTATGGTATGGAAAATGCAACATGATATCCTTTTCCATCATCATATCAAATACCATCACTTTTTTCTTAAAGGCAGGATGGATAAAAGGCCTTGGTCTATTATAGTTTGGCTCTTTTATGACATTTGGGAAATCCATAAAATGTCTGAAATTATGAATATGTCCTCCTGGAATGATACTGCTTTTGCGGTTTAAACCTAGTTTCTTAATTAGGAATTCAAGCATTTCTGGATTCATATCTTTTTCATATACAAATCTTACTGGCTTACCTTTTCTTCTGTTTTTAATCCCTTTTGAGATCTTATCAATAAAATTCAAGCCTACTTCTTGGTCTAAATCAATCTCAGCATCCTTTGTAATTTTAAATACATGTGCATCAAATTGGTTGAATTTAAAATGAGAGAAGATTATTGGTAAATTAAACTCAATCAAATCCTCTAGTAACATAATGGTTGTAAATCCATTTTTAGAAGGCAATATGATAAATCTTCCTACCGACCTTGATGGCACTTCGATTAAGGCAAATTTTTGTTGGTAAGCGTCATTTTTATTCCCCATGACAATAGCCAAATACAAACTCTTATCTCTTAGATAAGGCAATTGAGGCAGGTTTTCAATCATCAACGGGATGATATCATGACGCACTTCATTGTCAAAATAAGTTTTTACAAATTCCTTTTGTTCTGCATTGAGTTGTTTATTGTCAACAATGAGCACTTTATTGGCCTTCAACTCCTTTAATATATTTTGCCAAATACGGTTGAATTCATTCTGTTGTCTCAATACAACCCTTTGAATCTCATCTAAAATCACTTGTGGTGATGCAATCAGGTCTATATTCACACCATTCTTTTTATCTACATATTCTACCATTCTTTTCAATGTAGCTACACGAACCCTAAAAAACTCATCTAAATTATTAGAGAAGATGCCTAGGAATCTTATTCTTTCTTGTAATGGAACACTATTATCATTTGCTTCTTGTAATACACGAGCATTAAAACTGAGCCAGCTAATATCTCTGGGAATGTGCTTTTGCTTCATAAAGACTTGATTGTTAGAAGGTAAATCTACAATTTAAGTATTTTTTAAAGACTTGCATAACAATAAATTAATATTAATATAATAATTAGGGCACAATTTGTTTATATAGAACTACGTATTTTGTTTAAACAAGCACTCATGAACAAACGCCCACTTGATGTATGTGTAATTAGTGATATTCATTTAGGTACATTTGGCTGTCAAGCCCATGAATTACTTAATTATCTAAAAAGCATCGAACCTAAGACCCTTATTTTAAACGGCGATATTATTGATATCTGGCAATTTAACAAACGCTATTTCCCTGCAAGCCATATGGCTGTGATCAAACGTATTTTTAGCATGGCTAGTAAAGGCACTAGAGTGGTCTATATTACTGGTAATCACGACGAAGCATTAAGAAAGTATGGTCATTTTGAAATGGGTAATATCCAATTGACCGATAAAATTGTGTTTGAAATCAATGGTGAAAAAAACTGGGTTTTCCATGGAGACGTATTTGATAGAACCACTAAAGGAAGCGCTAAATTATTGGCAAAACTAGGTGGTTATGGCTATGATTTATTGATTTTAATAAATAGTGCAGTAAATTATCTATGTACACTTTTTGGCCGTGAGAAAATGAGTATCAGCAAGCAAGTTAAGAATGGGGTAAAGAAAGCGGTTTCTTGGATCAATAATTTTGAGCAAACTGCTGCTGAATTAGCAATAGAGAACGGCTATAAATATGTGATTTGTGGCCATATTCATCAGCCTCAACATAGGATTGTAACGACTGATAAAGGAAGTGTAACTTATTTAAATAGCGGGGATTGGATCGAAAATTTAACTGCTTTAGAATATGCAGATAAAAATTGGACATTATACCAATATGATCCTAATCAATTCGAAAAATCAGATTCAAAAAAGCTAACTAAAATAGTTAATCTACAAGAAGAACTTACCGTATTAACCAACGAGGTGGCATTCCAAGTTTCTATTTAATGAATATATTATACGCAGTTCAAGGTACTGGGAATGGTCATATAAGCAGAGCCATTCAGCTCTATCCTTTTTTAAAGAGCTATGGAAACGTGGACTTTTTTATTAGTGGCTCAAATGCTGATCTTAAAACTGATTTACCAGTTGTTGGAAGAAGTACAGGCATCAGCCTTTTTTATAAAGCCACTGGAGGATTAGACTATTTTAAAATTATTAGATCTTTTTCTTTTCGAATTTTTTTAGACGCCTACAAATTACCGGTTAATAATTATGATCTAGTGATCAATGATTTCGATTTTGTGACTTCTTTGGCTTGTTTATTTAGGAAAAAAAAGAGTGTTCAGTTTGGTCATCAAGCAAGTTTTCAAAGCAATAAAACACCAAGAGCAAAAAAATATAATTTCATCGGCGAGTTTGTATTAAAGCATTTTGTAAAAAGTACACATTATCTTGGCTTGCATTTTAAATCCTATGATGATGCAGTGTTTAATCCAATTATTAAACAAGAAATCATTGACGCAACACCAACTGACGATGGCCATATATCTGTATACTTGCCACATTATTCTATTGCTTATTTGGAACCATTCTTTTTAGCAGAACCAAATTATCATTTCGAAGTATTTAGTGCCGAAGTTAAATCCATTAGAAATTATAAAAATATTATATACTTTCCTATCAGCAATAGTGGGTTTACTAAAAGTATGATCAGATCACATGCAGTCATTACTGGGGGCGGTTTTGAGACACCTGCGGAAGCAATGTATATGAACAAAAAAGTGTTAAGTATACCAATTGCAAAGCATTATGAGCAATTATCCAATGCTGCTGCACTATCCGAACTAGGTGTAAAAGTAATTTTAAAGATAGACCAAGACTTTCACCTTATATTTGCAGATTGGATCAATCATTCAATACCTGTTAAATTAGAATTAACCCATTCCACAAAAGAGATTGTTGCTCAATTAATCAATCAAACCAAAAACAGTTAAACATGTACAAGATCTTGAACCAAGAAAATGAAACAGTTGCTTTTATTCAAAATATGATGATTTTGAATAAAAAAAGAGAAAAAGTGATTGGCTTAGTGATTGGAGATTGTTTTTTTGGCAATGACACTAAAGTGATTGGTAAAATCATTGATCAAAAAGTCTATTTATTGAATGGCGATATCATTGGTACTATAGAAACTAATAAAGATAAAAAAGAACCAGAGCTTAAAAAAGTACTGATGCTAGAAGCCTGGGATATTTTAAGTAATGTCAAAAGCCACACTTCTGATTGGATTACCATTTCAAAAAAATGGTCTAAGAAAACATTAATTGAAGTATTGCTTTAAGGGTATTTCTTTTTCTATTTAATTTAAAAATGGGTTACTCCATTTTTTATTGACATACACATTCGTGCCGCCAAGGGTTTGCATAAAGGCAACGATTGCGGCAATCTCTGCTTCGGTTACATTTAAATTCTGTGCATTACCAGCTGGTCTCAATCTTGGATCTAAGTTTGTATTTCGAGGATTCAAATTAATGGTATTATAGTGATTAATTACAGCACGTAGATTTCTTAAAGCGCCAGTATGCATCATTGGGGTATTGATTGCGCCTGTCGCATTCGTAATGTCTCTTAATGTGCCAGCTCTTGTATTCGTGATATCTATTCCATTTGCACTGTTCGCAATCCCTATGATTCCATTATTCAATGTATTTGGATCAATATCAAACTCAGGTGCATTGTGGCAAGCATTACAACCTAAGCCGCCTGTTGTTCTCAATCCAGCTCCATTAAATACGGGTGCAGTTATAAAAAGGGTCTTGCCTTGATTTTCTTGTGCAGTAAAATTTGGAAATGGTTGATTGTCATTATTTACCTGTGCTCTTCCAATATCATATTTTGAATCAAAAGACTGAATGCTGCTGACAAATGAAGCTAATGCATTTTGAATTCTATTTTCCGTAACTACAGAATCTCCAAATGTGAATTTAAATAATTCTTTATAGTAGTTAATCGTATTAAGTTTCCCAATCAATGTATTGATATTGCCTCTGCCATTTTCGCCACTAAAACCCATTTCAAGATGGTCCACAATAGGCATTGTGGTTTGAATATTTAAATTTGCTGCTCTTTCATTCCAGAAAAACTTTGCTTCATTCGCAAACCTTGTATTGATCAAACGCATAGAGTGACGAATTGTTAATCCGCCTTCTACGCCAGCACTAACCACTGCAGTATCCCCAAATGCAAAATTTTGATTATGACAACTCGCGCAGGAAATGGTATTATTGATACTTAAATTTTTATCATAAAATAAGACCCTTCCTAAGGTTGCTGTTTTATCAGTGATTGCATTATTTCCTAAATTATTTTTTACGATGTAGGCGGGTTTAACTTGATTGGCATAATTTTCTAAATTAGTTGGATCAATGTTTGTGCCAAATGACAACTTAATTGCAGCATAGGGATCAATGTTTGTAGTTGTTGTATTATTAGTGGTACCTACAGGAGTCGTGCTAGGAGTAATCGTTATTTCATCATTTTTAGAACAACCTATAATACAAAATATACCAGCAAAAAGAGTTACTGTGATGAATGATTGAATACGCATAGGGGGTAATTTAGGTTGTCAGAATCGTCGATTTCCATTCTTTGACAAGATATGGTTTCAATGGTTTAACGCTGTTAAAGTATTTTAACATTGTTGGTTTTAACCGACCATTCTAATATACAATTCCTCTACTTTTTTTCGTGCCCAAGGTGTTTTGCGTAAAAATTTTAAGCTGGATTGAATGCTTGGGTCAATATTGAAACAATTAATTGGGATATGTTGACCAAGATCCTCCCAACCAAAATGTTGCACTAAAGCTTCTACTATAAAAGCAAGAGTTTTTCCGTGTAAAGGATCTTTATGCGGCTGTTCCATACGCAATATTAAGTAATTTGCCGCTATGAATACGCATCGTTACTTTTTATTGAATAAGCCAATGAATATGGTGTCTCAGTTTGTAAGTACACATCAAGTTCAGTTATTGTCAAATATCAATTTTGATTTTCCAGAGGGCACGCATGCTATTGGCAGACTCGACCAAATGTCAGAGGGTTTGTTATTATTAACGACCAATAAAAAAGTCACAAAATTATTGTTTCAAGGAACCCGTCCACATGTGAGAACTTATTTAGTACAGGTAAAAAATAAAGTCCATCAAGACACTTTAAAACAATTGCGAAGTGGCGTAAAAATATCAGCGCTGAATGGGACAACTTATACTACAACACCTTGTAATGTAGATTTAATTGAACCACCCATTGACTTGTGGGATAACGGATTGAAGTTACATGAAAATCAGCAATCAGATTGGTTACGCGTTGAATTAACAGAGGGTAAATTTCACCAAGTACGAAAAATGGTAGCAGTAATGCATCACCGTTGTATACGCTTAGTAAGATGGTCGATAGAGGAATTAACTGTTACATCCATTGCGCCCGGCAAAGTGCAAGAAGTAAGCGAGGAATATTTTTTTAAAGCTTTGAATTTGTAAATTAAAACCAATCTTTAAACTTACTCAAGTCTACATTACCACCTGTTAAAATAATACCTACTTTTTTACCTTTAAACAAGTCTGCATTTTTTAATACTGCAGCTAAAGGAACAGCACAACTTGGTTCAATGATAATTTTCATTCTTTCATACACCAATCTTAAAGCGGCTTTTATTTCATCTTCTGAAACCAACAATATATCAGTAACATGTACTTTTATAATTTCAAGTGTGCGCTCACTTAAGGTGGTCATCAATCCATCCGCGATGGTATTTACAAAAGGCGCTTTTTCTACTTTCCCAGATTGAATACTCAACACCGCATCTGCAGCGCCTTCAGGCTCTCCTGCATACACTTTTAATCCTGGTTTAAAATAATGTGCACCTAGGCAAGTGCCAGACAATAATCCTCCTCCTCCCACTGGCGTAACAACTATTTCAATATCTGGTATTGCATCAATGATTTCTTTTACACAGGTAGCTTGTCCTGTAATCACTTCGTCATTGTCGTAGGGATGAATAAAAGTTGCTCCTGTGCGTTCCACAATAGCTTCTAAAGTAGACTCTCTTGCTGCTTGATTAGATGCACAAATCGTCACTTCGGCACCATATCCTTTCACAGCATTTACTTTTACTTGTGGGGACGATTCTGGCATAACGATGTATGCTTTGATACCTAACATTTTTGCTGCAAAAGCCAATGCCTGCGCGTGGTTACCAGAGGAATGCGTCGCTACCCCTTTTTCCAATTGCTCCTTTGTTAATTGTAAACTTGCATTCATACCGCCTCTGATTTTGAATGCGCCAATTTTTTGAAAATTCTCACATTTAAAATAAAGGTCTAATCCATATAGTTCATTGATACTTTTACAAGTCATAATGGGCGTGTTATGAATATATGGCGCAATACGATTTGCTGCTGCTTCAATTGCTGCTTTGGTAATTTTCATAAATTGAATTTAAACAAAAGTTTTTTAATAAATTTAATCAACTTTATAAATTGTATATTTATAAAGAATCAAACAATATGAAATTAAGTATTCTATACTCCATCTTATTGTGCTCCCTTTTTACATTTACAAAGACGCATGCACAAGAAAAAATCTTAGTGCAATTTTTTATGCATACCACCTGTCCTATCAGTCAAAAATATACTTTAACGATCAATGAAATTGCAAAAAAATTTCAAAATCAACCAGTCCAATTCGAACTTGTTTTTTTAGATGTCAATGGGGCGAGTCAAATAAAAAAGGTAAAAGATTTTTTACAAACCTACCAAATCCAGGTACCCTATAAAACATATAAAAATATGGATTATGCGCAGCAGATGGGCATTAAAGTAACGCCTGAAGTGCTTGTGACGCATTACAATCAAATACAATACCAAGGTGCGATAGATGATTGGTTTATTGATTGGGGGAAAAATAAAAAACAACCAGAACAATTTTATTTAATCAATGCAATCAATGGGATGCTTACAAGTCAAACTGTTTGGATAAAAAAAACAAATGCAGTTGGTTGCTTAATTGAATTTAAAAAAGCAATTAGCTCAAAATAATTTATAGGTCAATCAATTCATCTCCTTGCCTATATTTCACATAATAAAGTATTAAATTCATCATTTCGTCTTTACTGCCCCAGCCGTATCCAACTGTTCTTGCTGGTTTATAAGGGTTCAATGGATTCTCATTGGTATTGTCATAAGTTGCTTCGCCATAAATGACGGAACCCTTTGGTAACAGAGTGAATTTTGTAAATTGATAAGTTGTTTGCCAATTAAAATCCCAGCTTGGAACATGCACTAAGGGCAAAATATTTCCATCTGGGGTGATTGCGTAGGACTTAAATGATTTTCCTAATAAATGCATATGTGGCATAATGGATATTAACGATATACTGTCTTGCAGTATGGGCGATCGCATGTAAAATGTAGATTTCTTATTTGGATAAATAATAAAGGGTTGATTCGAAATATTATTTTCTGT
>Ga0208787_1000398_pt1 | contig 21009 bp, 19 predicted proteins | sample Wag4_2014_7_11_FD_187362 | JGI IMG/M metagenome (GOLD analysis project Ga0208787, IMG submission 187362) | Fresh water microbial communities from Ohio, USA - Utica-2 Time Series HT 2014_7_11 (SPAdes) (version 2) | ecosystem: Environmental > Aquatic > Freshwater > Water tank | place: USA: Ohio...
CGGTATTGGTTACGGAAAGTCTAAGGAAGTTCCACAAGCGATCGCTAAGGCTGTTGAAGAAGCAAAGAAGTCATTCTTCGTAGTCCCACGCATTCAAGGAACTGTTCCTCACCCAGTACAAGGTGAAACAGCAGCTGGCGTAGTTCTTCTTCGCCCAGCAAGCCCAGGTACCGGAGTTATCGCCGGTGGCCCAATTCGTGCAGTACTCGAATGTGCTGGCATCTCAGATGTATTGACCAAGTCACTCGGCTCAAACAATGCAATCAACATGGTTCACGCAACCGTTGCTGCATTGAAGATGCTTGAGTCACCAGCAGCAATCGCTGCTCGTCGTGGTCGTCCACTTGAAGATGTTGCACCTGCAGCAATTATCCGCGCTTCACAGATGACAGTTGGTGCCTAATGCCACGTTTAAAAGTAACTCAAATTAAATCTAAGGTCGGTAACAAGCCTGAGATTCGCGAGACCTTGCGTTCACTTGGTCTAAAGCGCATCAACGATGTTGTCGTCAAAGAAGATCGTCCAGAAATTCGTGGCATGGTGTACGCAGCACGCCACTTGATCAAGGTTGAGGAGGTCGAATAAAGATGACGCTAAAACTTCATCACCTTCGTCCAGCCCCAGGTGCAAAGAAAGCTAAGACTCGTAAGGGTCGCGGTGAAGCATCAAAGGGTAAGACCGCCGGTCGCGGTGGCAAGGGAACACATGCACGTAACACTGTTCGCCCAGGTTTTGAGGGTGGCCAGCTTCCGTTGGTTATGCGTTTGCCTAAGCTTCGCGGCTTTAAGAACCCAGCACGTATTGAGTACCAAGCAGTTAACGTTGCAACAATTAACGATCTCTTCCCTAAGGGTGGAGATGTAACAGTTGCAGATCTAATTGCAAAGGGAGCAGTACGCGATAGCTTGCCTGTAAAGGTCCTTGGCAATGGCGATATCGCCGTAAAGGTATCTGTAACAGCACATGCATTCTCAGCATCAGCAGTGGAAAAGATTGCTGCCGCTGGTGGTTCAACCAAGGTTCTCTAAGGTTTCTTAGAAAAATACTTAGCTAGTTTGATTTGATAGAGGGAGAAGATTGATGCTTTCAGCATTTGGAATGGCTTTTAAGACACCAGATCTGCGCAAGAAGATCTTCTTCACTCTCTCAATCATGGCTCTGTTCCGCTTCGGTTCAGTCGTCCCAACTCCTGGCGTTTCATACACAGCAGTTCAGACATGTCTTGACCAAGTTCAAACAGGTGGCCTCTTTGGTCTGATCAACTTGTTCTCTGGCGGAGCGCTTATTCAGCTCTCTGTCTTTGCACTTGGCATCATGCCTTACATCACCAGCTCGATCATTATTCAACTTCTTACAGTTGTAATTCCACGTTTTGAAACTCTTAAGAAAGAGGGACAATCTGGAACTGCGAAGTTAACTCAATACACCCGTTATCTAACAATTGGTTTAGCAGTACTTCAATCAACAGGTTTGGTTGCAGTTGCTCGTACACCAGGTCGTTTGATCTCAGGCTGTAACGAAGCGATCATTCCTGATACTTCATGGCAGCGCATCGCAACGATGATCATCGTTATGACAGCCGGAACATCAGTAATCATGTGGCTCGGTGAGCTCATCACTGATCGCGGTATCGGTAACGGTATGTCTATCTTGATCTTCACATCTATCGCAGCAAGCTTCCCTGGACAACTTTGGAGCATCCGCGTTCAAAAGGGTCTCTTCGCATTCCTCGTCGTTCTAGCGGTCGGAATTGCAGTTGTTGCAGCGGTTGTATTCGTTGAGCAAGCACAACGTCGAATTCCAGTGCAGTACGCAAAGCGCATGGTTGGACGTCAGGCTTACGGCGGAACAAGCACATACATTCCAATCAAGGTAAACCAGGCTGGTGTTATCCCAGTTATCTTCGCTTCGTCACTTCTCTACATCCCATCTTTGATCGTTAACTTCACCAATAGCCAAGCGGCTTGGGCGGTATGGGTTTCTCGTAACCTCGTAAATGGCGACAACGTCTTTTATGTAACCGCTTACTCAGCTTTGATTATCTTCTTCACCTACTTCTATGTAGCGATTACCTTTAATCCAGATGAAGTTGCAGACAATATGAAGAAGTACGGCGGATTTATTCCAGGCATCCGTGCCGGTCGCCCAACTTCTGAATACTTGCAATACGTTCTCTCACGCATCACAGCGCCCGGTTCGCTATACCTTGCGCTCGTTGCGATTATTCCAATCGGTGCGTTGATCGTCTTCGGTGCAACTCAGAACTTCCCATTCGGTGGAACTGCGATCCTGATCGTTGTCGGCGTTGGCCTTGATACTGCAAAGCAGATCGAAAGCCAGTTGCAGCAGCGTTCATATGAGGGGTTCTTGCGCTAATGCGTTTAATCCTGGTTGGACCACCAGGTGCTGGAAAAGGAACACAAGCTCAATTCCTATCTGCACATTATTCAATTCCGCATATTTCAACTGGCGATATCTTCCGCGCTAATTTGAAAGCTGGAACAGAACTTGGAAACCAAGCGAAAGCTTTTATGGATCGCGGTGAACTCGTTCCTGATTCAGTAACCAACGATATGGTTAAAGATCGACTTACCCATGACGATGTTGCCAACGGTTTTCTTCTAGATGGTTATCCACGCAATGTGGCGCAGGCTGAAGTTCTTCGTGCATTTCTTACCGAAGCAAAAACTCCACTTCAAGCAGCGCTAGAACTATCTATCGCCTCTGATGAAATTATCAAGCGTTTATCTTCTCGTCGCACCTGTCGTGGATGCGGTGCATCCAATGAAGCAGGGGCGACCAACTGTTCCTCTTGCAATGGCGCTGATCTCTATCAACGCGAAGACGATAAAGAGGAAGTTATCGCTCGCCGCCTTGAGGTCTATGAAGAGCAGACCGCGCCAATTATCTCTTTCTACCGCTCTGAAGGTCTTTTGATCACCATCCCGGCGGTCGGAACAGTTGCTGAAATCACTGAGCATGCGATTACCGCACTCGGTCGCCTATCCTGATAAAAGATTTATATAAAGTACATTCATGGCGATACAGATAAAGACCCTCGATCAATTAAAGGTAATGCGTCGCGCCGGTTTAGTTGTTGCCGAAATTCACCAAGCGATACGCGCTGCGATTAAGCCAGGGATGACAACTAGCGCACTCGATACAGTTGCGGCTTCCTGTATCAAACGAAATGGCGCAACCTCTAACTTCCTTAATTATCACGGTTTTCCAGCAACAATTTGCGTATCTGTAAATGAAGAAATTGTTCACGGAATTCCGGGCGATCGCATAATCAACGATGGAGATCTACTTTCAATCGATTGCGGCGCAATTGTCGATGGCTGGCATGGTGATGCAGCATTTTCTGTTGGCGTCGGAACAGTTGATCCAAAAGATCAGAAACTTATGGATGTCTGCGAAGAGTCGATGTGGCGCGGAATTGCTGCAGGCCGCATGGGCGGACGCCTTACAGATATCAGCGCCGCTATTGAAAGTTATATTGATTCGCAAGGAAAGTTCGGAATATTGCAAGAGTACGGCGGTCATGGCATTGGCACGGAAATGCATCAAGAGCCACACGTCTTGAACTTCGGTAAAGCCGGAAATGGTCCAGAGCTAATCGCTGGCATGGCGTTAGCAATCGAGCCGATGATTACTCGCGGAACTCATAAGACAAAAGTTTTAGGTGATGACTGGACCGTTATCTCGCAAGATAAATCTCGCGGCGCACACTTTGAACATTCGTATGCGCTATTGCCAGATGGCAAACCCTTTGTATTAACAGCGCCAGATGGGGGACGGGCGAAACTTGCCACCCTTGGCGTTGAAGTTTCAGATCTCCTCGCCTAACCCCGACTAGGGGCGAGAGTTCAGGCGTAGAGGTGTTTGACCTCACAATTATTAGGTAAATCGTTATAAAAATCCCTTTACCTGACTAGTCACTTGCGAATAGCCTTTCTCGAATCCCATCCCTCGTGGGCATACTCTTAAAGGAGAGTCTTGATGTTAAAGAAGAAATTTGCCGGTGCACTTGTTGCATCATTGGCGCTTTCAATGGTCGCAACAGTTGCTCCAACAGCAACCGCTGCTGCACCAAAGGCAGCAAATATTGCAAAGGCTGGCGATGACTGCGTTAAAGCAGGTCGCGTAGCTAAAGGTCGCGGAGTCGAAGGCTCTGACCTAACTTGTTTAGTCGTTTCAACTGGCTCACTTAAGGGCAAGTTGAAGTGGTGGTACAAGGATGTAACTCCACTTACAAAGCTTGAGTGGGTTTCATCTTCAGGTGTTGGCGGCGGTTATGGCACTACTGCAATCGCATTTGCTGATGCTATGAAGGCAGAAGGAATGCTCAGCGATTACACAGTTGCTTATAAGCCAGGTGGATCTGGAACTGTTGGTCTTGGATACTTCCTAGATCAAAAGGGTAAAGATCATGCATTTATTACCGGCTTTGCTATGGTTGCAGGCGTTGCGTCAACAAAGTCAAAGCTTGTCCAAGCTGATGCAAAAGCTATTTCAGGTTTGATGCGCGAATATGAAGCGATCGTTGTTCCAACTTCATCTAAGTACAAGACAATTAATCAACTTCTAGAAGATATCGTTGCAAATCCAAAGCTTGCTATTGCTGGTGGATCTAAGGGAACTGTTGACCATGTATTTATGGGTCTGCTAGTTGAAAAAGCTGGCGGAGATGCAACCAAGATGAACTACGTTCCATATGCTGGCGGAGGAGAAGTAACAACTTCTGTACTCAGCGGACAGACTGTAGCTGGCGTTTCAGGAACATCTGAGTTCGCTTCATTCGTTAAAGCTGGAAAGTTGCGAGTTCTCGCACTTTCTTCTCCAAAGCGTTTGAAGTCAATCAAGGGTCAGACTTTGACTGCTCAAGGAATCAACTTCGTATTCGGTAACTGGCGCGGAGTTCTTGCTCCATCTTCACTTACTGAAGCAGAGCGCGTTAACTGGCTAAAGGTCGTTGACGCAACTCGCGCAGGAGATGCCTGGAAGGCAACTTTGGTTGCCAATGACTGGCAGAACCAAACAGATTACGGCAAGGATTTTGAAGCCTTCCTTGCTTCACAAAAGAAGGACGTCACAGCCACGCTAGTTTCACTTGGTTTGGCATAAGCCCTCTTGAAATCTAAGAAAATTGGGGGAGAGCTCGCCTTTGCGGGCTCTCTCCTAATTCTTGGATTGGTCGTTCTCTACGACACCTCCAAGATGTTAGTTCCACCGGGTTCTGGAACCGTTGGTCCACAAATTTTCCCGTACCTAGTAAGTGGTTTTGTCATATTCATTTCTCTTGGTTTATTTCTCCAGATTTTCCGCGGAAATCTCGGTACACCTGAAGGAACCGAGTTCGGCGAAGTAGTTGAAAAGACAGACTTTAAATCTCTAGCCATGGTCGCTGGCTCAATGTTGACCTACCCACTTTTAATTGAGCGCGCCGGATTTATCATCGCAACATCCGTTGCCTTCTTCGGCGTCGCTTTTGCATACGGCGCAAAAAACTTACTTAAGAACTTAGTAATTTCAGTTATCTTCTCCCTCATCGTTTACTTCACTTTTTCTAAAGGCTTAAATGTTGGCCTTCCAGCGGGAATTTTGGGGATCTTTGAATGAACAGTTTTAACTCGCTTATGGAGGGCTTCGCATCAGCCCTTACCTTGAATAATCTTCTATTTGGCCTGCTTGGAACAATTCTTGGAACTCTTGTAGGAGTGCTCCCCGGTATCGGACCCGCACTCGCCATTGCATTATTACTGCCTATTACTTATTCAGTTAGCCCAGCATCCGCGTTGATTATGTTCGCCGCAATTTATTACGGTGCGATGTACGGTGGTTCGACAACGTCAATTTTATTAAATACTCCGGGTGAATCCGGTTCTGTGATTACCGCCCTTGAGGGCCATCAAATGGCTAAGCGCGGACGCGCAGGTTCTGCCCTTGCGACTGCAGCAATAGGTTCATTTATTGCGGGCACAATCGCGACTCTAATTTTGGCGTTTACTGCGCCATCTCTAGCTGAATGGGCCTTTAAAGTTACGGCGGCAGATTTCTTTGCGCTGATGTTGATCGCCTTTACAACAGTTGGCACGCTCTTAGGCAATTCAATGTTGCGCGGCATGGCATCTCTCGGAGTAGGTTTAGTGATCGGCCTAGTTGGCTCAGATCTGCAATCTGGTGCCGTGCGCTTAACATTTGGAAGTCTGCAAGCTATCGATGGAATTGAAACGGTAACTGTCATCGTTTCACTATTCGCGCTCGGCGAAGCGCTGTATATAGCGGGCCGCGCAAAGGCAACGGGATGGTCGATTATTCCAATGAAGGGCAAGGCGATTATGACTCGCCAAGACTTGAAGCGATCTTGGCGACCATGGCTTCGTGGAACTGCGATTGGTTTTCCATTAGGAGTTATTCCAGCCGGTGGTTCTGAAGTTCCAACATTTTTAAGTTACGCAGCAGAAAAATCTTTATCAAAGAATAAAGATGAATTCGGCAAGGGCGCGATCGAAGGCGTTGCTGGCCCAGAAGCAGCCAATAATGCGAATGCTGCTGGAGCGTTGGTTCCACTTCTTGCACTTGGGCTGCCAACCTCAGCAACGGCAGCAGTAATTCTGGTTGCGCTTCAAACTTACAATATTCAACCTGGCCCACTGCTATTTACAACAAACCCAGAAATCGTCTGGACGTTAATCGCTTCACTCTTTATCGGTAACACCTTGCTCTTGCTGCTCAATTTGCCACTGGTACGCGTCTGGGCAAAGCTTCTCAATATTCCGCGCCCTTATCTCTTCTCTGGTATTACCGCATTCGCACTGATGGGCGCATACGTTGCCAACAATGCAATCTTTGATCTTTGGATTGCACTGGGTGTAGGTGTAATTGGTTTTGCATTCCGTCGCTTTGGAGTTCCAATTACTCCACTTATCATTGGATTAATTCTTGGGCCGATGGCTGAGCTTCAAATGCGTCGGTCACTTCAGATCAGTGGCGGAGAATTCAGCGCTCTTTATGCAACTTCAATGTCCAAAATTCTTTATGTAATTCTATTTCTAGTGATTATCGGACCGCTGGTTTGGAACTTTAAGAAGAAGCTTGCTCTAAAGAAGTAAATGGCGTCTGAAAAACTATTGCCTTGGGCGCGACCGCTCTTATTGAGTTCCACCCTTACCCAAGCAACGATCTACGTTCTTCGCCCAATGATTACCTATCGGGCGATCGAGCTAGATGCCAGTACTTATGAAATTGGCGTAGTTGCTGCGCTCTACGCGCTCTTTCCAGTTCTCTTAGCGCTGCAATTTGGCCGACTCGTCGGAAAGATCGGTGAAGGAAAGTTCATAATCGCCGGAACTTTATCTATGGCGCTGACTGCCGTAGCCCTGGTCTTCGCTAACTCGGTATTAACTCTTGCGATCGCAACTGCCTTTGCTGGTATTTCACATCTGGCTTGTATGGTCGGCGGCCAATCGATGGTTGCACTTCGCGCTCCTCGTGAAAATTACGATAAGTACTTTGGTTACTACACCTTTAGCGCTTCCCTTGGCCACTTGCTTGGACCACTTGTTGCTGCGCTAGTTGCGGGTTCTGACGGAACACTGCCTAAATCAACATCTAACGCTTTCCTTTTAGGTTTTGTACTTTGCGTGGTCGCACTGATGCCAGTTATTAGATGGCGTAAGGAGAAACCAAGCGTTGAAGCCAAATCTGATGAAGGCACTTACACCGCCGCAATTGCGTTACTAAAGAAGCCAGGAATTTTGGCTGCAATCTATGTCTCACTTGCTATCTCCTCTGTTGCCGATGTTCTTGTTGTGTTCTTACCGTTATTTGGCACTGAGAATAATTTCTCTCCATATGCAATCGGAATCATTCTGGCCATTCGTGCTGGTACAACGATGATTTCTCGTTTCTTCCTTGGCAGGTTAAGCGCAAGATTTTCGACTTATCAATTATTAATGGTCAGCACCACGGTCTCAGTCTTTGCTTGTGCAGGTATGGCCTTTGCAAAAACACCACTGGCTCTTGGTGCAATTGTCTTCATTGCAGGATTTTCACTCGGAGTTGGTCAGCCGTTAACCATGTCTCTAGTTTCGCAAAAGACGGCGGCTAACGAACGAGCGCTGGCAGTCTCGGCTCGCTTAATGGGTAACCGTTTTGGACAATTTTTAGTACCGGCAGCCGCAGGCGCACTTGCCGCGTCGGCTGGTGCCAGCGGAGTATTCATCGGACTTTCCGTCTTATTGGCTACCTCGCTCTTTGGTGCAGCAAGCAGGTAACCTTCCTCTCATGGAGTGCGCATGAGCCAACAGAACCAAGTTGAGTTCACCCTCTGGTTACGTGAAAACCAGAAGGCGTTTCTGCGCGCCGCAAAGGTAATTTGTTTTGATACTCAGAACGCCGAAGATGTTCTGCAAGAGGCGCTAGCTGATGTGTATAAGCGTTGGAGCAAGATCCGCAGCCACGAAAATCCTGAAGCGTATTTGATGCGTGTAATGGTCAGTAAGCACGCTGATATGCGCCGCAAATGGTTGCGCCGCCAGCAAGAGAAGGAAACTTCCTGGGATTTAGCCGAGAATATTCGTGACCTAGTTGATCAAACTGATGATGTTACTCAACGCCTTCTTGTGCAAGCGGCCCTTAAATCTTTGAGCGCTGCACAACGCGCAGTTCTAGTTCTAATCTACGAACATGGAATGGTGCTGCGTGAAGTCGCAGACGTTCTGCAGATTCCAATGGGTACCGCTGCGTCGCACTTGGCGCGCGGCAAGGCAGCGGTGGCAGCATATGTTGAGCTGGTTCCAGAGTTAGAAAAATCGGCAAATAAAGAGTTAACAAACGCTGGCAGTCGCCCAAATGAAATCGAAACAGTAATCGCAGAAGTGGTGGATAACAATGAGTGATGTAGATCCGCTAATTAAACGCGAGATGCAATGGATGGCACTTGGAGTCCTAGAAAATCGTGATCTAGCTCCGATTATCATCGCAAAAGTACGACGCCGAAGAATTCGTCGCACGCTGGTTTCAATTTTTGGAGTATTTGCTGTTGCTGCGACCAGCATTGGTATCTACGAAGTGATTCAAAGGCCGGCACCAATAATCGTGGCATCAGATAACGGATTCACCGGTGCTAATACAAATAGCCAGCCTGAAATTGTTGGTCTTCAATCTGATTATCCGGTTACTTGGGAACAGAGCGTTGGCGATCTGGGAGCTATTAGTGGCGCCGGTGGAATTGGTGACACTCTCGGTGGTTTAACGGCAAATGGCCTAAAGATTTCTTGGGAGCGATGCGGCAAGGGACAGTGCCCCGTGACTTGGGTTTTGAGTCTGCAGAACAACACTCAAGATTTGATTTCGACTGCGCCATCACTTGGCATCTTCACAAACCACACACCGATAGTCAGCGATTCTCGTCCAACGACCGTTCTGCCAGGAGGCACAGCCCTGCTGGTCTACACCTTCCCTGAATTCAAGGATTCGTTAAAGACTTCTCCGCGTGAGACGTGGCAGTGGAACTGGTATCTAGCTCAACTCCGCTGATCACGCTCAAAGTCGCCCTTTTCTAGTGGAGACCTGACGCATAAATTAGCCCCCGTAGTGCGGTGAGCACTATGAAGCCATACCCGTGGCTTCGCCTATCTCTATGGGGGAAATGTGAAAAAGAAACTAATCGCCGGGGCTGCGTCCCTAGCAATGCTCGCGGGGTTGATCACTGCTACATCAGCAAGTGCCGCAACTATCCGCCTGCCTAAATCACCAATGGCTGCCTGTGTAATTCAAAACGGCATCTATTGCATCGAATCAGTAACAATTGCAACTGGTTCAGGACAGAAAATTCCTTTGACCTATGTGCCTAGCGGAGCAGAAGTTCCAGCTAAGAAGACTCCTGTTGATTTCTTTGCACCAGTTGCACAGATCAAGGGTGGCAAAGTAATCGACAATAACTGGTGGATGTCTCAATACCAGCGCGATGTACTCACATCAGGAAAATTTGTTATGCAGGATCTATCTTCACTTTTCGGGACAGCAAATCACCCAGAACAGGGTGCGAAGTTCGATCCAAAAACAAAGACCTATGACATCAATAAGCCACTAGATTTCTACAGCTACCCAATGGATTGCTGGAATAACGCAACTAAGTCATCAACCAAATCAACATTTGGTCAGTGCTACAAGGGCTCAGTGGCCTTCGTGCAGGATAACGAAGTTAAGTTCTTCTTCTTCTATCCAACAGCTGCAGAAGCAGCCGCACAAATCACTCGTTTCACTGGTGTGACATTTATTGACCTTGCTGAACTTTCAGCAACTCAACAGCGCCCAGTATTTGGAACAACTTACGATGCAACTGCAAAGACATTCGCTGCAACAGAAGGAATTATCATTCCTATCTGGGTAACACGCGATGCACTTGTTAACGGATGGGCTGTTGCAGGAACACCTGCTGCGGTTCCTGCAGATCCTGCAGCTGCTGCAACTGCAGCAACACCAACAACTGAGAGCGCAACTGCTGAGGCAACTGAACTTGCTGCTACAGCACCACTTGCTCCAGAACCTGGCGTTGCAGTTGGTACACCAGCTGAAGCCGGTCGCGCACTTGTCGGTCGCTGGACGCACCCTGATTGGCAAGGTCTAAACCTTGGCGCTTTGGGCTATGACGGACTTTATGTTGAAGCACGTACTCCTAACGAGTTCGTATCAAGCATGCTATTCGTCGATGTTCTTCCAACACTTACAGGTTCTGACAAGAAGACCAGCCTCGCAGGCCAGGTCGGTAATAAGGCATACGCAGTAAGCCTTGATTCAGATATCGTAATTACAGTCAAGGTTCGCGTAGGCGAAATGCAGACTGGCGTTACCGTTGCTGTTGGTACGGATATCGTTGTTAAGCAAGAGCCAGGTGGCGAATACAACGCGATTTCAATCACTGGTACTCCAGTAACAGTTCCTCTAGCGAAGAATGCTAAGGATTGCGAAGGCGAAGAAGGCATTTCAAAGGCTAACGTTCGTCAATTCCAGATGATTGCTATGGCATCCAATGATGACAACTCCGGCTTCGGTGTTGAAGGTACTTCCGGTGGAATGTACGTCGGTTCAAACGGTGTTTGCGGACTCTCAACTCCAGTATGGAGCGAAGAAGATAAGGCATTCACATGGCGCGCAGCTGCTCCTCACTTTGCACCGGATGGTGTGACAGTGAACAAGGGCTTCTACAAGGCGGTAATTCCTACAGCAGATGCTGCACTTCTTTGGGGTATGACTAATCCAAATGATGCTGCATCAGCTCTAGAAATCACGCTAACAACAGAAGAAGGCGGAACTGCAGCCTTCCTCAAGAACATCAGCGTGAAGAACGGCCGAATCATCATCGATGTATCTGGCTTCGAATACTCACGTCCAAAGCTCAAGATCGGCATTAAGAAGGGCTACAAGCCTGCTGCCAAGATCTTGAACAAGACCACAATCACATGCCTCAAGGGCAAGGCTGTAAAGAAGATCACCGCAGTCAAGCCAGCATGTCCAAAGGGTTACAAGAAGAAGAAGTAGTTTCACCACTTCTTCCATACAGATAAACGAGGGCAAACCGTTCCTCGGTTCACTAAGAGATTAGTGAACCGGGGGCGGTCTCTTCGTAAGTACTCTAAAAATTCTAAGACTGGGGATCGCGTGAAGCGTTTAGGAAAAATCGTTATGTTACTGATTTCAGTAGCGCTCATTGCTCCAACGCTTGCCCACGGCGCAGATTCATATGATGAACAGCATTTATCGTCACCTGCCCCAGCCAAGAATCACCAAGGCTATTTACTACAAGATTCTGCTGAAATCACTCGATTCAATTCGGGACTTATCAGCTTTAAGCTCGATTCAGTCGGAAAAGTAGAGAGCGTCACTGCCTGCTCAAAACTCTCGCAAGCTGGCTGCGAGTTCACAATTCGACAGTTCTACCGCGCCGTTCTACAGATTTGCGATGCAAATACTACTGTTGATTGTCTAACTAAGGTCTTCGCAAAAACAGATGACGGTAAAGAGTTAGAGATCATCCCTGCGGGCAACTTTGCAGACAAAGGAAAGTTTGACTTTGTCGGAGATGCTTCACAAAATCTCCCTACGGGCGGGGGAGCCATTCTGATTCGAATCCCTGGCGCACCTCATGCCGGTGGAGATTTGTATCTAGTTAAATCTGAGATGGTTGGCGTTCGCGATGCCAATAACTCACCGACTGCAAAATTTAACATGCAGCGTATGCAGACTGGAATTTTCGCAGTCGCAATCGAAAAAGGTGCCTTTGGGTTTAACTCAATGTCAATCGATCCAAAGCAGTATCCAAGCGTTGATTGGACCATCGGTGCACCAGTAGGAAATCCACCAGAGTCCGGTCGCTGTGTGATGAGTTCCGAAAAAGAATGTGCAAAGGGATTTCCACTTCCACAAAATGTTGCATTCGGCTTGCAATTTAGAATGAATAACAAACTTGACGGATGGCTACACGGGCGAATGAAAGCACCGAATATCACGATCGAAAAAGAAGCCTCCGGAACGCAACTCCTTACAGTTCAGGCAAATGCGATCAAGGTTCCACTAATTGACGTTTGGGTAAATAACGATGCGATGCCTACAAGCCTGAAGGCGTATTACGCTGGAATGCCAAATTATGGAAGCGTATCTTTTGGAACCAAAGATCAATCTCTCTCTGAAATTGCAATTCGCCGTGACGGAAACGCTTTCAATGATGCCAACACAATGAAAGAGTTTGTTAATTGGCTTCCAGTGATTGGCGATAAGGCTCAAGGCATGCCAACGGCGTGGATGTTAAAGACCATGATTTCCTTTGGAGATCCCAATCAGAATCCTTGCTTTGCTAAAGGAAATGGCTTTGCCGGCGTTGTGTCGACAAACGCAGCCCAGTACCTAGATGGCCCACCTAGCTTTGATAAGGGTGAAGGCGTATTGGATTACAAGGTTGCCGCACCCCATTTAACTTCATCAGGTGAAGTGTTCAAGGGAACCTATGACCTTGTTATGAGTTCAGCAGTTGCCCGTTGCTTATATGGATTCTCTCAAGCACCAATTGGCGCAACCATTTCGATCGTCTCTGAATCAGGGGAGCCCAACGTAGCCACAACTTTGGTTAGTGAAAAAAATGGCTTCTTGAATCTTGCTGCATACAACTTCACATTCTCTTCACCAACTGTCCGAGTCAAGCTGACCCAGGAGGCAGCACCGGCACCAACCCCTTCACCGGTTGCAACTGTTAAACCTGCTGCAGCAAAAAAAGTGAAGATTACTTGTGTAAAGGGTAAGAAAGCTAAAAAAGTAACCGCAGTTAATCCAAAGTGTCCAACTGGGTATAAGAAGAAATGATCAAGAAGTTTTTATCCATTGTCTTAGTTTCAGTCCTCTCAGTGACTTTATCACCTGTCGCAATTGGCGACGTCCCTGAAGAAAACTTCTATCCTTCAGTTAAGCAAGAAGCAGGCTGGATGGGTTATAACTCTGACAACTCAATTGAGTATTCACAGCCAAGTGCACTATATGCAGTTGGTGGCGCATCCGGACCTGATTACATAGAGAAAATGTACTTGTGTGATTCGCTAGAAGCTAAGGATTGCACCTCCCCGGAGATCAATGGATTTACTTTTACCTCTATTTTTACAAAATGCCAGAGTGACTCCGATTCCAACTGTATAGATTCTTTTAGCATAAAGAATGAAGACGGCTCTGTTTCAGATTCAACTTTTCAGCGCAACTGGGTGTCAGGCCCTGTATTTAAAGGTGATAAATCAAAACATCTTCCAACAGGATATGGTCCAAATACTTGGACTCTTACCAACAGCAAGGGCGTTACTGAAACCTACGCACTTAGCGTTGGAGTTAATGGATATCTAGATGTTCGAAGAAATGCGGCGAAGACCAACTTCGATTCTTTCATCGCAGCTATTCAACCCATTAAGGAAGTTGTAGGAAACGAGTACGACGGACCAGTCGCAAATGTAACTAAGCGTGGTTTGGGTTATTCACCCGGTTGGAACACAATGTTTGTTGAAAAGGGATGCCAGATAGCGGAAAAGGGTTTGTGTGGTTATCGACTTCCCTTCGATCTTGAGAAGACCGTAGTTCTCAACGTTCGTCTCAGCCAACCAGTACAAGGGTGGCTACACGGGCGTGTAAAAGATGCCAATATCGTCATGACCACAGCCGCTGATAATTCGCAGACCGTTGAAATTTCGGCTAAACCGCTTAGCATTCCTTCAGTTTATGGCTGGGTGAAATGGGGAGATCTTCCACAAAACGTAAAAGATCTATATCCAGTTGGAGCAGGTGGAACTTCGCGAAATTCAGAAGATTTTGTGACTAAGGATCTTTTCGCTAGAACTCTCTTGACGAAGTCCATGGTTGCCGGTGAACTTCCAATTAAGGAATTAAATCTCTGGCTCCCACTCCTAAACGATAAAGCCGCGGCAATGCGCACGTTCTGGGTAGCACAAACTATTCGTGGAGAACTTCCCTTCGACTCACAGAATTGTGTAAGAGGCAAAGGGTTCACTGGCGTGATCGGAACTAACGCAGTGGTCTACAGCGATGGACCGCCTAAGTTCGATAAAGCAGAGCAATCACTTAACTACACAGTCGGTGCATCGCACCTTGATTCGAAGGGAGAACTCTTCAAGGGTTACTACCAACTAAATCTTCGCTCAGATGTAGCGCGTTGCCTATATGGATTTGGTTCAGCCCCTATCCAGGCGAAGATTGAAGTCTCTAGCTCCGATGGAACCCCATCTGTTGCAACCACCATCATTAATGAAAGTGATGGTTGGTTGAAGATGACGGCGGCAGGTTTCACCTTCTCAACACCGCAGATCAAAGTGAAATTGTCGCAGGATCAGCCGGCACCAACAGCTTCTGCTTCACCATCACCTACTGCATCAGCAAAGCCTGCTGCTGTGAAGAAGTCTTCAATTACATGTGTAAAGGGTAAGAAAGCTAAGAAAGTAACCGCAGTTAATCCAAAGTGTCCAACGGGGTATAAAAAGAAATGATCAAGAAAATAATCGCTACTGCAGCATCTTTGGTCGTTCTATCAGGTCTAGCACTTCCAGCAGTTGGTGCAGATCTTCCTGATGAGCAATGGTCAATACCAACTGCCAGCGTCCCATTCAACTCAGAGAATCAAGGAATTGTTATTCAAGAAAATCTTCAAATCGCAGAGAACACATCTGTGCTTGGAGGAAATCTTGCTGGCACAAATGATCAATCGCAGGTTCGCTATTGCGCATCTGTTGATGATGAATTCTGCAGCGTTGTGAAAAGTATGTTTTTTGATGCGATATTGCCAAAATGTGAGAGTAATAGTGCAACCAATTGCGTTGCCGGTGTAACTGCTATTTCCGCTTCTGGTCAAGAAATGAACGGTACCTACGTTAGGAATTTCCCCGATGCTGGCTTCACAGACTTCCCGGCTTCGCCTACAAGAAATCTCCCACAAGGCAGTAGTCCGAGTTTATGGAAAATCCCTGGCCTTCTAAATGGTGGAGGCACAGATGAGTATCTTGTGAATTTCACCCTTCGTGGGGGAGTCTCAAACCAGCAAGATAAGTTTAATTTTTACAGTTATTCATCTTTTATATCTCCAGTAACCGTTAAAGCAGGCGGGTATGGACGTTTCCAAAAGAAAGATGCTCGCGGGAAAGACCCAGTCACATGCGTCCAATTAGCACTCGCATGTGGTCCAGAGATGCTTCACAGAAGTTCTGACAACGTTAAAATTTGTGCATCGATTGAAGAAGGCGCATGTGCGGCTAAGCAATCTTTTCCAGCCGGTTACAGATTTAAAATAAATGTTCGATTGAGTACTTCTCCGACTGGCTGGATTCATGGTCGAATTAAGTCTCCTGAGGTTGCCATAACTAAGGCGGACTACGGCGTAGAGCTTTCTATTGCTGGCGAACCAGTAGTTGTTCCAGTAATTGGAGTTACTCAGACTTATGCTTCACTCCCTGAAAACATGCGCAGCTTTTATAAGGCACAAAGTGGCTTGTCGTACGGAGAACAGGGACCAACCGGTCGCCGTAATCAACTATCAATGCCAGCCCCTGATCGCGAAAACACATTTACTGAGTACGCACTTTGGAACGATTACATCAAGGATAAAGCCAATGCATCTCCAAGTTTCTGGACAGCCCGAAGTTTAGATGTGCCCGCAGATTCTGCGCAGTGCTTTAAAGATAGTTCTAAATTTATTGGTGTGGTAACCACTAATGCGATGATGTATTCAGGTGGTCCACCTGCATTCAACAAGAGTCAAGGAACACTAGAATATAAAGTTGGCTCACCACATTTAACTTCAAAAGGTGAAGTATTTAAAGGTTCCTATGATTTGCAGGTTAGTTCTGAAGTTGCGCGTTGCTTGTACAACTTCACTAGCGCTCCAATTCAAGCAAGCGTATCTGTTATAAATGAAGCGGGCGAAAATAGTATTGCCACAACAATTGTTAACGAGAAAGATGGTTGGTTGCGTTTAGCCGCATATGGCTTTACCTTCTCTAACCCAACTGTAAAAGTGAAGCTCAGCCAAGAATCTGCAGTGCCGGCACCTTCTGCCTCTGCCTCTGCCTCTGCCTCCCCAACCCCATCACCAAGTGCTTCAGCAAAACCTGTGGTGATGAAGAAGAAAACTTCAATAACCTGCATCAAAGGTAAAACCACAAAAAAGGTTACTGCTGTAAAACCAAAATGCCCAACCGGATATAAGAAGAGATAGAGATATGAAAAAACTAACTTCAGTAATTATTGCCATCGCATTTGTTTTTGGTGGCTCTTCTGCAGTAGTTGCTGCAGGTGAGACGGTAGGAGATCCGGGCCGGAGTTGGGCCATTCCGAACGATGCTGATCGTGGCATGCATATCCAGCGATTCTTAGATTCACCTCCAGGGACTCCAGCCTCCTATTTAATTGATTTTCAAAAATACCAAAGCGATGCTTACCAAGATCCAACATGTAAGAGCGCAGAAGACCCTAATTGCACCGCAGGATCACTCGGCTTTAATTCGATGCTGCCTGTGTGCGGAACAATTAGTACGGTCTACTGCATTGAAGATTTTGGCGTGATTAGTTCCGGCGGTGAAACAACTAAGGCTGCATTTTCTCGATACTTTCCTAATGAGGCGCTGAATAAATTCGAAGCATCCGAGAAATTAAGGTTACCGTTTGGTGCAACGGGAAGTATCTTTGATTTACCGAGTGCGCCACATGATGGTGGAACCTTGTATTACGTATCTGCCTTAACGCAGGGCACGTTGAATAAATTAACAGGGGCTGATTTACAGGCGCTTAATATCGAGATTTATCCGGTGAAACTCGAATCTGGTGACAACGCTATCCAAGAAATTGACTCTGGAATGTCAATGTCGAAAGGCGCGGGTGATGGTCATCCTGCTGGCCAATGGCGCTTTGCTAGCTTCGGTTTTTCTGGAACTAGCTTCTGTGTTGCAGGAAGCGCAAAGGAAAGGCTTTGCGCGCAGAGATATTCATTCCCTGCTGATAAGAAGTTCTATTTAAAGTTAAAACTCCAGAATAAGCCGAAGGGTTGGCTGCACGGCAGAATCGCAAAGCCAGATGTTTCGTTCACCGAAATCAGCAGCGGGTATTCCTTCTACATCGCTGCAAATCCTGTAGCAGTTCCAGTTGTATACAAGATGTATCGCTATCCAGAAATGCCACAAGCGCTAAAGGATGAGTACGACATCAAAACTGGTGGATACAAACCCGAAGTTGCGCTGAGAAATCCAAATAACTCGGGTGCCCCTGAAGGATGTGGAAGAACAGTCTGTACCGATGATCCATTGACTAGAAATGTGATCATTGCTCCTACCGCATCAAGTAAATTCGGTATGGATCAATTAAAGGTATGGCTGCCGTTTGTTGCAGATAAGGCAACAACTCTCATGGGTACTTGGTCAGTTCGCACACTTGATGAGAACGAAACCCAAGGGGCTTCACAGTGCTTTACGAGCGGTGATAAAGGTGTAACTGGAATTGTTACGACAAACGCAACCCAATATTCGGCTGGACCACCGTCACTAAATAAGGGTGAAGGCACACTTGAATATCAAGTTGCTGCGCCACACTTCACGACAAAGGGTGATGAGTTCCTTGGTACATATGACCTGATTATGCGCTCTGATGTCGCTCGCTGCGTGTACGGATTTACTAGTGCACCAATTAGGGCTGAGCTTTCAGTAGTTAACGACGAGGGAAATCAAAAAGTCGCAACTGAAATTTTGGGCGAAAAGAATGGTTGGCTCTATCTTTCAGCCGGAGGATTCACTTATTCATCACCAACCATCAAGGTAAAACTTGAACAAGATGCGCCAGCTCCAACACCTACCCCAACAGCTTCTGCTACTCCAACCCCGAGCGCCTCTGCTAAACCAGTTGCAAAGGCTGTCACAATTACTTGCATCAAAGGCAAGACCAGTAAAAAGGTGACTGCGGTAAAGCCGAAGTGTCCATCTGGTTATAAGAAAAAGAAGTAGGGGCTCACGTGAAAGTTTTTCGCACCAAGTTCTTTCAGACCTTTATTATCATCGCAATTGCCTATCTCGGGATAGTTGTGGTTATTTCGCAAAGCCCAGCTGATGATGCAACAGCGATTGATGACAAGTTGATTGAGATGAGCTCTGATAACCGTCTTGAGCTATTGGTGCAGATCACCGGAGTTAATCCACTTGAGGGAACTGCAAATGCGAGAGTGCTTCCATGGCCAAATAGCGATGATGTTGGTTATCGCTTAAAGAGTGGTTGGGTGCCAAGTCAAGATGTTGATTTGATTGTTGACTCTGTGATCGGAGCCAGCAATGGAGGCAGTAATACTTATAGCTTTAAGAAAGATGTGCCAACTGGCGGCTTTGATGTTCAGATAGATGAGCAACCAGGTGCTGGTTCACGTTCTGATGTGGGCTGGTATCCAATGGATAAGTATTCATTTGAGATACCAATGAGTGCGATCGGAACGCTAGAAGATGGCGATCAAGCAACGCTTAACATCCTGCCGCTTGATTACACAAAGAAGATCGACACCTTTGATATCCATATGATCCACGGCCTTTGGAATGATGCTTTTCAGACGGTGACAATGGATGATGCCAAGTCATTTGATATGGCAGTTGAAGAATTTAACAACGGACAATCTTCTTCAGTCTTTGAAGCGGTACGCTCAAACTCAACCAAGTTACTGGTGACAATTATTTTGTTGCTGATGATCACTGCGATGGTTTCCGTGACAATCATGACTTACATGGTGGTCACTGGTAGTCGACCACCAACGCTCTCATCACTTACATGGGCTGCAGCGTTGACCTATTCATTGATATCTCTACGTGGTTTGATGCCAGGAGAGCCGCCAATCGGCATTTTCGTCGACAAAATCATCTACTTCCCATCGCTGATCGTGACCTTGGTCTGTTCACTCTGGGTGCTTGTCACCTGGGTCCGCCGCGAGGATTTCCAGAGCTAAAACCGCCTTTTCACCGCCAACTCTGGGCGTGTCTAGGGGGTCCAATAGGGGCGATTTAGCCAATTTCCCTTTATAAGGGGCGGGGCTTTAGAATGCACCTTCGCGCCTAGCGAAAATCCTGAGGGTTTTTGGTGGGTGCAACCGCGCTCGCAAACGGGCGTGGGTTCAATTTGAAACAGAAGTGGGTGTTAGTGGCTAGCAAAGATGGCGCCATCGAGATCGAAGGTTCCGTTGCAGAAGCTTTACCTAACGCAATGTTTCGCGTTGAACTAACTAATGGGCACAAGATTCTTGCGCACATCAGCGGCAAGATGCGAAAGAACTACATTCGCATCCTTCCTGGTGATCGTGTGATCGTAGAACTGAGTCCATATGACCTCACCCGAGGTCGCATTATTTACCGTTACAAGTAACGAAGACTGGAGCAAGATCATGAAGGTTAATCCAAGCGTTAAGAAGATTTGCGATAAGTGCAAAGTCATTCGCCGCAAGGGTCGCGTCATGGTGATTTGCGAGAACCTTCGTCACAAGCAACGCCAGGGCTAGTAAGTAACTAGTTCTACAACTTAATAAATACGCGTGGTGCAACTAAGTAAGTAATTACTTAGGACTCTCGGACCGGTAGGCCGAGACTCGACACTAGTTAAATTTAACTAGGGGTGAGAAGCACTGCGAAGGACCTCCGGATTACAGATCGGTTGATTAAATGGCACGTCTTGTTGGTGTCGATCTACCACGCGAAAAGCGCGTGGAAATCGCACTCACCTATATCTTCGGAATGGGTCTAACTCGTTCTCATGCAACTCTCGCGGCAACTGGGATTTCACCAGATACACGCGTTAAGGATTTGCAAGAATCAGAACTCGCACAGCTTCGTGAATACATCGAAGCTAACTACAAGATTGAGGGCGATCTTCGCCGCGAAATCGCTGGCGACATTCGTCGTAAAGTTGAAATTCAGAGCTACCAAGGTATCCGTCACCGCAAGGGACTTCCTGTACGTGGTCAGCGCACACATACAAACGCTCGTACTCGTAAGGGTCCTCGTAAAGCAATTGCTGGTAAGAAGAAGGTGACTAAGTAATGGCCGCTCCTAAATCTAAGACTGCTGCTCCTGCAAAGGGCAAAGTCAAGACACGTAAAAAAGAGAAGAAGAACATTGCTGTTGGTAAGGCGTTCATTAAGAGCACTTTTAACAACACCATCATCTCTATCACCGATCCAACCGGCGCTGTAATTTCTTGGGCATCATCTGGCCAAGTTGGTTACAAGGGCTCACGTAAGTCGACTCCATTCGCAGCACAGCTTGCAGCAGAAGCAGCAGCTCGTCGCGCACAGGAGCACGGCCTTAAGAAAGTAGATGTTTTCGTAAAGGGACCAGGTTCCGGACGCGAAACTGCAATTCGTTCATTGCAAGCAGCAGGCCTAGAAGTTGGAGCCATCTCTGATGTAACTCCAGCTCCACACAATGGCTGCCGCCCACCGAAACCACGTCG
>Ga0208787_1000399_pt1 | contig 20972 bp, 21 predicted proteins | sample Wag4_2014_7_11_FD_187362 | JGI IMG/M metagenome (GOLD analysis project Ga0208787, IMG submission 187362) | Fresh water microbial communities from Ohio, USA - Utica-2 Time Series HT 2014_7_11 (SPAdes) (version 2) | ecosystem: Environmental > Aquatic > Freshwater > Water tank | place: USA: Ohio...
GGTGATAACCGGGTGGGCCTGAGTGGTTTTCAAAACTGGGATGTAGCCTCGCTGCAACCAGCTCTTCTTTTCCTTCCGCTCTTCAACTTCGCGAGCCTGCTCCATCTGTGAAGCGAGCTGGCTTTCGGACATCTGATCCAGGGAAACTACATTTTTTGGAGTCTTCAGGAACCAGTAGGCCAGCACCGGAACAATTGTTAGAGACACAATCAATGAGGCTAGAAGCGCGATTGTGAAGCTCAGGCTAAAGGGCCTAAACAGCTCTCCAACCACTCCGCCAACTAGAGCTACCGGCAGGAATACGGCCACAGTTGTGATGGTGGCAGAGGTAATCGCTCCAGCCACTTCCTTCACGGCCTGAATGATGGCGCTCTTCTTTTCTTCTCCATAGGAAAGGTGTCTATTGATGTTCTCAATAACCACAATCGAGTCATCCACCACTCGACCAACCGCGATTGTTAGCGCGCTCAGGGTGAATAGGTTCAGGCTGTAATCAGATACCAGCAAGCCGGCAAAGGTGACCAATAGGGAAGTCGGAATCGAGATAGCGGTTACCAGAGTGGATCTGATCGAGCCTAGAAACACCAAGATAATCAAGATTGCGAAGGTTAGTCCCAGAGTTCCTTCAATGGTTAGGTTCTCAAGCTGCTTTTCGACAAATGGCCCCTGGTCAAAAACAGCGTAGATCTCAACGTTCCCTCCAAGTTTCTCTTTGATTTCCTCAATCTTGGCTTCCACGCCGTTGGAGATAGCAACAGTGTTACCATCTTGAGTCTTGGTCACCTGGATACCAAGTGAGTCCAAACCGTTGGTGCGTGAAATTGAAGTCACCGGCTCGTAGTCGTATGTGACAACTGCAACATCTTCGATAGTCAAAATCTCTGGCTCAGCAGGTGCAGCTGGAGCACTCGGGGCAGCTGGAATACCTGGAGCACCTTGCCCTGCAGCGGCAGCCGCTGCTGCAGCTTGTGCAGCTGCTGCTTGTGCAGCAGCAGCCTGAGCATTTTGGGTGTTCGATGAAATCAGAGGAAGCTTCTTGAAATCTTCCAGGGAGTTTACGTTGGTTCCAATTTCAATTTGGAGCTCACCTGCGGTATCTGTGATTGATCCGGCGGGAATGATGAAACCATTGGCGCGAAGCGCCTCAACGATGGATTGCTGAGATAGTCCGTTATCGCGCAATACTTTGGCCTTGAGATCCAGGGTGATTTCTTTTTTCTTGCCTCCGGCAACGGTTATTTCCTGGATACCTGGAACCTGAGAAAGAATCGGGGTTGCAACATCTGCCAGTATTTCGGCGAGCTCGTTGTTATTTCCCGTGGTCGAGGCAACCGACAAAACAATAATTGGAACGCTATCAAATGATCCCGAGATCACCCTCGGGCTCACATCGGAGGGAAGCGAGTCCTTTAGGTTTGCAACAACCCGGTTTAGCTCTTCTTCAACGGTGGCAGTAGTGGTTCCAAAATCAAACTCCACTCTGACAACCGAAAGGTTGGCACTGGAGGTGGAACGAACTGTAACGAGGTTGTTTAGGGTTCGAACCTCATCTTCGATAAGTGAAGAAATCTGAGCATCGACAATTTCAGGGGATGCGCCAGGATACGCCGTGACTATGGATGCCTGTGGCACCTCGAAGGAGGGCAGCAGCTCCTGCTTCAAAGATGTCAGGGACAGAAGTCCCGAAGCCACAATCAGTACGGTCAATAGACCGACAACGGAGCGGTTGGCAAGTGAGGCTGTGGCTAATCTGAACAAGGATGTCCCCTAAATAAGAAGTGCTGATTTTTTTACAACATCTAATCCAACCACTTACGGCCTTCTCGCATAAGGCTAAACATGGAATCTCTCAGCTAGTTGCCAGCCCCAAAGGAGCCATAAGAGCTTGCCCTTTAGGCTAGAGGAATGAAGATTTCAAGAATCCTCGCAATAATCGGTGCGGTTGTGCTGGCGCTGATCCTGGTAGTTCCCTTTTTGATACCGGTTCAGACCACAGGAACTGCCACTTATAAAGAGGTAGCAGGTGAGGGAGCGACCTTTGCAAGCGCCCAAGGAATCGATATCTACTACGAAAAAACAGATTTTGTATGCCAAGAGGGCAAGGATTGCTCCAATCCTCCAGTTATTTTCCTAATGCACGGCTTTGGTGCCAACACCTTCTCATTCAGAGAAGTGACCGAACCCTTTAGTCAACTAGGCGATGTCATCGCCTATGACAGACCAGGCTTCGGACTTTCTGAAAGACCGACCAGCTGGGAAGGGGAGAACCCTTACGGATCAGTGGGACAGGATCTGATTCTTGATCAGCTCATCGCTGAGTTTGCCAGCGGGCGAGATGTGATCTTGGTCGGGCATTCCGCAGGTGGAACACTTGCTGCTCAGTACGTGGTGGATAACAAAGACGCCATCCAAGGATTAATTCTGATTTCACCAGCAGTTTTGTCAGCCGGAGGATCGCCAAACTGGCTCAACTGGATTTACAGCATCCCTCAACTAGATCACCTAGGCCCGCTGCTGGTTTCATCGATTGCCTCCAGCGGCATGGATCTACTAAACGAATCTTGGTACAACAAAGACCTAATCACTGAGGAAATTAAAGCCGGCTACCGCGAACCACTAAGTGTCATCGGCTGGGAAGAAGGCTTCTGGGAATTCAACCGAGCCCCTAGAGCATTTGACATAAAGGATCGTCTCACCGAGTTAAACGTTCCAACACTTCTTATTACGGGCGATTCCGACACGGTGGTTGCTACCGCGGATACCGTCAAGCTCGCTGAAATGATCAAGGACTCGGTGCTGTTCGTGATCCCTAAGTCCGGCCACTTAGCTCAAGAGGAGACACCCGAGGACACCATGAAGGCAATTCGAGTGGTTTGGGGCATTCTCACAAGGTAGTTCGGGAACAAACCGCCTACTCTGAGTGTTGGCTCTAGATAGTCAAAAGTAATAAGGCTTATAGAAAGTGAAGCAGATGGAAATCAAGTTTGGTTTAGACACCTTTGGGGATATGACCCTAAAGGACGACGGCACCCCTGAAACTGCCGGCCAGGTGCTTCGAAACGTAGTTGCCGAGGCCGTTCACGCTGAAGCCGTTGGCCTAGATAGCTTTGATATTGGCGAGCACCACAGAGATGACTTTGCGGTGACTTCACCGGACACCGTTCTTGCTGGAATTGCAACTCAAACCAAGCGCATCAAACTCGGATCCGGCGTGACAGTTTTATCCTCAGAAGACCCAGTTAGGGTTTACCAAGCTTTCGCGACGGTGGATGCTTTATCCAATGGGCGAGCAGAAATCACCGCCGGTCGCGGATCTTTCATTGAATCTTTCCCACTGTTTGGATATGAACTAGCTGACTATGGAGCTCTATTCGAGCAGAAGCTCGAACTGCTAGTTGAACTACTAAAGGAAAAGCCAGTGACCTGGTCTGGAAGTGTTCGCGCTCCGCTTGTCAACCAAGAGGTTTACCCGAAAACTGAATCAGGACGCATTCCTCTTCGCGTAGGGGTCGGAGGGTCTCCTGACTCTGTGATTCGTGCCGCAAGATTAGATGCTGCACTAGCACTTGCAATCATCGGTGGCGATCCGGCAAGATTTGCACCATTTGCAAAGTTGTATCGCGACTCGATGGAAAAATTCGGTCACGAGCTTAGACCGATCTCGATTCATTCCCCAGGTCACATCGCAGAAACCGACGAGCAAGCTATCGAAGAACTTTGGCCAAGCTACCAGGCAAGTTTTGGTCGTATCGGTCAAGAGCGCGGCTGGGGTCCAATGACAAAAGGTCACTATCTGGATGAAGTTCATAACGGCAGCTTGTATGTCGGTTCGCCAGAGACCGTGGCTCAGAAGATGGCCTACGCGATCAAGGCTGTTGGTGCTCAAAGATTTGATTTGAAGTACTCAACAGGACCGATGCCTCACTCCAAGCTGATGAAGTCCATTGAGCTACTTGGAACCAAGGTTGTTCCAAGGGTCAAAGAGCTTTTGGCCGAGCAACTAGTTGGCTAGCTCTGGCTTTTTCGCTTTAGGTCATATTCTTCGGAAGTTCACTTAGTTTCTGGTCCAATCAACCAATTCCCTCATTCAAACCCTCCTAGACTGATTTCAAACCGGGGTCAGCTTCGAGGAGTAATTGAATTGAACTACCGCGCACTGCTTAGTGAATACCTTGGCACCACCGTTCTGGTAGCAACTGTTGTTGGCTCTGGAATCATGGGCACCAGCCTCTCTGATGACACACTTGTTGCCCTATTGGTCAACGGACTCTCAACGATCTTTGTCTTAGGGATCTTGATCCTCACTTTGGGTCCGGTTTCCGGAGCACACCTCAACCCACTGGTAACAATTGCATTGGCCCTTAGCAAGCAGTTCCCAACCAAGCAAATTCTTCCCTACGTTTTGTCTCAAGTGCTCGGTGGCATCTACGGCGCGATTATTGCCAACGTGATGTTTTCTCAGGCCATTTTTCAAATCTCGACCACTGCGAGATTCAACGCCGGAACGGCGATCGGTGAGGTCATGGCCACAACCTTGCTGCTGTTTGTGATCTTGTCGCTACTTAGAACTGACCGAGCTAATCTAATTGCCCTGGCAGTTCCTGGCGTTATTGGGGCTGCTTACTTCTTTACCTCTTCAACCTCGTTTGCAAACCCTGCAGTGACCATCGGAAGAATCTTTAGCGACACCTTTGCCGGTATCGCTCCTGAAAGCGTGATTGGATTTATTGCGTTCCAGATAGTTGGCGCAGCGATAGCTCTTGGTTTAGTAAATCTGATGTTTGCGAAGAAGCGCTAAAAAGATTTAAGCGAAAGCCTCAATTGGCGGGCACGAGCAAACTAGGTTTCGATCGCCGTGCACTGAATCCACACGTCTAACCTTCGGCCAGAACTTGCCTTGGTGTTGACCGGCCACTGGGAAGACCGCCAGCTTTCTCGAGTACGGGTGATCCCAGTCTTCAGCCAACATTCTCGCGGTGTGCGGGGCTTGTCTCAACGGGTTATCCTCGGCACTCCATTCACCGTTTCCAAGCTGGTTGATCTCGCCCTTGATGGAAATCATCGCGGAGATGAATCGGTCGAGTTCAGCCTTTGGTTCAGATTCAGTTGGCTCAATCATTAGCGTTCCGGAAACCGGGAAGCTCATGGTTGGAGCGTGGAAGCCGTAGTCAATCAATCGCTTTGCAATGTCATCCACCGATACTCCGGTGTCCTTGGTCATTCCTCGAATATCGATAATGCACTCGTGGGCAATTAGTCCTTCGTTGCCGGTATAAAGCAGCGGGAAGTGATTCTTTAGTTTCATGGCGATGTAGTTTGCTGACAGCACTGCAACCGAAGTGGCATCCCGCAAGCTCTGGTTTCCCATCATGCGAATGTAGGCCCAAGAAATTGGCAGAATCGAGGCCGAACCGAACGGAGCTCCTGAGATAGGTCCAAAGTTTGGAAGCTCAATTTGAGCTAGCGAGTGGCCAGGTAGGAATGGGGCAAGGTGAGATCTTGCTGCAACTGGACCTACCCCAGGACCGCCACCACCGTGAGGGATGCAGAAAGTCTTGTGCAGGTTCAAGTGTGAGACGTCTCCACCCAGAAGCCCAAACTTGGCATAGCCAACAACTGCGTTGGTGTTGGCACCGTCGATGTATACCTGACCACCGGCCTGGTGAACCATTTCGCAAATATCAGCAATAGCTTCTTCGTAAACACCGTGAGTCGAAGGGTAGGTGACCATTAGAGCCGAGAGCCTGTCACCGGCCTCGCTGATTTTGGTTTTGATATCTTCTAGGTCCACGTTGCCAAGCTCGTCGCAGGCAACAACAACAACATTCATACCTGCCAGCACAGCCGAAGCTGCGTTGGTGCCGTGTGCGGATGATGGAATTAGACAAACTTCGCGCTGAGCATCTCCGCGCGATAGGTGGTATCCGCGAATAGCCATAAGACCAGCTAGCTCACCTTGGCTTCCAGCATTTGGCTGAAGGGAAATGGCGTCATATCCTGTGACGTCGCAGAGCCAGCCTTCAAGCTCAGAAATCAACGATAGGTAGCCCTGGATGTCTTCCTTGGGGGAGAAAGGGTGCAGGTTGGAAAATTCCGGCCAGGTGACAGCTTCCATTTCAGTGGTGGAGTTGAGCTTCATTGTGCAAGAGCCCAGTGGGATCATTCCGCGATCTAGTGCGTAGTCAAAATCCGATAGGCGCTTTAGGTAGCGAAGCATTGCGGTTTCAGAGTGATGAGAGTTAAAGACCTGATGAGTCAAATACTCTGACTTTCGGTCTAGCCCAGCCACCCTCAGCAGGCCAGATGGGCGGTAGCCGTAGGAAACTTTCTTAGCACCAAAAACTTCTGAAATCTGGCTAAGGGTTTCTGGACTGATGGTTTCATCGATAGCAATTCCGATTGTTGAGTCGTTGACTACTCGCATTGTCAGATTCTGCTGCCTGCCCTTTTCAAAAATAGCTTTTGCGTCGACGCCGGTGACCTGAAAAGTATCAAAGAAGTCAGTTTCGGAAATAGTAAGTCCAGCTGCTCGAAGAGCATCGGCCAGCGCGTGAGCTTTCAAGTGAACCTCGAGAGCTATTGAGCGCAAGCCCTTTGGACCGTGGTAGACCGCAAACATTCCAGCCATCACGGCAAGAAGGACTTGAGCGGTACAAATGTTGGATGTTGCTCGCTCGCGCCTGATGTGCTGCTCTCTAGTTTGAAGAGTCAATCGGTAAGCAGGAGCTCCATCGGCATCAAGGGATACTCCAACTAATCTTCCCGGCATAGATCTTTCTAGATCTTCGCGAACTGCTAAGTATCCGGCGTGAGGACCACCGAATCCCATTGGAACACCAAAGCGCTGGGTGGTTCCAACAACGATGTCTGCACCGGCTTCTCCCGGGGGAGCAATCAAGCAAAGAGCTAGCAGATCAGCTACGGCTACCGCCATGGCGTTCACAGTGTGAGCTGCGTCGAAGATTGGCTTTAGCTGTGTCAATCTTCCAGAGGATCCTGGATACTGCACCATCACACCAAAGTATTCGCCGGCTAAATCGGCTGCACCCTTTGCTGCGTCGAAGTAGGCGATTGTGATTCCAACCGGCTGCGCTCTGTGCTCAAGCAATGATTTGGTCTGCGGCATGGTGTCGGAGTCAACGTAAAAAACATTGCTCTCGTTTGTAGACGACCTACGTGAGAGCAACATGGCTTCGGCAGCGGCTGTTGACTCATCAAGCATGGAAGCGTTGGCTGTTTTCATTCCGGTTAGGTCATTAACCATGGTCTGGAAATTGATGATTGCCTCGAGGCGACCCTGGGAGATCTCAGGCTGGTAAGGCGTATAAGCGGTGTACCAGGACGGGTTCTCTAGAACGTTTCGCTTGATTACTCCTGGTGTAAAGGTTCCGTAGTAGCCCTGACCGATAAGTGATGTCGTAATTTTGTTGTTGTTGGCGTGCACGCGAAGAGCGTTCAAAGTTTCTTGTTCGGTGAGCGGGTCTGGAAGCTTTCCTTCGCCCTCGAACTGGATTGCCTTTGGGAGAGCCGTGGCCATTAGTTGATCGAGGGAAGAGTAGCCAAGCTCTTTGAGCATGGCTGATTGCTCTTGTGCGGTTGGGCCAATGTGACGGTATTTGAAGTCTTTGTGCTCAGGAAGCAATTTTGACTTAGCCCTCTCCGGTTAGCGCAGCGTATTCCTCATGGGTAAGCAGGGTAGGTAGTTCAGTAAATCTGATCTTGATTAGCCAGCCAGCACCGAACGGGTCATGGTTTACAAGCTCTGGGTTGCCAGATACGACATCGTTTACCTCAACGATTTCACCATCAACCGGTGCGTAGAGCTCACCGACACTCTTGGTGGATTCAATCTCACCGCAGATCTTCATATAAGTAGTAGAGGATCCAACCTTTGGTAGGTCAACGAAAACGATGTCGCCTAGCTTCTCGGCGGCGTATTCGGTGATACCAACGGTGGCAACATCGCCCTCGATTGATAGCCACTCGTGCTCTTTGGTGTATTTCAGACCTTCGCGGTTGATCATCTCTGAATTATTCCTTTAGGGGGGTTTAGTTAGTTCTTGGCTCTTTTGTAAAAGGGCAGTTTCACAACTGTAAACGGTGCCACAGCTCCTCTAATGTCTACGCTAATAGGCGTGTCGATTTGAGCAAAATCGGCACCAACATAGGCCATCGCCACTGGAAAACCAAGGGTTGGCGACAAGGCCCCCGAGGTTACAACTCCTATCGGTGAAGCAGAACCTTCAACAAAAACTTCATAGTCTGCTCGAGCTGCGCGCTTACCCTCGCCTGCAATTCCAACCAGCATCTTGGCTGGCGGACTTTGAGCCAGTTTCGTTAGAGCTGCTTTGCCAACGAAGTCCCCAGGCTTATCCAGCCTGACAACTTTGCCAAATCCTGCCTGGTATGGATTGACATCTACATTCATCTCGTGACCGTAGAGCGGCATTCCAGCTTCCAGCCTCAAGGTGTCGCGACAGGCTAGCCCGGTGGGAAGCATTCCTTGCGCAGATCCTGCAGAGACTAATTCGTCAAATACGTGACCAGCGGATTCCACGGGGATGTAGATCTCAAAGCCATCTTCACCGGTGTATCCGGTACGAGCCAGAAGGCACTTAGCTCCCGCAATTTCGGATTCAGAGATTGCGTAGTACTTCAGATCATCTAGTGGGTCAGAAGTAAGTGTTGAAAGAATCGAAACTGAGTTTGGTCCTTGAATTGCCAAAAGTACCCAAGCATCGCTTTCATCTTTGACTGTTGCATCAAAGCCGGAACTGCGCTTCTGCATAGCAGCTACAACCGCTTCGCGGTTGGATGCATTAGCAACAACCAGGTAAGCGTTTTGACCAAGCCGGTAAACAATTAGATCATCAATGATTCCGCCATCTTCGTTGCAGATTAAGGAATACTTGGCTCGACCAATTGAGATCTCGGATGCGGCTCCAACCAGGGCGTAATCCAGATAGTCAGCGGCTTGCTTACCTTCGACAAAAATCTCTGCCATGTGAGAGATATCAAACAGTCCGGCGGCCGTTCTGACGGCATGGTGCTCTGCTAGGTCAGAGGTGTATCTAACTGGCATCTCCCAGCCGCCAAAGTCGGTAAAGCTAGCTCCGAGTGCCTCGTGCTTGCTCTTGAGTGGAATTGATTTCATGACACCTAATCTAGAGGTGAATCCAGACCTCGAAAAACACTGGCGATAGTCCCCTGCGGGCCAAAACTGCTCGCTCAGTTAGCCTTGAGACAGACTCGATAGAAAGAGGAGACACCATGGCTCGTTGGAATGAACACCCAGCAACTACCAAGTTTGGCAAAGAGCAGCTCAGTTTCGGTCAGCGATCAGCTGATGTGCTCAGAAATGCCATGGGGTCTTGGCCGTTTGTCTTTGGCGCTTTAGCATTTCTTGCGGTTTGGATGTATTTCAACTCGGATGGCGCCTTCGATCCGTTTCCATTTATTCTGTTGAATTTGATTCTTTCCTGCATTGCTGCACTTCAAGGAGCAATCCTTTTGATTGCCGCCAAGCGCGAAGACCAAATCAACTCGGAGCTTGCAATGCACACCTATCAGATTGACCAGGAGAACCTGGCTTTGACTAAGCAGGTGCATGAGCTCAGCCTCAAAATAGAGTCGCTAACTGCTCAAATCCACAAGGCGGTCACCAAAGAGAAGTAATAGATGTCAGAGGTTCCATTTAGCTTGGGGCCTATGAAGACAATCGAAGTAATGCTTTTTTGGCTCAACAAGATCTGGCCCTGGATTGTGATTCCGACGCTTATTGTCGGGGCTATGTTTATGTCACTGATCTGGGGCGAGGCAAAGAAGGGAATCAGGAGTTAGACGTGGGGTTTCTAAATTGGATCAAGAAAGTTTTAAGCTATGACCCATCGGTTTATCGACCACCGGCGGCAAAGAGAATAGACGAGACCATGAACCAGGGGGATATGCATTCTGGTCCCGATGGCTACTCACCCAACACTGCGTATCCAGATACTTTCTATGGATCCGGTGGATCAGATGACCAAGGCCATAACGAGGGTGATTTCAATCGCTAACCTACTTATATCCGAGTCAGAGGAACGTGGCACTGCCCTCGAAAGCCACATCCGGAGAGTGAGGCTTACGAGGGCAGGTAGTTTTATTCTTAGCCGCAGTTACATCCTGAGCCTTCAGTTTTAGCTGAGCATAGGCAAAGGTCTCCGCAGTTGCATGTGGTTTCTGACATCTGAACCTCCTTATTTAACCTGTCGGTTTTGCGTGATCTCATAAATCTTTAGTAATTCTTCTTGGAGCTTTTTCTGTACCTTAGGCTCCTTTGACGCCATCATGTGCTTAACGTGAGTGGATAAGTGATTCTCCACCAGCAACTTGTTTAGAGAACCTAGGGACTTTTGTATCGCGAGCGACTGTGTGATCACGTCCATGCAGTATTCCTCAGACTCGATCATCTTCTCCAAGCCTTTTAGCTGGCCCTGGAGAATCTTCGCTCGGTGGATTGCTCTCTTTTTGATTTCTGGGATCACAAGACCAGTATACCCCCCAGGGGTATTAAGTCAATACCGAGTCTTGGTGGGAAATAAGCTGTAAGAATGGACGCAAAACCTAAAGACATATTTGGCACCTTCGCTCGAATTGAAATGCTTACCTGGGCCCTATTGATTGCCGCAATCGTGGCACGCGAAACTATTGGGTTATCACCGAACATATTCACTATCGCTGGTGCAACCCACGGTTTTGCTTTCATCGGCTATTCAGTCACGGCAGTGCTGGTTGGGGTCAATCAGCGTTGGCCAGTCGCGCAAACTGCATTGGCAGTTGTGTTGGCAATTGTGCCTTTCGCTACCTATCCTTTTGATCGATATCTCGACAAGCGCTCTGCCCTCGATGGCGAGTGGCGCATTGAGGGCACCAAAGACCCAAGGGACAACACTTGGTTTGATGGGCTCTTTCGTTGGTTTATCTTCCGTCCCGTTTTGCTGGTTCTGACCCTGGCGGTATTTGTGGTGTCACTGTTTGCTTTCTTGCTATGGCTAGGCCCTCCTGGTGAGTGGGGAAACTAAGTAGCTTCCCAGTAAGTCATTGAGCGGCCCTGCCGCCTGAGACAAAAAGCTTTACTAAACCGCAACTTTTTTGAGGTCCAGATTTGCCGAGCCTTTTTGGCTCCGCGGGTAGGCTAGGGGATGTTCGGGAGCAGTGGGGAAGCTTCAGGGGACAAAGAAGTCCATAACTGACTAGGTGATATTTTGACCAATAGCTTCGCCCAGAGCCCTAAAGGCTCTTCTTCAGATTCAACGACTTCAGCTGTTAGCTTGAAATCGCTAAACAAGACTTTTGGCAATGTCACTGCTGTTTCCAACCTCGATCTAGAAATTCCTCACGGCGAGTTTTTCTCCATGCTAGGCCCTTCGGGTTCGGGCAAGACAACGGTTCTTAGGATTATCGCCGGCTTCGAAACTGCCACCAGCGGCAAGGTCTTTCTAGAGGGCGCGGACGTCACAGACTTGGCACCCTTTGATAGGGATGTAAACACCGTTTTTCAGGACTATGCGCTCTTCCCGCACATGACAATTCAATTGAACGTTGAATATGGTCTTCGCGCTAGAAAAATACCAAAGGCCGAACGTTCGAAGCTAGCCTCAGAGGCAATTGAATCCGTAAAGCTCACTCACTTGGCGGACCGCCTTCCTCACCAGCTTTCTGGTGGTCAAAGACAACGTATTGCTTTGGCACGTGCTCTAGTGCTGCGTCCTAAGGTGCTTTTACTGGATGAGCCACTCGGCGCACTAGATAAGCAGCTTCGCGAAGAGATGCAGGTTGAGCTCAAGCGAATCCAGCGTGAAGCTGGCATCACCTTTATCTTTGTCACTCACGATCAAGAAGAAGCAATGCGCATGAGCGACCGGATTGCTGTTTTCAACCATGGAAAAATTGAGCAGATTGGAACCCCTCGTGAGGTTTACGAGAACCCTTCTTCAGCCTTCGTAGCAAGTTTCCTAGGTGTTTCGAACTTGATTTCAGGTTTGCCGGCTAAGGACCTGTTTGGTTCTGAGCATATGGTGAACGTGCGTCCCGAGCGAATCAAGCTTCAAAAAGATGGCTCGAAGAGCACATCAGATGAAATTGGTATCAATGCAACAATTGTTGATGTTGCTTACACCGGAGCCAACACTTTGTATGTGTTGGAATCCGAAGCTGGTTTGCGCCTAGTGGCAACCAGACTAAATGAAGAGTTACCGGGGCAAGAACTAAGTCTTGAAGCGGGTGACAGGGTATTGGCCACATTCCGCAAGGAGCACGTCGCCAAGATTCCAAACAATAAATGAGAGGAAACAAATGAGAAGAAGCAAACTAGCTCTTCCTGCACTACTTGCAGCTAGCGCCCTGGTGCTATCTGGTTGTGCAACAACAAGTGGCGAACTGACCCTTACGGTTCCAGACGTCCCGATGAAGGCCGAACTAGGTGCATTCGAGGGCGAACTGAACATCGTTAACTGGTCTGGTTTCGTTGATCCAAAGTGGGTTGACCCATTCACAGCTGAAACTGGTTGTGTTGTTAACTCCCGTGTAGCTGGTACCAGCGATGAGATGGTTACCTTGATGCGCACAGGCGAGTACGACATTGTGTCAGCCTCGGGTGACGCAGCACTTCGCCTAATCGTTGGTGGAGACGTACAGCCTCTAAACATGGAGCTAATCCCTAACTTCAGCGATGAAATTGCTGAAGGTATGAAGGGTCAGATCTATGACGTGGTAAACGGTAAGCCATACGGTGTTCCAATCGGCCGTGGTGCAAACCTACTTCAGTACAACGAGGATGTCACTGGTGGAGCACCAGAGAGCTGGGACGTTGTTTGGGAAGCTGACAGCCCATACGCTGGCAAGATCACCGCCTATGACGCACCAATTTACATAGCTGACGCGGCTGTGTACTTGATGTCCACCAAGCCAGAGCTTGGAATCACAAACCCATACGCACTGGACGAGACTCAGCTTGCTGCTGCTGTTGAACTGCTAAAGCAGCAAAACGGCATCATTGGCGAGTACTGGTCCGACCCAGTGGCTCAGATTACTTCCTTCGTTGGTGGCAACACCGTAGTTGGAACTAGCTGGGAGATCTTGAAGAAGTTTGCGGCTCAGGAAAACCTGAAGACCACACTTCCTAAGGAAGGTTCAACCGGATGGTATGACACCTGGTTGGTTTCAACCACTTCGCCAAACTCGAACTGTGCTTACGCATGGATCGACTACACCAGCCAGGCAAGCGTTAACGGAGCAATCGCCATGAACTTTGGTATGGCTCCTGCAAACATTGCCTTCTGTGCAACCGATGCCGACACTCAGGCTCACTGTGACCAGTTCGCAGCTGAGGACGAGGCGTTCTGGGATCAGGTATGGCCTTGGACCACTCCAATTGAGGAGTGTGTTGATGGACGCACTGACGTTAAGTGCACCAGCTTCCAAGACTGGACCAATGCTTGGGTAACCGTTAAGGGTTAATTCCAACGCTTTGCCGGGTGGGGGAGACCCCACCCGGCAATACCAATCTTCGAGACAAATTCTTTAACTAAGTAGGTGAGAAATTGAGCACAATTCAAAAAGTTCCTAACCGCCCACTTTCCACATACCTGCACAAAAGACCTACCACCAGACTTGTGGCCCTTCTGGCTTTGCCGATGACTTGGCTGGTTGGCGTTTACATAATCTCGCTTGCACTTTTGCTAGTGACAGCTTTTTGGTTCATCGATCCATACACTTCCAAAGTCATACCTGGCTTTACGCTCAATAACTTTGTAGACATTTTTTCTGTTCCGGCGTATTTCTCCACTTCCATAAGAACTCTTGGCATTGCCATCGCCGTGACCTTGGTTTGTATTGTTTTTGCTGTGCCACTGGGAATCTATATGGCAAAGATTGCAAGCCCATGGGTGAGAAGTCTTTTGGCTGTTGCAATCACCCTTCCGCTTTGGGCGGGTTACCTAGTCAAGCTCTTGGCAATGAGACTTACCTTCACCGAAGAAGGTTTATTCAATTGGCTAATGGCACCTTTTGGCATTAGCGGCCCTGGCTTTGGAATTCCAGTCACAATTTTGACGCTTGCGTATCTTTGGTTTCCATACATGGCTCTGCCAGTGTTCACAGCAATCCGGCAGCTGCCGCTAAATCTATTTGATGCCTCTGCAGATCTCGGCGCCAAGGGTTGGCCGACGGTCTATCGCATGGTGCTTCCACTAATCACCCCAGCCATAATTGCCGGAAGTGTTTTTACTTTCTCACTAAGCCTTGGTGACTATTTAGCCGCCAAGTTCGTGGGTGGATCGACTCAGATGATTGGTTCAATCATCGCTTCGAACATCAACTTGAATCCACCCGTTGCAGCAGCATTCTCAATGGTGCCAATTGCATTTGTGGTTATCTACCTCATGGTTGCAAGGCACACCGGTTCACTGGAGAGGATGTAGCACCAGATGCTTAGATTCTCCAGAACTTCACGTTGGTCATTGATAGCGATTGTTGCCATTGTGTTGATTTTTATGTATGCGCCGCTATCGGTTCTAATCCTGAACGCATTCAATGAGCGTCAAATCTCCTCCTGGCCAATTACAGACTTTTCTCTAAAGTGGTGGGTAATTGCCTTTGAGTCAGAACCAATTAGGGCAGCACTGCTGAACTCAGCCATCGTCGCATTTGGAGCGATGTGCATCGCCATGATTCTGGGATCTCTCGTTGCTTTTGCCCTGAGCAAATACGAGTTCTTCGGCAAAGGAACAGTAAACCTGTTGGTGGTTTTACCAATTGCTTTGCCCGGTGTTGTCACCGGTGTTGCCTTCAGTAACACCTATAGCAACTTCCTTACGCCTACTGGTTTCCAGATTGGATACTTCGGCATGATTGTGGCGCACGCAACTTTTTGTATTGTGATGGTTTTCAATAACGTCTTCGCGAGGCTAAAGCGGATGAACCCATCTCTTCAGGAAGCTTCGATGGATCTCGGGGAAGGACTGTGGGGAACATTCCGACTCGTCACGTTCCCTCAGTTCAGAACTGCTTTTGCAGCCGGAGCCCTTCTTGCATTTGCCCTTAGCTTTGATGAGGTTGTGGTCACAATCTTCACGGCCCCTCCAGGCGTCGACACCTTGCCGCTTTGGATTCTGAAAGAGATGGCAAGACCGAATCAGGCATCGGTTGTCAACGTTGTTGCCACGGTGGTTATTTTTCTATCGCTGATCCCTGTTTACGTCTCACAGCGTCTATCCAGAACAGAGAACGAGAAGTAAGTCTTAGCCAGTAAACTGGAGGCCTGCCTTCGTAGCTCAGTGGATAGAGCAAGAGCCTTCTAATCTCTTGGTCGCAGGTTCGATTCCTGCCGAGGGCACCAACTTATTTGTTAGCAACCCTTAGACTCAACCGGTGATTGCTTTCTTGCCAGGTCTCCTTACAGGTTTTTCTTTGATTATTGCAATCGGGGCGCAGAACGCCTTTGTTATTCGGCAGGGCCTCACAAAAAAGCATGTTCTTCTTGTTGTTGCAATTTGCGCCATCTCTGATGCACTTTTGATCCTGCTAGGTGTGGCCGGGCTCGGCGCTGTGATCTCAGAGCTTCCTTGGCTACTGGAGCTAATCCGTTGGTTTGGGGTGGCCTATTTGACTTGGTTTGGAATCAGGTCAATTCGCTCAGCTTTCAAGACTCAGTCACTTGATGCCTCCGGGGTTCAAAGTGCAAGTGCGAAGACAGTGGTTCTTTCGGTACTTGGCTTTACCTTCTTGAACCCGCACGTTTACTTAGACACAGTGATATTGCTTGGATCAATCGGCAACCAATTCGGACAAGACAAATGGTGGTTTGCCCTTGGGGGAGCAGTAGCCAGCATTTTGTGGTTTAGCTCAATTGGCTTCGGAGCTAGGGCTGCATCTAGGTTTATGGCTAAGCCGGTGTTTTGGAAAGTGCTGGATTTGGTTATTGCTGCTGTGATGTTTGGAATCGCCATCCTGTTGGCTTTTTATAGCTTTTGATTAGTGGAGGCTGCTAGTACCATTGGGCCATGCGCAAAATATTAGGTTTGACCCGCTTCGCAGTTTTCGTACCAGCTGTTGCTTCAATAATTGGAGCACTACTTCTGATGGCGCAAGGGTCTATCTCAATTCTGATGATCGTGGTGGACGCGGTTTTGAACGATGCCTACCTAAAGGAAACAATCGTTGAAGTTTTGACAGCCGTAGACGCAATCCTTCTTGGAACCGTACTTCTTGTTATTGGCTACGGTCTATATGAGCTATTTGTTGATACCAGACTCGAGGTCCCTGAGTGGCTTGAAGTTCGCGACCTGGATGATCTAAAGTCCAAATTGATTGGCGTTGTTGTGGCGATTATCGCCGTGGTTTTTGTTGGTGTCTTTGTTGACACCAATCGCGCTGCAGATGTCGTTGCCTACGGAGTAGGAGCTGGAGCACTTGTTGCAGGCCTTGCTCTTTTTGCCCTTGCTACTCGCAAAGAGAGCAAAGCAAAATCGCCAGCAACCAAATCCAAATAATGGGTGGAAAACCCCGAACAGCTTTATTTGCCTCTCTAACGCCTGAAAATGGCCCAATGCCAGCTCGTCAGGGCTTCTACCTGGTCAAATCTTTAGCATTTAGGCGCACAATTCCAGAATTTCTGCGATTATTGTCTTTCAACGTTATTCAAGCCATTGGGGTGAGTTAAACAGGTCTTTGGAAATAATCCTGCTGTTTTCTCTTATTCTCGTAAATGGTGTTCTTGCCATGTCAGAGGTTGCACTCTTAACTTCTAAGCGAGCCAAGCTTTCCGCCATGTCTGCAAAGGGTAAAAAGTCTGCCGAGGCGGCTCTTAAAATCAGCGCTGACCCCACCCAGTTTCTTTCCGCCATTCAAATTGGTATTACCTCAATTGGTCTACTGAGTGGAATCGTCGGAGAGTCAATTTTTGCTAAACCTCTTGCTATCTGGTTGCAGAGCCTTGGAGTGCCGGATGGCGTTTCTGACATCACTGCAACAGTTTCCGTAGTTCTTATAGTGACTTTCGTTGCAATCACAGTGGGAGAACTAGTTCCAAAGCGCATCGGTCAGTCAAACCCAGAAGCGATAGCTGCGGTCATGGCCCGGCCAATGTTGATTCTTTCGATTGCCACCAGGCCATTCGTGTGGATCCTCAGTGTGACAACAAACACACTTTTGAGACTATTCGGGGTTGGTAAGCACAAGGAAGCCACCGTCACTGAGGATGAGATTGAGGCAATTCTCGACGAGGGTTCAGTAGCCGGTTTGATTGAAGATCAGGAACGCGAGCTAGTAAAAAACGTCTTCCGCCTAGATGATCGCAAACTCGGTTCCCTTATGGTCCCTCGTTCTGAAATCATTTTTGTCGACATCAATGCCCCAGAGGCCGAAAGCTTTGATCAGATCGCTCAATCAGTTAGATCCCGTATCCCAGTTTGCGATGGTGACTTGGATTCAATCATTGGAGTCCTAAGCGCAAAGACGGCGCTATCAACTGTTGCCAGGGGTGAAAAGCTCAGCCTTCAGGACAATCTTGAAGCTCCGCTTTACGTTCCAGAAACGCTAACCGGTATGGACCTACTGGAGCAGTTCAAGCAGTCCCGAACTCACATCGCCTTCGTTGTGGACGAGTATGGAAGCCTTGAGGGTCTTGTGACCATCCAGGATATCTTTGACACTCTAATCGGTGAAATTGTGACCGAAGGTGAAGAAGCTACCGATCCTGTTCAACGCGACGATGGTTCTTGGCTATTCGAAGGTGATACCTCGATACACGAACTAAAGGACTGCCTAGTCATTGAAGATGTTCCAGAGCAAGACAAGGGTCGCTACCACACCGTCAGTGGACTTATCTTGTTGTTGCTCGGCAAGATGCCAATCTCCGGTGACAGCGTTGTAATTGAAGACTGGAAACTAGAAGTTGTTGACATGGATGGTCGTCGAATCGACAAGATTCTGGCCACTCGTATCACCTAGAATCAGGTTTCACCCTTTTTCGCCGCTGCAGTATTTCAGCGTAGGCTACAGCTAGACCCCACTTCCCAAGGAGAATAATTGTCAAACACCAATGCCCTGCTAGTTTCAGGCCCAACATCAAAGTTTGAAAAAGCGCAGGTGCCACTTCGGCCAATTGGCACCGATGGTGTTCACATGAAGATCCTTTACTCCGGAATCTGTCATTCAGATATTCATCAGGCCAGAAATGAGTGGTTCCCTGGAATATTCCCTATGGTTCCAGGGCATGAAATTACCGGAGAAGTCATCGGGATTGGCTCAAACGTTGCGAAGTTCAAAGTTGGCGACAAAGTGGGAGTTGGTACTTTCGTAGACTCCTGTCGGGAATGTGAGTATTGCCTAGAGGGAAATCAGAACTATTGCCTAAAAGGCAACGTTCAGACCTATAACGGGCGCCACTACGATGGGGAACCGACCTACGGTGGCTACGCCCAAGAAATTGTTATTGATCAGAACTACGTTTTGAGCATCCCATCAAACCTTGATATGGCGCAGGCTGCACCGCTGCTTTGCGCTGGCGTGACTGTCTACTCACCACTTCACCACTGGAAGGTTGGACCGGGTAAGAAAGTTGCAATCCTTGGTCTTGGTGGCTTAGGGCACATGGCGGTCAAATTTGCCGTTGCCATGGGAGCAGAGGTTTATGTGCTTGGAAGAAGCAAGGCTAAGGAAAAAGATGCCAAGGAATTTGGCGCTAAAGAATACTTATTGACTGAAGATGCAGTTGGGTCGCACAAGAACTTCTTTGACATGATCCTAAACACCACAAGCTCATCGGCCGATAACGATGCACTGCTTGGCATGCTGCGCATCGGAGGATCACTGGTCTATGTAGGCCTTGCAGGGGAACCTCAGTCTTTTGATCCGTTCTCTCTTGTGACTGGCCTAAAAAGTATTGGTGGTTCAAACACCGGCGGTATCGCACTTACTCAGCAGATGCTTGATTTCTGCGGCCAGAAGAACATCGCCTCAACAATCGAGCTACTCGATGCTTCAGATGCCAACAGCGTTGATTTGGCCTACGAACGCGTTGTTGGTTCTGATGTTCGGTACCGATTCGTTATCGACGCCAGCACAATCTAAGAAATAGCTGGCTTCTTAGTTTCCTTCTTGGATTTAGTCCAAGCAGCTGTAGCCCATAGCGCCCAAATGATCAGCAAGGGCTGAAACAGCAACCTGATAGCTCTTGCCTCATCGGTATTGAGACCAAACGCATCTGTTTGAGTTAGGTACTGAGAGATGTTGCCTGGAAAGATTGCAAGAAAGAATGCAGCGGTCAGCCACCCGATCTGCTTCCGATAGCGGGCAACAAAGATAAGTCCTAGACCAAGGGCTATTTCCACAGCGCCTGACGCCAACACGACAAAGTCCGGATCTAGTGGCAACCAAGGTGGAACCTGGGCTTGGAAGGCAACTCTTGAAAAGGTGAAGTGGCCAACTCCTGCATAAATTAGAGCCGCACCCAACAAGTAGCGAGCTGCATGCCTAACGGCCTTCATGAGCTTCACTATTTTGTCAACGACTTATCAAAGAAGTCAGCCAGCACAGCCGCGTAGCGGTTAGTCTCTGAGAGCATACCTTCGGTGTGGTCTGATCCTTCGAAAGTTTCTAGGGTGATGTTAGCTCCGACGCTCTTTGCGTAGTTATAGAAATCAACTGAAGACTGGTAGTCCAGCCGCTGATCAATATCCCCGTGGAGAATCAGCATTGGCCTTGCTTCAGCAGCCTCGATACCTTGCATCACTGAAGTCTCAGTTAGGTTCACTCCGTGGAATAGCTGAGCTGAGATCAAAGCCAGCTGCCACAAGAACCCAGGAAAGCCCTGAAACTCAACTTCACGGGTTGCCGCAGCATTGAAGTCAAAGATTGTTCCCTCCATGGCAAAGGCAGAAACGTTCTGGGTCTTGGCCGGCAGTAGTGAAGTAGCAACTGCCCCACCTGAAACACCAAACATTCCAAGCGATTTAGGTTTGACGTCTTTGTTGGAAACCAGCCAGTTAGCAACTGCTGCGAAGTCAGTTGATTCCTCCTGACCGGCAGAGTGTCTTCCGTCGGTACAAGTGGACTCACCGGTATCGCGCGAGTCGACCAATAGAACGTGGAAGCCATTTTTGACCAACATTGATGTGGGTAAAAGTGCGTTGAAATCGCGCCTGGAGGTTCCGATGCCGTGAGTGACAATCACATTCTTACCATTTGCTTCAGTTGGAGCAATCCACCATGCAGACAAAGTGACTTCATCGCTGACCGGAATTTCAACAGCCTGGTAGCTAGCGTCAGTCATCCACCAGGCACTCAGGTCATAACCTGCCCACTTGTCCCAGCCGTCACCTGGGAAGGGACCATTGCCTTTGGCAGGTGTGAAAAAAGATTCAGGTTTGTTGGCTAGATCATCTTCATTAATGGCACATGGAACTACAGTTCCTGATGTGTAGACGTAGTTGCCAGCTGCCAAGGCTCCGCCAGAAACGGTCAGAACCAGCACTCCAGCTGTGATTGCTATCCACTTTGATGCGCGCATCCCAATACAGTAGCACCGCAGGTCCAGCTTCGGACCAGTTGGTTTCTAGCGCAGTACAAGCCTTCTAAGCACTTGCTTGAGCCCAAGTACCGCTAGTCCAAGCACTAGAAAGAATCCTGTAATTGCCGCAATGTATGTGAGCATCCCACCAAGCCCTGCTTCACCATTTGGATTGATGAACCAGTAAGGCCACCAGTTAGTTGCGCTTCCGCGAACAATCGAAAACACCAACCAGATCAGCGGGAAAATCGCAACCCAAACAAATGCTCGAAGTCTGATTCGAAAAGCCTTGACGGAAATCAGGTACTCAATGGCCGCAAGTATTGGGGCGTAAGTATGAATAATCTCGTTTGGAAGAACCGGCCAGGCGTAGTCGCCGTCACGAACATCATTGGCAGCATCTGCCAAAAGTGCGTGGTAAACC
>Ga0208787_1000400_pt1 | contig 20963 bp, 12 predicted proteins | sample Wag4_2014_7_11_FD_187362 | JGI IMG/M metagenome (GOLD analysis project Ga0208787, IMG submission 187362) | Fresh water microbial communities from Ohio, USA - Utica-2 Time Series HT 2014_7_11 (SPAdes) (version 2) | ecosystem: Environmental > Aquatic > Freshwater > Water tank | place: USA: Ohio...
AGATAATTTCAAGAATGAAATAATTTGGCAAAGGGTTTATTCTCATAACGATACTGACAAATATGGACATATTCATGATGTTATTTTTTACTACACTCTAAAAGAAAGTGAATATATTTGGAATATACAACACACTGAATACACAGAACAATATCTAAAAATGTATTCAATGGATGACGGTGATGGACGGAAATATAAAGTCGAAAACACTCTTGGCCCAGGCGGTAGAGGTGTTTGGTATGATTGGAAGGGACATTATAGAGCTTGGCGATATTCTGAAGATAATATGAAAGACCTTGATGCCAAAGGTTTACTCTATCATACTTCTTCGGGCTTTCCTAAGAAGAAAATTTATCTTGATGATATGCCTGGAAAACCTTTGCAAACAATTTGGAGCGATATTAATGTAATTGCAGGTCAAGCAAATGAATTAGTGAATTATGCGACACAAAAACCCGAAGCTCTTTTAAAAAGAATAATTCAATCGAGTAGCAAAGAAAATATGGTTATTGCAGACTTCTTTGGAGGAAGTGGCGTAACTTCAAAAGTTGCAAATGATTTGAAACGTAAATTTATTCACGTTGATATTGGTATTAATAGCATTCAAACAGTAAGAGACCGCTTAATAGAAGCTAAAGCCAATTTTCAAATTTTAGAAGTAAAAGATGGTGTTAGTTTGTTCCGCAACCCACAACAAACAATGGATAAACTAAAAATGTTAATACCTGGTTTGCTGCAAGGTTTACCAGGCATTAGTAAGTTTTGGTTTGGTGCAGTGATTCATAGTAATGAAGGTACCATTCCAGTCTATGTTCCCAATTTGCTCAACTCACAAGAAAAGGTGTTGGATATTCCAACCATAAATATCATTATAAATCAGGAATTACAAAATCTGGAAGTCAACGTAAAAAAAGTAATTGTGTATTACATAGACATTGACGACCAAAAGGAACTAGAAAAATTCATTAAAGAAAACAATGCCACTGAAATAGAAGTAGCATTAAAAGACCTTAAAAATCTATTGCACGATGTGGTAATGGAAGACATCATAGATTTTAAAACCACCCAGATAAATGACGGTTTTGAAACAGAAATAAAAAAATTCATCAGCGACCGACTTATTCAGAAAATTAGTGAGTTTAACCAAAAAGGAAATTTACAATCTATTGCCAAAGGCAAAAAATTTAAACCAATTAGCATTAGTGAAGAAGGTTTGGAACTCATAGAACTTATTGCCCTCGATGGTGAAAACACAGAAGGACAATGGCACAGTACGACTGAAATTAAAATTGATAAACTGGGTTATGTAATTACCAACGGAGTAAAATCAAAAAACTTTTGGGATGGTAAAATCATAAGCGACAAAAAACCTTTGAGAATAAAAGTGAGAAATATAAGTGGTGACGAAACGATTAAAGTGATAGAGTAATGTCAAGAGGCTTACTACATAACGTAAAACAATGCCTAGAAAAGTCGAGAGACTGTGCTTTGCTTGCTATTGAAACTTACAATAAGCCAGCAATTAAATAAATGGCACACTTTTAGCATAAATGGATGGCTCACTTTCAGGAATATACGTTCCTCCTACGCCTGACCTGAAACTGGCATATCTGGGTTATTCAGGGCTTAATCAGGTTATTGGTCGAATTTATAGTTGAGACAATAATTTTTTTCTTTTTACTTATTTTTATTCATTAATTTCGTACTCCTATTTGAAAAAATAACAAAATGAAGCATTTATATTTGATTCTGGTGGCTTCAAGCTTTACTTTTATTGCTTGGGCTCAGTCGCCAAACACAGACAAAAGTCTATTCAGACAATTGGGTTCGGAACTTCCTACCCCCAATACCTATCGGACGGCATCAGGCGCTCCAGGTGAAAGTTATTGGCAGCAACGTGCTGATTATGACATTAAAGTGGAGGTTGATGACAATACTCAACGCTTAATAGGTAAGGAAACCATTACCTACACAAATAATTCCCCTCATGTGCTTTCTTATGTCTGGGTTCAATTGGATCAAAATGTAGTAGATCCGGAATCTGATACCTACAAGACGAAAACCAATACCATGTCAGAGCGTACTTCTTTGACTCAGCTGAATGCCATGATTGATAATTCTTTCGATGGTGGGTTCAAATTGGAATATGTTCGCGATGTGATGGGTAAAGACCTGAAATATACCGTCAATAAAACGATGATGAGAGTGGACTTGCCTACACCTTTAGCAGCAAAGGGTGGTAAAGTAGTGCTCAATATTTCATGGGCTTATAATATCAATGACCGCCAAAATCCAGCTTTATCTGCTGACAGCAGAGGAGGATATGAGTTTTTTCCAGAAGATGGCAACTACTTATACACTTTGGCACAGTGGTACCCAAGAATGGCCGTTTATGACGATTATAATGGATGGCAGCACAAGCAATTTCTGGGACAAGGTGAATTCACGCTGCCTTTTGGAAATTTCACCGTTGCTATCACCGTTCCTGCAGATCATATCGTAGCTTCTACAGGTGTTTTGCAAAATGGAAAAGAGGTGCTAACGGCAGAGCAACTAAAAAGATTTGAAGCTTCGAAATCGGCAGTTAAACCCGTTGTCATTGTAACTCAGGCGGAAGCGACAGAAAAAGAAAAAACAAAAGCAACTACCAAGAAAACCTGGATTTATAAAGCGGAGAATGTTCGTGATTTTGCTTTTGGAACCAGTAGAAAATATATCTGGGATGCAGTTGGGGTAAAAATTGACGGAAGTACGCAGCCTTTAGTTATGGCTATGTCCTATTATCCTAAGGAAGCAAATCCCCTGTATGGTCAATATTCTACAGAAGCTGTGGCGCATACTTTGAGAGTTTACTCTAAGCATACCATTCCTTATCCTTATCCTGTGGCTATTTCTGTGGAAGCCAGCAATGGTATGGAATATCCAATGATTTGTTTCAATTATGGTCGCCCTGAAAAAGATGGAACTTATTCTGACAGAATTAAATATGGAATGCTATCCGTTATTTTTCATGAAGTTGGTCACAATTTCTTTCCTATGATTGTAAATTCTGACGAACGTCAGTGGACTTGGATGGATGAAGGCTTAAATTCTTTCTGCCAGTTTCTTGCGGAACAAGAGTGGCAAAGGGATTACCCTTCTGGAAGTGGACCTGCTAAGTCTATCGTTGATTATATGAAAATGGATAAATCGGTTCAGAATCCTATTATGACCAATTCTGAATCCATTATTCGATTTGGTGATAATGCTTATGGGAAACCTGCAACTGCTTTAAATATTCTTCGTGAAACCGTTATGGGCAGAGAATTATTTGATTTTTCTTTCAGAGAATATGCAAAGCGTTGGGCATTCAAACATCCTACACCTTCTGATCTTTTCCGTACCATGGAAGACGCATCGGGTGTTGACCTCGATTGGTTTTGGAGAGGCTGGTTTTTTACTACAGATCATGTGGACATTTCTTTGGATAATGTGACACCTTTCAGAATGGATACTAAAAATCCTGATATTGAAAAACCATTAGCGGGTAAAGCCGTAAAGGAGGAGCTTGAGAAAGATATCACTTATCAAAATAATAAAAAGGACTTACCAACCACTGCAGTGGAAAGAAATAAAGATTTAGAAGATTTTTATAATAATTATGATCCAAATGCGATTGTTCCTTCCGACAAAAAAGCCTATGACCAATATATGACTGGATTAGGTGAAAAGGAGAAAGCATTTTTAGCAAAAGGTCTACATTTTTATCAATTGGATTTTTCTAATAAAGGGGGAGTACTAATGCCTTTAATTATTCAATTTAATTTTGAAGATGGTACGAAAGAGGTTAAAAGGATTCCAGCTGAAATCTTTAAACTGAATGACCAAAAGGTATCAAAAGTATTTGCACTGGCTAAACCAGTGACAAGTGTAGAATTGGATCCACAGGAAGAAACGGCAGACACAGACAGAGAAAATAACTTTTTCCCTCGCAAAGCTGTTCCTTCAAGATTTGAATTATTTAAGCAATCTGGTGGTGGTCGCTGGAGTGGTGGCAGTGGAATGAATCCAATGCAAAAAGCTAAGGCTGAGACTAAAAACTAAATACTACTATTACTTTCGATTTTGACAACTAGAGGCTGACCCTAAAGGGACAGCCTCTTTTTTTTTGTCTTGTTATACCTTAGATTTCTTATATGATAATGCCGCTTTTACAAAATGAACAAAAAGCGGATGAGGATTCTCAACGGTACTTTTTAATTCAGGGTGAAATTGCACACCAACAAACCAGGGATGATCTGCCAATTCAATGATTTCCACTAAGCCGGATTGTGGATTTACACCTGAAACAACCAAGCCTGCTGATGTTAATTTATCTAAATAGGCATTGTTGAATTCATAGCGATGTCTATGCCTTTCCGATATTTTTAAACCCCCATAAGCTACGGCAGCTTTCGTTTTTTTCTTCAGTTCGCAGGCATAAGCACCTAATCTCATAGTCCCACCCTTATCGGTAATTTTTTTCTGTTCTTCCATCATATCAATGACAGGTTCGGATGTTTCCGGATTAACCTCCGTGGAACTTGCATGCTCTATACCGGCCACATTTAAGGCAAATTCTACTACGGCACACTGCATGCCAAGACAAATACCAAAGAAAGGGATTTTATTTTTTCTTACGAATTCAATCGCTTTTATTTTCCCGGCGATGCCTCTTTCGCCAAATCCCGGAGCTACTAGAACGCCATCTAATTTACCAAGAATGCTTTCCAATGCAGTATATGAACTATCTAATTCTTCCGCATGTATGGGTATCACTTTTACCTTACATTCATTCATCGCTCCTGCATGAATGAACGACTCGTAAATCGATTTATAAGCGTCTTGTAACTCATTATATTTGCCAACAAGCCCAATTGTAACTTCGTTGGTGGGATGTTTAAGCTTGTTTAAGAACGATTTCCATGTCTTTAAATTAGGCTCCTTTCTGTCTGGAAGCCTTAATTTTGATAGTACGGTACTATCTAGTTTTTCAGACAGCATTAATAACGGCACATCATAAATGGTAGGTGCGTCAATAGCCTCAATGACAGAACCAACATCGACATTGCAAAACAAGGCCAGTTTTCTACGGATATCCATATTGATGGGATGTTCCGTGCGACAAACTAATATATCAGGCTGTATCCCCGTATTTAATAATTCCTTGACAGAATGCTGTGTTGGCTTTGTTTTAAGTTCTCCCGCCGCACTTAAATAGGGAATTAAAGTCAGATGGATGACCAAACAGTTATCGGAACCTAACTCCCAGCGCAATTGTCTAAGAGATTCTAAATAGGGCAGAGATTCAATATCTCCAACCGTTCCTCCGAGTTCCGTGATGATAATATCATAGTTGGAATTTGAAGCCAGCAACATAACTCTCCGCTTTATCTCATCGGTGATGTGTGGAATGACCTGCACGGTTTTTCCCAGATAATCTCCAGATCTTTCTTTATTGATTACGGTTTGATAAATTCTACCCGTTGTGACATTATTTGCCTGAGAGGTGGGCTGATTTAAAAACCGTTCGTAATGTCCTAAATCCAGGTCTGTTTCAGCCCCATCATCTGTTACATAGCATTCCCCATGTTCATAAGGGTTGAGTGTCCCGGGATCTACATTAATATAAGGGTCGAATTTTTGAATGGTTACCTTGAACCCTCTCGCTTGCAATAGTTTGGCCAATGATGCCGCTATGATGCCTTTACCCAATGAGGAAGTTACGCCTCCCGTAACGAAAATATATTTGGCCATTATTTTGTAAGGTTTTGTTACGGGTCACAAAGGTAGCAAAATATGAACAAATTAGCGTGTTTGTTTGAAATTATATCTTAAAAAATTGATTTTCAAGTAATTATTTTGTTTAAAATATTTAACAATAAATTAACATTGGTTTAAATTTAATTTACTTAAGCTGTTTATAATTGCAACTTAAATAACTAAAATAAATTTTATGAACTACAAACGTTATCTATTATTAATTTATTTTTTTACTGCTGTTGTGTTTACTGGTTTTTCCCAGTCTACCATCAAGATAGTTGATTCAAGTTTAGTTGCGGGTAAGACTTACAATTGGACTAAGAACAATACTTATCTTTTAGATGGTCTTGTATTCCTTGAAACGGGTGGGGTTTTAAACATCGAAGCTGGAACGGTTGTGAAATTTACTGCGAGAGCTGATGTTGGCAATCCGTCTGCGTTAGTTATCACAAAAGGAGCTAAAATAAATGCTACTGGAACGGCGCAGAACCCGATTATTTTCACGGCTGAAGCAGATGATGTAAATAATCCAACGGACTTAGGACCGAAAGATAATGCATTGTGGGGCGGACTTGTGATATTAGGTAACGGAGTGACTCAGAAGAGTGGTAATGGTTCAGTATCAGTGGAGGGAATCCCAACGACAGAGCCAAGAGGTATATATGGAGGTAATGATAATAACGATGACTCTGGAGTTATGCGTTATGTTTCTATCCGTCATGGTGGACGTCAGTTAGTAAGCGGTAGTGAATTAAATGGCTTAACATTAGGAGCCGTTGGTAGCAGGACGGTATTGGAATACATTGAGATATATGCGAATTCAGATGATGGTATTGAATTTTTTGGAGGTGCACCGAACTTAAAATATGCGATTGTTGCCTTTGCGGAGGATGATAGTTTTGACTGGGATGAGGTATATTCAGGTAAGGGTCAGTTTTGGTTTTCAATTCAAAGACCTGACATTGCAGATTCAGCTGGAGAGTTAGACGGAACGACACCGGATGATTTAACTCCATATTCAAATCCGACAGTATATAACTGGACACATATTGGATCAGGAATAGGTGCTACGGCGGCGAATCCTGTAGGTTGGTTATTTAGAGCAGGAACGGCGGGTGTAGTTGCGAATTCTATAGTAACTGGGATGAAAGGAAAAGTGATTGAAGTACAGGATAAGAATACAGGGGCTAATGATGCACACCAGAAGTTGGTTAAGGGTGAGTTGAAGATTATGAACAACATATTTTTTGGTAATGGCAGTAATGCAGCATTAGATGCATCTGCAACGGGTGTTATCCGAGTAACCAGCGGACAGCCAAACCAGGATAATCCTTCAGGATCAGATTTAATTGGCCATTTGACAGCGAATAAGACGAGTTTGGAAAATCCTGGTATTATTTCTATCAGTAGAGATGCTGATGGTAAATTAGATCCACGTCCGACAGCAAGTGGATCGGCTTATACAACAGCACTGGCAAATCTTCCTGCGGGCGATGCATTCTTCAGTAATGTGAGTCACAAGGGTGCGTTTAGTGCCAATTCAACAGAACTTTGGATAAAAGGATGGTCAACTTTAGCAAGAAATGGACATTTACCTTCAGAAAACATTGCGGGTACTACGGTCAAAATTACTGACGCCGACTTAGTTGCGGGTAAGACTTACAATTGGACTAAGAACAATACTTATCTTTTAGATGGTCTTGTATTCCTTGAAACGGGTGGGGTTTTAAACATCGAAGCTGGAACGGTTGTGAAATTTACTGCGAGAGCTGATGTTGGCAATCCGTCTGCGTTAGTTATCACAAAAGGAGCTAAAATAAATGCTACTGGAACGGCGCAGAACCCGATTATTTTCACGGCTGAAGCAGATGATGTAAATAATCCAACGGACTTAGGACCGAAAGATAATGCATTGTGGGGCGGACTTGTGATATTAGGTAACGGAGTGACTCAGAAGAGTGGTAATGGTTCAGTATCAGTGGAGGGAATCCCAACGACAGAGCCAAGAGGTATATATGGAGGTAATGATAATAACGATGACTCTGGAGTTATGCGTTATGTTTCTATCCGTCATGGTGGACGTCAGTTAGTAAGCGGTAGTGAATTAAATGGCTTAACATTAGGAGCCGTTGGTAGCAGGACGGTATTGGAATACATTGAGATATATGCGAATTCAGATGATGGTATTGAATTTTTTGGAGGTGCACCGAACTTAAAATATGCGATTGTTGCCTTTGCGGAGGATGATAGTTTTGACTGGGATGAGGTATATTCAGGTAAGGGTCAGTTTTGGTTTTCAATTCAAAGACCTGACATTGCAGATTCAGCTGGAGAGTTAGACGGAACGACACCGGATGATTTAACTCCATATTCAAATCCGACAGTATATAACTGGACACATATTGGATCAGGAATAGGTGCTACGGCGGCGAATCCTGTAGGTTGGTTATTTAGAGCAGGAACGGCGGGTGTAGTTGCGAATTCTATAGTAACTGGGATGAAAGGAAAAGTGATTGAAGTACAGGATAAGAATACAGGGGCTAATGATGCACACCAGAAGTTGGTTAAGGGTGAGTTGAAGATTATGAACAACATATTTTTTGGTAATGGCAGTAATGCAGCATTAGATGCATCTGCAACGGGTGTTATCCGAGTAACCAGCGGACAGCCAAACCAGGATAATCCTTCAGGATCAGATTTAATTGGCCATTTGACAGCGAATAAGACGAGTTTGGAAAATCCTGGTATTATTTCTATCAGTAGAGATGCTGATGGTAAATTAGATCCACGTCCGACAGCAAGTGGATCGGCTTATACAACAGCACTGGCAAATCTTCCTGCGGGCGATGCATTCTTCAGTAATGTGAGTCACAAGGGTGCGTTTAGTGCCAATTCAACAGAACTTTGGATAAAAGGATGGTCAACTTTAGCAAGAAATGGACATCTTTCGGGAACAGCTACAAATAATCAAGAGATACTATCTTTTGATATCACTGAAAGATTCAAAATTTATCCAAATCCAGTTGGCATCCAGGAAACATTTACTGTAGAAGCTGAATTTTCACAAAGAACTTATATTGATATTTTCAGCATGGATGGTCGCCAAATAAGAAGTGTAAAAGTAGAGAAAAATACTCCTGACCAATTTGAAATGAGCGGATTGGAAAGAGGAATGTATTTAATTAAATTTACCACAGAGGCGGGTAAATTCAGTGTTAAAAAATTGATTGTAGAGTAATTTTATTTAATAATTTAAGTGGAATGATTCAGAATGAGTCATTCCACTTTTCTGTTTAAACGGTTCAAAATGAATTTTAAATTAATCATCATTTTTGCTTTTTTATTTGTCAGTCAGGCCGATTTATTTGCTCAAAAGGTTAAAGTTTTTGGTAAAATAATTGATAAAGAGACAGGGGAGGAATTGATTGGAGCATACGTAGTTTTAAAAGTAGGTGAAGAGCAAAAAGCTGGAACTTCAACAGATATAGATGGGACATATTCCTTAGAAACGGAGCCAGGACTATACGACATTCTAATTAGTTACATTTCATATAATGAATTAAAAATTAAGGATGTACTCATAAAATTGGGCGAAAATTATCCATTAGACATTGCATTATCAGCATCGACGGAAATACTGGCAGAGGTTGTCGTTACTGCTGAGGCTGTTAAAAACACAGATGCTGCATTAATCACATTACAAAGAAAATCATTCTCTGTCCAGGACGGTATTTCTTCAAAGCAAATTAGCAGAACGGGAAGTTCAAATGCCGCTGAAGCAATGAAACAGATGACTGGTGCTGTGGTTGAAGATGGAAAGTTTGTTGTTATGAGAGGTCTTGGTGATCGTTATTCTTTGGCTCAGTTAAATGGTATCACGTTGCCTAGTGCAGATCCCTATCGCAATAGTTCAAGTTTGGATATTATTCCTGCACAAATGATTGATAATTTGATTACAGTTAAGACTTTTACCCCTGATTTACCCGGAAACTTTAGTGGTGGTCTTGTCAATGTAACAACCAAATCTTTTCCAGATCAATTTACCTTAAATTTAAGTATTGGTTTAGATTTTAATACGCAATCTTCCTTTAATTCTGACTTTCAAGGAATGAAAAGAGGAAAATATGATTGGTTAGGATTTGATGACGGGGGTAGAGCCCACCCAGAGCTATTATTAGATCCTGAGGTGCGAAATCTTATGTCTTCCAGCACTTATTTAACGGCAAGGGCTCCTGGGACTCAGAATAATCAGGTAAGAGATCTTTTTGATCAAACATCCAAGGTTCTTAGTAATGAATTTATTCCAACGCAAAGAACAGCGCCATTAAACAGGAGTTTAAATTTTTCAATGGGGAATAAAATTTCATTGTTTGGAAAAGATTTAGGTTATAATATAGGTTTAATATATAGTAATAATTATACTTTTTATGACAATGGTGTTGTGGCCACTTATATAAATACAAGTTCAACAGAATTATTTGATTATCAAAAGTTAAATGAAAATAAAAGTGTAGAAAATCCTCATTTAGGAGGTATTGCCAATGTTTCCTATAAATTGAATGATCAAAATATTATTTCTATAAGCAGTATTTTCAACAATGATGCAGATATAACTACCCGTTCTCAGACAGGAAGATATTTAGGTCAAATATCACAATCAGAGGCAAGTTTTAATACTAATACCATGGAATTTACCCAACGACAATTCTTTACTACTCAGGTTTCGGGTAAACATGGCATCGGTAAAAATCAGATTACGAATATTGATTGGATGATTGCTTCTTCAAATTCTTTACAACGAGAACCCGATTTACGTTACTTTGCCTATACCGTGTCTGATCCAGGCACTGATAATGAACAATTCTATATTAATAATTCAGAAATTGCATTTCCATATCATTTTTTCAGGGATTTAAAAGATAATCAGACAGAGGGTAAAGTAGATATAACTATTCCTTTCTTGACGAAGGGTAATCAAGGAAGCTCTAATAAGTTAAAATTTGGTGCCTTTTATAGTGCTGTAAATCGTAATTTTGAGGAGTATCGTTACCAGTTGAATAATTCAGGGGTGCCTTCGGAAATTGGTTTTTCTTCGTTTAACGGAAATTTTAATGATTTTTTAAGTTTAGATAATTTTGGCATCATTGGTAAAACAACTGTTAATGGTGTTGTTAACAGATATCTTACAGGTTATCATTATATTAATCAAAACAATGATTTGAATTTTTATACTGGGACTCAGGATATAATCTCTGCTTATGGCATGGTTATTCAAAATTTAACAAAAAAACTTAAAATTGTAGGTGGTGGACGTTTAGAGTCTACTGATTTAAGTGTCAAGAGTAGAGATATTACTGTTAAGGAAAGTGTCATAGATTTGGTTGATTTCTTATATTCAGCTAACCTTATTTATGAATTGGGTAGTAAATCTAATCTTAGATTTGCTGCTTCAAAAACACTTGCACGTCCCAATATGAGAGAATTAGCTCCATTTTTCCAATTTGATACTAAAAATGGCTTTTTCAATGTTGGAAATCCAGAATTGAAGAGAACTATTATTCAGAATTATGATTTTCGTTATGAATTATATCCAAAAGCAGGTGAACTTTTTGCTTTAAGTCTTTTTGCAAAAAATTTCGATGATCCAATTCTTCGTGCTTTCAATCCAAGGGCAACCATTCCGGAATTATCTTATATAAATATTGATAATGCTCAAGTATATGGTTTTGAGATGGAATTTCGTAAGCAACTTAACTTCATAAGTCCTTCACTAAAAAATTTTACATTTAGTACCAATGTGGCTATTATTAATTCAGGTTATGATATTCCTGAAAATGAAATTACTAATTCTAAGGCTATTGATACTAGGTATGACTTGACCAGAAGACCTTTTCAAGGACAGGCACCATTTATTACGAATTTCATTTTGAGTTATTTAAATACCGATAATGGTTTGGAATCAACCGTTTCATTTAATGTGTCTGGAAGAAAATTATATGGTATTGCTTTATTCGCTACACCTGATATTTATGAGGAACCTATTCCTCTTTTGAATTTCAAGCTCTCTAAGAGGATAGGAGAAAACTATCAAATTAGTTTTACTGCCAGAAACTTATTGAATGCTGAAAATAGAAAAACTCAAATTTTTAATAACATTAGTTATTTAGCTGAAGGATTTAGCATTGGTTCTACTTTTGGTTTAAATTTTACTTATATTGTGAAATAATTATTTCTCCCTTGTGTTTTATGAGGAGGCAGAATGACGATTTTCGTTCTGCCTCCTTTTTTTTATTATTCAATTTATTAACTTTGCGCAATGAAATCAAAAATATCTAAAACAGGGCTTATGCTCAGGGGATTTGCCATGGGAATAGCAGAGGTTATACCAGGTGTTTCTGGTGGAACTATTGCTTTTATCTCAGGTATTTATACCCAATTATTAGATGCCATTAAAGCTATTTTGAGTTTTGAACCTATCACCGCTTTTAAAAAGGGCGGATGGAAGGGGCTATGGGCAAAAATAGATGGAGATTTTATGCTCTATCTTCTTATTGGTATGGCTGGAGGTCTAGTTCTTGGGGTATTTGTTATCACCCATTTGATGGAAAATTATCCTATTCCGCTTTGGTCTTTCTTTTTTGGACTTATCATTGCTTCCACCTGGTTTATAGCAAAGCAAATTCCAGTATGGAATTTTACGACCATCGGACTTTTTGTCTTGGGAACAGTCCTTGCCTATCTTTATACGGTAGTTTCTCCAACCAATGGAAATGAAGCGCTTTGGTTCGTTTTTATTTCCGGAACTATTGCTATTTCTGCCTTGTTATTACCCGGTATTTCGGGTTCGTTCATTTTGCTTTTACTTGGTATGTACACCTTCGTTGTTGGATCAGTCAAAAATTTACTGATTGATTTCAATACAGGTTATTTAATAATAGTCTTTGTTTTTGGATTAGGTTGTTTATTGGGATTAGCTACTTTTTCGAGGTTTCTATCCTGGTTGTTTAAAATTTATCCGAATCAGACCTTGGCTTTATTAACAGGCTTTATGCTGGGTTCATTGAACAAAGTATGGCCCTGGAAAATTATATTATCATGGAGAGTTAATTCCGAGGGGGAAGAGGTGCCATTATTGGAAAAAAGTGTTTCCCCTTTCCATATAGGAATTGATAATCCACAATTTTTATTAGCATTATTTTTAATGGTTTTGGGGGCTTCCCTCATGTTCATTTTCGATAGATTAGAATTGAAACGTGTTCAAAAATAATTTAACTTGATGACTACTAACGTATCATGGTTGCCTTTTGAGAAAGAACCGGAGGGTAAAAAAGGCCTTGGTTTAATTGGCTATCCTTTATCACACTCTTTTTCAAAACAGTTTTTTGCCGATAAATTTGCCAGGGAAAATATACATGACTTTTATTACGACTTATTTCCTATTCCTGATATTTCTCTTCTTCCTGAGCTTTTTAATAGGTATCCCAATCTTCTGGGGGTTAACGTAACTATTCCTTATAAAAAGGCGGTCATTCCTTATTTAGATGATCTGAATGAGGAAGCTGCCGCAGTAGGTGCTGTAAATGTGATTAAACGCACTCAGATGGGACTGGTAGGTTATAATTCTGATGTTTATGGTTTTGGTGAATCTTTGAATAAATTCCTTCAACATAAGGATGCCTCAATGATAAATAATGCATTGGTTTTGGGAAATGGAGGTGCGGCAAAAGCTGTTCTTTATCAGTTGCCCAAAATGGGTATTCTTCCTACGCTTGTTTCCAGAACACCAACGCCTGATGGCATTACTTATGATGATCTGACACCTGATATCATGAATTTGAATAGGTTGATTATTCAAACTACGCCTTTGGGTATGTCTCCAAATGTCGATGAATCACCTGCTATTCCTTATTCTTTGTTAACCCCAAGACACTTTTTGTATGACCTCATCTATAATCCTGAAGAAACATTGTTCTTAAAACAAGGTAAGGCAAGAGGAGCGAAAACCTGTAATGGTCACGAAATGCTTGTGCTTCAAGCTATAAAATCATGGGATATTTGGACATCAGATCTTTAATATGAATAATAAGGTTTTAATTCCTGACTTTAATGATATTTCTATCGCTTTCCGCGATAAAAATAACGCCGAGTTGAAGCAAAGTTATTGGCTCTTCAAAGGTATGAACCTACCTTTTCTTGTAAATGTAGGCTCTAAATTAGGCATGTTTGCCCTCCATTGGTCTTTTCCTTTTGTGGGGAGTATTATTAAACAGACCATTTTTAAACAGTTTTGTGGGGGTACTTCTCTCAAAGAAAGTTTACCTGTCATTGAAAGATTGGGCAAGCAGCAGATATTTTCTGTCCTCGATTATGGCGCAGAAGGTAAAAGCTCGGAAGAGGAATTCGATTTTACCTTGCAGGAAGCTAAAAGAGCCATTGATTTTGCTCAAAGCTCAGGATTCAATCCCTTCGTTAGTACCAAGTTGACTGGCCTTGTTAAACAAGAAATTTTAGAAGATATCGCTTTGGGGAAAATATTGTCCGATGAGGCTAAAATAGCCTTCGACAGATTCAAAGATCGCGTAGATAGTTTGTGTGCTTTAGCTGCTCAGAAAAATGTATCCGTTTTAATCGATGCTGAAGAATCCTGGATTCAACAAACCATCGATGACCTGGCCAATGCCATGATGGAAAAATATAACGGAAAAAAGGCAATTATTTTTAATACTTTCCAAATGTACAGGAAAGATCGTCTCTCTTTTCTAAAGGAAAGTTTCCATCTTTCAAAAGAAAAAAAGTTTGTCCTCGGTGCTAAATTGGTTAGAGGAGCTTACATGGAAAAGGAAAATAAAAGGGCAGAAGATTTAAATTATGAATCTCCTATTCATATATCCAAAGAATATACGGATCAGTCTTTCAATGATGGTATTCAGTTCTGCCTGGATCATTATCAGGAAATGTCTTCTATGAATGCTTCCCATAATGTCCACAGCGTGTCTATTCAAGTTGAAGAAATGGCCAAAAAATCTATTCCATTTAATCACCACAACTTATATTTCTGCCAATTAATGGGAATGAGTGATATTCTTACTTTCAATCTGGCCAATGCGGGTTTGAATGTTGGCAAATACGTTGTTTATGGGCAGATTAAAGAGGTAATTCCTTATCTGATTCGCCGTGCCGAAGAAAACAGTAGTGTTACAGGAGATATGTCCCGTGAATTAGGTCTTGTCAAAGCGGAAATGGTACGTCGTAAATTACTTTAATTCAGATTCATAGGCACTTCCATCAGTAGTATTTCTGCGTCATCTTCCTTGGCTATAATATCAATTTGATCCGTTCCAGTGATGCCTAATCCATCACGAAGCCCCATTTCTTGTTGGTCAATGACAAAGGAGCCTTTTAGGATGAAAGCATAAAGGCCGTTGCCCTCCTTTTTCATTTGATAATGTACATTTTGTCCTTTATCAAAATTACCCAAGTGGAACCAGGCGTCTTGATGAATCCAAACGCCCTCATCCTCCGCATTAGGCGAAAGAATCTGCTGTAACCTATTTTTTCGTTCCTCTATATTCAAGCTAATCTGGTCATACCGGGGCGTTACGTTTTTTTTATTTGGAAAAACCCATATTTGCAGAAATTTGACCGTTTCATCTTTATTTTTATTATATTCACTATGGTAAACACCTGTTCCAGCGCTCATTACCTGAATATCCCCTTTCCTTATGATGGTGGTGTTGTTCATGCTGTCCTGATGTTCCAAATCACCCTCTAATGGAATACTTATTATTTCCATATTATCATGTGGGTGTTTTCCGAAACCCATTCCGCCAGAAACAGTATCATCGTTTAAAACGCGAAGTACCCCAAAATTCATTCTTTCCGGATTATAATAGTTTGCAAAGCTGAAAGAATGAAAACTTTTAAGCCAGCCATGATTTGCTTCTCCTCTTGTGTTTGCCTGATGAAAGATTAGTTTTTTCATGTTACTTTCTGGTTTTAGCAAATTATAACGAAACTAGACTTTATTTTGTTTTGATTTTGACGCCTTCTTTATGGGCTTAATATTCAGTTTGTTTAGGTTTGGTTGCCCTGCATCTATCCAGGCGGTGTACCAGCTGCTGCCAATGGCCTGAATTGTTTTTTTCATTTGTTTTTCGACCATTCCATCCATGGCATTTTGATAAGCTTTTGAAAAATCAATGCAAGGTTTTTTAATGGTTCCCTTTCCTTGAATAACATAACACCACTGTTTGTCCGTTGGAAACGTATCTCGAACTTGTTTTTCCAATAGCAATACATCAGCAACCAGCCGTTGGCTTTCTTTGCATATTTCCCAAAATACAGTGGCCGGATCAGGCCAATACAGCGCTTTTCCTGTCCAAAGTTGATAGGTCGATTCTGCGAAGTATTCCGGAATGTGACTTTCCCAAAGAGCATGGATGCCAATTTGGTCAGTGAGTTGTCCATTATAATTTTGGGTGGTGTGCAAGGGTACATGTGCATCGCCGATATAATGTCCTATTTCAGCTGAAAGCTGTAAAATACGTGGTTTATCCATTGCTATAAATGCCTCAGTCAGCCTCTTTTGCATGCGCATCAGGTGCCATGGTAAAATTCCGTGCCCATTTAATTGGTCTTCAAAGACGAATTCTCCCTTTTTCTCTTGGTCGTCTGGTAAAAGTTGAAATAAACTATCGCTTGGCATTTCCCACTCCCCGTCGGGTAGTTTAGGGGCTATGAATTTTTTAAAAATTTGACGGTATCCCGGCATTTCCAGACCTTCCTTTTTAAAATGAATGGTATCCGTATTTTGAACCAGATATAAGGTGTGATATTTAAAAATGGCGTCAGTATATTTTTGGGGTAAGGAATCATAAGGGGCAGCGTCATATTTTTCAAAATCAATATAGTGACGCGCGGCTTCAAAAGGAGAGGCATATCGTCGTTTGTCAGGATCAACAGCATGTTCCATAATATAGGTTTCCTCCATTTGGTAAAAGGAAATCATGGAAGGAGGTAAAGTATAAATAGCCAGATTGTTTAATAATCTGTGGGCATAAAATCCCCAAAAAAGTAAGCTAATGAACATGGGCATTTTTTGTGCAAGTTGGACTAAATTATGGACAACCATGTTAAACGCTATGGACATACGATGATTACCATATTTTTTGATAAGTATTTTACAACCTAAAAAATGAATAAGTCTGCCTCTGTAATATTTAATGTATTTAAATATGTAATATATTATTATAAAGTGTTTTATATGTTTTGAAATGTCTGTTTGTAAGGCTGACCTACACTTTATTATCCGTTTTTCAGAATGGTTTTATTCCCTGGAATCAATACTTTTCAGATTGAAAAAAGGTGCTTTTTGTCTTTTTAAAATGTTGGCTATCTTAAGTTGGGAAGTATCCCTTTGTTATTGATTGCTTTTATCTATCTATTGTGTTTCACTTAACAATAATTATTTTCTATATTACCACAACTAAGCTTCTTCATTTTAGGGAAAATGAACGCTTATCATTTAATAATGCCAATTAAAATGAAAAAACTCTTTAAAATTTGTTTGTACGCTTCCATTTTTCTATTTGTGACGATAGCTGTTTTAGTGCTTATGGAAAAGGGGGCATTAGTAGGAATTCCATTGAGCGCGGCCTTTTTATTACTTTCATTAGGTATTCGATTACACCCTTTTTTAAAAGGATTTACCTTTACTGTCCTCATTTTTAGCTCAGTTTCTCTGGCCATGTTTTACCCGGATTTATTTATTGAGATTGGAACATTCAAGCCAAAAGTTCTCATTATCCCTTTGCTCCAGATCATCATGTTTGGGATGGGAACTACTATGTCTATGCAAGACTTTCTAGGGGTTCTTAAAATGCCGAAAGCGGTAGTCGTTGGGCTACTTTGTCAATTTACTATTATGCCTTTCCTGGGATTTGGATTAGCAAAATTATTTAATTTCCCTCCTGAAATTGCAGCTGGGGTTATCCTCATTGGATGTGCACCTAGCGGACTGGCTTCCAACGTGATGTCTTATATCGCCAATGCCAATGTGCCTTTGTCAGTCACGCTTACAGCTATTGCAACCATTGCAGCTCCTTTTATAACTCCTTTTTTAATGCAACAACTTGCTGGTCAATACATTCCCATTGATTTATGGAAGATGATGCTGGATATAGCCAACATGGTTATTTTACCTATTGGAGCCGGCTTAATATTCAATTACTTCTTTCATGGTAAAGCAAAATGGTTAGACCTTGCTATGCCGATTATTTCTATGGCCGGTATTGCGATTATTGTAACCATTATTACGGCAAATGGACGTGATGGATTACTTCAAGTGGGTTTATCTCTCATTCTTGCAGCTATACTTCATAATTTACTAGGTTATTTTCTCGGGTATCTCGGAGGTAAATTAGCTGGCCTGAATCAGCGGGATTGCCGAACAGTCGCTATTGAAGTTGGGATGCAAAATGCCGGTTTAGCTTCTGGAATTGCGCTTACCATGAATAAAATTGCTACAGTAGGTTTGGCAGCAGCTGTTTTCGGTCCCTGGATGAATATTTCTGGCTCCTCACTGGCTACCTGGTGGCGTAGTATTCCTCTTAAAGGAGACAGGGATAAATAACTACATTGTTTTTAGTCGAAATAAGAGTGTGTTGGTAGAATAAAATAAATTTTATTAACTTAGTGTTTATTTTTAAAAAATGTTTGAAAATGAAGTATTGGTTCTGGTTGATTATTGGCATTTTAACTCACTTTACTATGGAGGCACAGGAGAATTATAATCCTGAGGAGAAATTGAAAGCGTTGGGTATTAACTTACAGACTCCTTCAAGTCCCATCGCAAATTATGTAAATGTAGTTCGTGTGGGAAACTTGTTATTTCTCTCTGGAAAAGGTCCGCAATTATCTGACGGCACTTATATAAAAGGTAAAGTAGGAGAAAATTTATCTATACAGCAGGGCTATGATGCTGCTCGCTGGACAGGAATCAATCAGTTAGCTGTTCTTAAAGCAGAATTAGGAGATTTGAAAAAAGTCAAAAGAATTGTAAAGGTTTTGGGTATGGTAAATTCCCCCGCTACTTTTACCGATCACCCAAAAGTAATTAATGGGTATTCAGATCTTATGGTCGCCGTTTTTGGTGAAAAAGGAAAACATGCTCGATCTGCGGTAGGAATGGGTTCATTACCCAATGATATGGCCGTTGAAGTGGAAATGATTGTAGAAGTAGAAAACCCTTAATTTTGTCAGTAGTTGTTCCAAATTGGCGCGATTTATACAGCCTTTACTCGAAATCCTTAACGGAAAATGTAATTCCTTTCTGGGAGAAAAATAGCCTCGATGTAGCAGACGGTGGTTATTTTACCTGCCTCCTTCGCGATGGTACTTTTTTTGATACTGATAAATTTATCTGGCTTCAGGCCAGAGAAGTTTGGATGTTTTCCAAAATATATAATGAATGGGAACGCAAAGAATCTTGGTTGGATATTGCTTTACATGGAGCCGAATTTCTTGAAAAATATGGCAGAAATGAGGAGGGAGACTGGTATTTTTCCTTAAGAAAAGATGGTAAACCCCTCGTTAGTGCCTATAATATATTTTCCGATTGTTTTGCCGTTATGGCTTTTGCTCAGTTGGCCAAAGCAACTGGAAATGAAAGATTTTCCAACATAGCAGTTCAAACTTTTGAACGGATATTACAAAGACAAAGCAATCCTAAAGGACGTTTTTCAAAGGGAATCTCGGAAAATAGGGAACTCAAAAATTTTGCGTTGCCAATGATTCTTTGTAACCTTTCACTGGAATTGGAGCAGTTGTCTGATAAATTTGACATTGAATCTCTCATTGATGCATGTGTGAAAGAGGTCATGGTCGATTTTTACAATGAGGAATTTGATATTACCCTTGAAAATGTTAGTCCCCTTGGTTCCTTTTCTGATACTTTTGAGGGACGTTGCGTAAATCCAGGACACGTCATTGAGAGCATGTGGTTTATCATGGATATTGCAGAAAGAAGGCAAGACAAAAAATTAATGCAACTGGCCGTTGACAGAACAATACGTTCCTTGTCTTATGGCTGGGATGAAAAATACGGGGGTATTTTTTATTTTATGGATGTTAAAAATTATCCTCCCCAACAATTAGAATGGGATCAAAAATTATGGTGGGTGCATGTAGAAACCTTGATTGCCTTACTTAAAGGGTACCAGCATACAGGAGATTCCCGCTGTTTAGAATGGTTTAATAAAGTGCATGAATATACCTGGACTCATTTCCCCGATGCATCATTCGGAGAATGGTTTGGCTACCTTAACCGGCAGGGAGAAGTCCTTTTGCCCCTGAAAGGAGGAAAATGGAAAGGCTGTTTCCATGTCCCCAGAGCTTTATTTCAATGCAGTAAAATATTAGCTAAGTTAGCAAATCCCATCATCAGTTAATCTTTCCAATAAGCTGTCACAGAATATAAAACAGCGTTCAGGAAATCAAACCCTTCTATTGATTTATAATCGTACCTTCATCTTTTGTACTAACACAATCAAAAGATGAAAGCGAAGTATATAAATCCTTTTACAGACTTTGGGTTTAAGAAAATTTTTGGGGAAGAAGCCAGTAAAGAACTTCTTATTGATTTTCTCAATGCGTTGATTCCACAGGCTAATAAAATAATCGATTTAAAATTTAAGAATACAGAACACCTTGGTCTTAGAGAAGCAGACAGATATGCCATTTTTGATATTTATTGCGAAAATGAGTCAAACGAAAAGTTTATAGTTGAACTACAAAAGGCAAAGCAAAATTATTTTAGAGAAAGAACTATTTATTATTCCACTTTTCCAATTAGGGAGCAAGCAGAAAAGGGACAATGGAATTATAATCTTTCTGCCGTTTTTTGTATCGGAATACTTGATTTTACTTTTGATGATTATGAAAGTGAGCCTGAGAAAAGTGAGGTGGTGCATTCCATAAAATTGAAAAATCAGCATGGTAAAACCTTCTATGATAAGTTGACTTACATCTATGTTGAAATGCCAAATTTTAATAAACTAGAAGAGAATCTATCCTCAAGACTTGATAAATGGCTGTTTTTTATTAAAAATCTGGAAGATTTTCAATCAATTCCTTCCATTTTTTCTGATAAAATTTTTGTAAAAGCTTTTGAGAAGGCTGAATTA
>Ga0208787_1000404_pt1 | contig 20847 bp, 26 predicted proteins | sample Wag4_2014_7_11_FD_187362 | JGI IMG/M metagenome (GOLD analysis project Ga0208787, IMG submission 187362) | Fresh water microbial communities from Ohio, USA - Utica-2 Time Series HT 2014_7_11 (SPAdes) (version 2) | ecosystem: Environmental > Aquatic > Freshwater > Water tank | place: USA: Ohio...
GGGAGTTACCGGAAAGAAACGCAAGCGGCAGGTGTAGTGTAATATTCTCTCCAGTATAATATTCTGCCCATTAATAAAATCAAAGATTTCAATTACGGCGCTTATCCACAGCTTTATCCACAGGAGGATACAATGGCAGTACCACTAATACCGATAGCAATAACAATCGGTAGAGTTGCAGCTACGCAACTCGGCAAAAAGCAAGCAGCAAAAGTGGGAATTAAGACAGCCCAAAACGTGGCAAAGAATATTGGAACTAAAACTCCTACAGGTAAAGGCGCAACCAAGACTGTTAAAGTCCAAGGCCCTACTACCGTAACCAGCAAAGCTGGCGGTAAAGGTATTATGCCAGAGGCTGCTAAAATTAAATTTAAGAAAGCAGATTTAACCCCAGGTCAACTTAAAGCTATTAAGGCCGCTATAGAGGGTAAGAATTATAGAACAATGCGAGATGCAGAACGAGCAGCTATTAAAGCTGCAGCACCTATCATTGGAGCACAGAAGGCCAAGGCAGCATTAGTCACAGGTGGTACAGCAGTAGTAGCTTATAAGGCTGGACAGAAAAACCCTCCTAAGCCTAAGAAAAAATAATGGCTGAAAACTCAGCCGATATAGCCAAGCGAATAATACTTGGTTGCGTGGCAGAGGGTATGACAGTTGAGCAAGGCTGTGCCTCAGCCGGCAAATCTATAAAGACTTACGAGTACTACCGCAGGACCGACAAGGTCTTCGCAGATAAGATGGATAGAACTAGGTTAGGTCTAAGAGATAAATCCTTCGCCTCTAGTGATGTTCACGATCTTACCTTTGCAGAGTTTCGGCAACGCTTCCTTCATAACGCAACCTTCCCCCATCAACAAAATCTAGTTGATGTAATAGAGGGTAATGACCCAGGCTGGCTTCATCCTAATATGAAGTATGAGAAGGGTCTAAATAACAACCGCATACTTTTAAACATACCTCCTAACCACGCCAAGTCAATTACCATTACAGTTGACTACGTAACTTGGCTACTATGTCAGAACCCAAACTTTAGAGTTTTAATAGTTTCACAGACCCAGCGATTAGCTGGTGACTTTCTCTACGCCATCAAGCAACGACTGACTCACCCGATGTACGAGGACCTACAAGCAGCATACGCTGCTGGCGTAGGGTTCAAATCTAAGAGCGCCTCCTGGCAAGCGACCCGTGTTACCTTCGGGGATGAATTGCGTGAATCCAGTGAGAAGGATCCCAATATAGAAGCAGTTGGTATTGGCGGTCAGATCTACGGTAAACGAGCAGATATGATCATAGTAGATGATGCTGTTACTTTATCTAATGCCAATGACTTTGAACGGCAGATCAAGTGGTTAACACAAGATGTTAGATCTCGTCTTAACCCTACCGGCAAGTTAATTATTATTGGTACCCGTGTAGCCTCTGTAGATTTATACAAGGAGTTACGCAACCCTGATAGATATCCTGGTGGCCTAGTACCTTGGACCTATCTAGCAATGCCAGCATTATTAGATGCTAATGAGGATCCCGATAAGTGGGTTACCTTATGGCCTGCCTCTGATCAACCCTTTGATGGGCAAGAGGAAACAGACAAGAATGAGGAAGGTCTATATCCTCGCTGGTCTGGTAGAAATTTATTTAACGAACGTCAATCAATGGATGCCTCAACTTGGGCGCTCATCTATCAGCAACAAGATATATCAGATGATGCAGTCTTTGATCCAGTATGTGTTAGAGGATCTATTGATGGTATGCGAAAGAGTGGTGGTTTAAATCCAGGCTATCCAGGTCATCCTAAAGATACTCAAGGCTTTACTTATATTTGTGGTTTGGACCCTGCAATGGTTGGGGACACTGCTGCTATTTGTTATGCTGTTGATCGTTCTACCAATAAGCGTTTTATTGTTGATGCTATCAAGATTACAAGGCCGACTCCAGCGCAGATCCGCCAGTTAATATTTGACTGGACTGAGCTATACAAGCCTAGCGAATGGATCGTAGAGCGTAACGCTTTCCAATCTTTCCTAACGCAGGATGAGGGTATCCGCCAACATCTTGCAACTCGTGGAGTTGTTCTAAAGGAACACCACACAGGTAATAACAAGTGGGACTCAGGATTCGGTGTGGCCTCTATGTCTACACTGTTTGGAACAAAGCAGCACGATGGCAAACACCACAGAGATAATCTGATTCATTTGCCTAGTGATCAAACCGAGAACGTCAAGGCTCTTATAGAGCAGTTGATAACTTGGTCACCTGCCACTAAGGGTAAGACCGATATGGTGATGGCGCTTTGGTTCTGCGAGATCAGGGCAAGAGAGATGATCAACTACGGTCAGTACCAACACCACCATATGAAGAATCCGTTCCTATCTAATAGAGAAAAATCTAAACGTATGGTTATAAACATAGACGAACTACTACTACAAAAAGATAAAACATTCATCTAACTAAGGAGATATAATGGCAAGAGGCGAAAGCGAAAAGGTAAGATCATTTAGAGCAAGCAATAGAGCATCCTCAGGTGCTGTATCTGCAGCAGCAAGATCTTATGTAAACAAAGGTCTAAAAGATTTAAATCTTTCATCAGCTCAATATTCTAAGTTACAACAAAAATTAATTCCTATTGTACAAAAAACTATTCAAGCAGAACGTGGTAGAACTGCTGTTCGTGGTGAGGCTGTAGTTAATAGAACTGTTGCTAGGAAAGTTAAAGCTGCCGAAAAGAAAATTATGGGCGGAAAGTAATCAACCTTAGTAAGGATAAATAATTGTTAACACCAAAAGAGGTAGTCGCTAAGGCGGCTCGTATACAGACTAGATATGCAGCCCGTGATCAACGGATGCGTGATGTTTTGTCAGTACGCCAAGGTGATATATCAAAAGTATATCCATCTATGTTTTCCGAGGATTATCCAAAGCCACTAGTTGCTAACTTCGTAGATGTAGCAGCAAGAGACTTAGCAGAGGTAATGGCACCACTGCCATCCTTTAACTGCTCTGCAACCAATATGGTATCTGATACTCAGCGCCGTGCTGCTGATATGAGAACTCGTATTGCTAATTATTATGTAACCTCATCTGATCTACAGATCCAGATGTATCAGGGTGCTGACTGGTTTAATACCTACGGTATGTTGCCAGCAATGATTGAAATGGATTACGAGACAAACAATCCTCGTATTCGTTTACTAAATCCTTTTGGTGTATATCCTGAGATGGATCGCTTTGGTAGAACTGTATCTTTAGTACAGGTTGTTACTACCGATGCTGAGACTTTAGCAGCGCAGTACCCAGAGTACGCTACCCAGATTATGCCACAAAATAGATGGCAACAAGGATCCCCAGCAGTATCTTTAGTTCGTTACCACGATAAAGATCAAGATCTAATATTCCTACCAGAACGTCAGAATTTAATATTAGCTAATGTACCTAACCCAGTAGGTAAGTGTCTAGCAAATGTAGCAATGAGATCATCATTAGATGGTGAGGCTCGTGGTCAATTTGATGACATCCTATCTGTTCAGTTAGCCCGTGCTCGCTTTGCAGTATTGCAAATTCAAGCTGCTGAGAAATCTATTCAAGCACCTATTGCTATTCCACAAGATGTACAAGAACTTGCTTTGGGACCAGATGCGATTATGCGCTCTGCTAATCCACAAGGTATCCGTAGAGTTCCATTAGAACTACCAGCAGGTGTATTTACAGAGTCTGGTGTACTAGAGCGTGAACTTCGTATGGGTGCTCGTTATCCAGAAACTCGCTCAGGTAATATTGATGCCTCTGTTGTAACTGGTCGTGGTGTACAAGCACTACAAGCAGGATTTGATACACAGGTTAAAGCAGCGCAAGCACAGTTTGCTCGCTTGTTTACTGAGATGGTATCTCTATGCTTTGAAGTAGATGAGAAGATCTTTGGTAATGTAACTAAGCAGATTAAGGGAACCGATGACGGTACACCTTATACACTCAAGTATGTTCCATCTCGTGATATTAAAGGCGAGTATGGTGTAGATGTACGTTACGGCATTATGTCTGGTATGGATCCTAACCGAGCCATCATTGCATTACTACAAATGCGTAGCGATAAGTTAGTCTCAAGAGATTATGTTCGCCGAGAAATCCCTATGGAGTTAAATGTCACACAAGAAGAACAAAGGGTGGACATTGAAGAAATGCGTGATTCTCTTCGTGTTGCTGTTGCCCAGTATGCTCAAGCTATACCAATGCTTGCCTCGCAGGGTCAAGACCCATCTCAAGTTATTACTAGGATCGCTGATGTCATTGCGGGCAGACAAAAAGGATTACAACTAGAAACGATTATTGCTAAGGCATTTGCACCGGAGCCAGTGGCTCCTGCACCAATGATGCCTGAACAACAAGTTCCAGTAGCAGGAGCGGCCCCCGTTCCTGCCTCGCAGCCAACTCCAGAACAACAAAGCGGAGAGGCCCCTGCTGCTGGTCAACCTCAACCAGATATCGCACAATTACTCGCCTCTATCGGCGGCGCAGCATAATAAGGGAGGTGAATAAATGAACAAAGGATCAAGAGCTAAGGCAGTTGAAGCAAAGCCTGTAGAGCCAAAGAACGCACCAGCACCAACAACTGGAAAAGTATTCTTCGGATACACACCAGCAGGTCGTAAAGGCCCATCAGCAAAAAAGGGTTAAATTATTTAGTGATAGGAGCACTGGGTGAACCAAGATAATAATCTTAATCGCCCAGTGCGCTTGTCTGATTATTTAGTAATAGTATCAGGATTCTTTTTAAACTTAACATCAGTGATAGAAGCACTTGCAGATGATCTGCACCAATTAGCTATCTATCATTCAAACCAAAAAACTTATGAGACGAAGGTCTGGCAAGACTTCGCACAAGATTTAGAAACTTTAAAGGAGGAATAATGGCAAAAGCCCCAATGAATCCTCTAGCAGGCGTACCAGGACCAGGACCATTTTCAGTGAGAAACGATAAACTAAGTTTAGGATCAACCGCATACGGTGAAGGTCAAGAGACTGCAATGCTTAATACTGCAGCACCTAAAGCAACTACTCGTGGTGTTGCAGATAACGTAGGTGGAAGACCTGCTAACCCAGTAATGCAAACTCCAATAACTCCATTATTCGCCGAGTCACAAAAGAAAACTGAACCAATACAAGCTGGTATTGATACAGGTGATGGCCCATCATCTAAAGCATTATTAATGAAAAAATCATCAGTTAAATTATCAGATACATTAGCTCCGTTGTTACCATTTGATACCACCGGAGAATACGCTATCTTGTATCAGGATGCTCTAGCACGGGGTGATTAATGGCCGATAACTTTAAAGCTGCGGCAACGGCAGCAGGGTTAACTTCGGCACAGCAGAAAAAACTTGAAGATTTTAATAAATCCCTCGCCGTTCATAAAAATTTATCTAACCTGCCTTCTGATGTAGCCAATCAGGTTTTTAACAATCTAGATCCTTCTCAAAAAGCAGCTCAAATCCAAAATTTTGGTAATGAAGATCCAGCCGTAAAACCTAGTAGAGGTTGGCTTGGTACTGCTTGGCATTATACAGGCGGTCAAGTAGGTAATGCTATTGGCTATGTTGGTAGTAAAACCCTTGCTGGTTTAGGTAACGTATCGGATGCAATGACCCGTGCTTATCGTACTGCTGCTATTGCTATTGACCAAGATGTAAGTATTGGAACTGCCTTTGATATTGCAGATGATAAAGGCGATAAGGTATTTAGCCCAGGTCGTATTGGCGAAGCCAAATCCAAATGGGGTAATGATGCAGTAAGTATTGCAATACGTATTGCTTCTGGTGAAAAACCTGAAGAAATTTTTAAGTCTGCTACTCCAGAGCAACAGAAGTATATAATGTTGGCGGATCCAAGACAGACTAACATTCCAGGAATAAGTCCTGATGATATCAAATCTGCTCGTGCTAATTTTCAAAATACTCTTGATGAAGTACAGGCTGCTAAGTATTCTCCTGGTCGCCAAATTGCTAACCTCATAACACCTGGTGATATGGAAGGTTCTGGTTTATTTTATAAAGCAGTATCAGGTACCGTAGATGCAGCGTTTAGAATTTTAGCAGATCCATTACTTGTAGCCGGTAAAGCAAAGCGTCTTTATGATGCCAGTAAGTATGCTCTTACCGTAGCAACTGGTGGAGATAGAGTAGCTGATGTGTTTTCTAAAGCACCAGTAATTAATTTTTGGGACCGATATGGTGCTAAGTTGGATGAACTTCAAAAAGCGCAATCTGCTCCAGTTAAAAATACTGAACAAATTTTAAGAATTAAAAAAGACTTAGAGATCTTAGCTCCTGAGTATGGAGATACAGTAATACAAACATTCTTAAAAGCAGATATTCCTGTTGTTAATGCAAAGACTGCAGAAGCATTTTTTGAGAATACTAATCAACTAGATGAAATGCTCAAAGGATCTATTGGTCGTAGAAGAATTATAATTCCTAGAATGGATCCATTACGCAAGGCTCGTATCGCATCAGTTACTACAGGTCGTAAGGTATTTAACCTAGATGCTGTAGGTCCCCAACTTGTAGACGATATGTGGTTTGGCGGAGCAACAGATGCTGATGGTATTGCTAAGACTATTATTAATGGAAAAGAAGAATTTGTTAATATAGTTAAAGCATCTACTAAATCTAAAGATGTTGCTAGATTCTCAACCGCATATATGAAACAAAGAATTGATAGAGCAAAGGCGAAGTTTACTATTGCTCCCTTATTCAAGGATGATGTATTTGATGTAACAGCACCAGATGCTTCTGATCAAATATACCGTATTGCTATTATGATTATGCCACAAAGAGAGTCTAGATTATTAGCACAAGCGTTTGATAGTATTGAAGAAGTAGGAAAAAGAAAATCTGTTTATTATGGTCTATGGGGAACTGTTTCAGAAGTTCGTGGCTTAAATGCTACACAACCTGGTCAACAACTTGTTAGATACCTTACTGGTAAATCACAAGCACTATATGGTATAGATGATGCCTTTAGAGATAAAGCTGTTCTACCTTCTGAGTTTACGCCACTTGCATCTGCTCCAAGTCTAAAAGATTTAGATAGAGCATCAGGTCGTAATGGCCTATTTCAAAAATTAATGGGTATTCCAAATACTCAACTAGCTGAACAAACAGTTAGTGCTTGGTCATTCTTAACTCTTGCTGGACCTCGTTACGCCCTTCGTAACGCAGGCGAAGATTTAATGATGAACCTTGCCATTGGTCAATCACCTTGGGGACTTGCTAAGAATAGACTTTTATCAACCCGTATTAATACCTATGTTGCAGCAGTTAAAAAGGCTGAAGGTACAGGAAAATTAAAATGGTCTGAAAACCCTCTTGGCGTTGCTATGCGTTTAGTAAACAAAAACGAAGTAGATGATATCGCTCAAGAACTTACTACACTAAAAACTACTTTTGATAATGCTACATCTGAGTTGTCTAAACTAAGAACAAAGTTATCTAAAACTAAAGATCCAATAGATGTTTCAGATATTGAACTTAGAATTAAAGAACTTGAGTATGTAACCAAAGGTGGTCTTACTAATCAAACTAGAGAGATCTTTGCCCGTACCTTAACACAGGGTAAGGTTAATCGTTTTAGAGCAAAACTTGGTTTACCTCCAATGGCTAAAAAAGAAACTGATATTCTTAAAGAACAAATTAAATATGGTAATATTGAAAATGCTTTAAGTGAGATATCAGAGAGTGCATCTAACTTTGCATCTGGCGCTATTGATTATGTAAGTCGTGCTCAAGGATTAGTTAAAAAGACTGGTACAAAAGTTGTAGCTCTTGAAGTTAAAATTCCTAAAAACTTAGTTAAAAAGCCAGGCGAAAGAGCATTTGTTCCACAGGCTATATCTATACAGGATGAAGCCTCTATGTTTACTTGGATGTCTCAGATCAGTAAATACGCCAATGATGATTTAGGTAAAATTGCAATTGCCAATTTAGATGATCAGGGTGAATATTTAAATCAAGCCCGTCAATGGTTAAAGACTAAAACCGGTAAGCAATATTTAAAGGATGCTCAGTTGGCTAATAGCCAAAGTGAGACTGAATTATTAAACCTTGCTTTTAAGCGGTCTAAGGATCACTTTGTTAAACGTGACGGAAGTATCAATCTAGACCTATTAAATAAAGTTCGTATTAAAAACGATTCTGGTAAATATGTAGTAGAGGGTAAACTATCTATTGATGATATGCCTACTATTGATGCTGATATTCCAACTGCAATTGTTGGACCAACTCTTGTCCCAGCAGTAGGAATAGAACGAACCACTGCCGAAGTTATGACTTCAGGTTGGGCTTGGCTTGGATTAGCAAATGCTCGTATGTCTCGTCAACCTTTAGTTCTTAATGAGATGGTATCAATTCGTAAAGAAATGCAGAAGACTGGCTTTGAGAAAAAATGGATTGAATCTCATATTGCAGGTATAGATCCAGCAAATAAGACTGGTATTGCTATTGCAACAGAACGAGCTAAGGTAGCCTTAGCCTCTGCTGTAGAAGAAAGAGCAGTAAGTCAGATTTTAAAGTATGTAGATAATCCTCTTATTAGAACTCAAATTGCTTTTACATCTCGTAACTTTGCTCGTTTCTATAGAGCAACTGAAGATTTTTATCGCCGTATGTATCGGGTTGTTCGTTACAATCCAGAGGCATTAGTTAAAGCAGCACTTACATACGAAGGTGTTACTCATTCAGGATGGATTCAAAAAGATGATCAAGGTAATCCTTACTTTGTATATCCTGGCGTAGCTCCAGTATATAATGCAATTCAAGATGTATTATCTAGGCTTGGTATTGCAGATGAATTTAAGACTCCATTCCCAGTAGAGTTTGGCGCTCAGATAAAGATGCTAACACCATCTCTAAATCCAGATTCAATAGTTCCTACATTCTCTGGACCATTGGCTGGAGCAAGCGTTAAAACAATTACAACCTTAATAGGGTTTGCTGATAAAGATACAGCAGATAGTATTGATGGTTATTTACTTGGTAAGTACTCTGTAGATAGACCAATATTGTCAGCATTACTACCATCTCACGTTAACCGTTTAATTGGTGCATTAGATACTGATGAGCGTAACTCACAATATGCTTCGGCTTGGCGCAAGGCAGTAACTTATCTTGAGGCAGCAGGTCACGGCTTACCTAAAAAGTATGATGATGAAGGAAACCTGCTTCCACCTACAAGTGGGGAGCAAGAGGCCTATCGCATAAGAGTTAAGAATACAACACTTGGCGTTTTAAGAGTTCGTTTTGCTCTAGGATTTTTAGCACCAGCATCACCACAAGTTCAACTTAAATCTGATATGGCTCAATGGATTAGTGACAATGGTCGTGCTAGTTGGAAACAAGCATTTAATAAATTACTAGATCAATATCCTGGTGATTATGATGCAGCTATGGCTAGGTGGGTAGAACTATTCCCTAACCAGGTTCCTTATACTGTAACTGAGTCAGAGCGTAAATCTATTGCTCCTCTTAGATACGCAGAAGAAGCAGGATATTTTGTAAAACAAAATGAAGGTCTCTTTAAGGATTTCCCATCTGCCGGTGCATTTCTAATACCTCACAAATCTGGATTCTCTTGGGATACATACCAGACTATGCGAGAAATGGGTATGACCTATAACAAGCGAGTAGATGACTATCTACGAGAGGTACAAACTGCCTCCGATCTACAAAGCTATTATAAGAGAAAAGAAGCATTTGAGTCTTCTCTTGAGAACTCAACAGTAGACTTTGAAAGAACTCAATTACGTAAAGAGTTTGATGCTTGGAAAGATGTATTCTTTGCAGGTCGCCCTTTAGTAAAAGAAGAGTTATCTCAAGGTAGTCAAAAGGCTATTGATCGTTTGAATACTTTAGACGAACTAGATAGTTTACTTGCCCAGAATTTAGATATTAGACCCAAGACTGAAAATAAACTTCGGGAGATGTCTACTCTATATAGGGCTTATAGAGATGAAAAAGCAAACTATGATGAGTTCGGTGGTTCACAAAAGTTAATTAAATATCTGAAAGAAGATACTATTATTAAACTAAGAGAGCTAGCAAGTTATAATGAAAACACACAAGCAGCATATGATGTTCTATTTGGCAGATTGTTAGGGGATTAATTAAATGGCTATGGATTTAAAAGATCAATTAGACCGTGCTAGAAAAGCCCGTGATGCTGCTCAAACTGAAGTTGAATGGGCTGACTCCTATGTTGAATATTATCAAAACAATCCTAAGGAACTTCCAAAATGGAAGACAAAACTCCTTGCAGCAGGTAAAAAATTAAAGACTGCTCAGGTATCTTACGATAAACTTCTTACAACTTACAATACAAAGCAAGAGGAAAAGAAGTTAACTGGTGAAGAAGAAGGCGTTTCAGAAGAAAGACTAGCTGGTAGAAAAGGCCAAACTGTTGAACAGTATAGGGCTGAAAAGCAAGCGACACTGGATAAGGCTAAAGCAGAAAGAGATGCTCTTAATCAGGGTGCTGCAACTCAACAGCAACAAGCAACCTATAGTGAATTTATCAATACTCTCGCTGCAGATGAAGCTCAGTTAAAATCCGTTCAGGAAGATCTAAAGAGAAACTTTCCTAATATCTACAAGGGCGGTATTACAGGTCTTAAAGATTGGACCAATACTCAAGTAGCACTTGAGACTATTGCTGAACGAAGAGGTGCCTTACCTAAAAACTTACAAGGTGCTTCTTTAAGAGAATTTTTATTAAAGCCTACTATAGATATTACTACAGGCACTGCCGGTACTGGCACTGGAGTACCAGAACCATTTGGTACTCAAGCGATCTATAATAAGAGTACTACAGAAGGTCTCGTTGATAGCATATTTTCATCTTTAGGTTTAGGTAGAGAAGCTAACCAAGCGGAAATAGATCAGTTATTTAAAGAGTTACAAGCCGAACAAAAGAAACTATCTAGTATCTCTAAGGGTACTTATAAGATGGTTAATGGCAGACAAGTATTAGTTCAGGAGTCAGGTTTAGATCCCAGAACATTTTTAGAAAATAGAGTAAAACAACTTGATGTTTACAAAACCAGTCAGGCAGCGAAAACAGAAAAGAATAAAGAAGTACTTGCTTCTACTGCCTTAGCAAATGGTTACGATCTTGAAACAGACTTTGCTATGGATCTACCTAATTGGTTGGAGTCTATTAACAATGGCGAATCTATTGATAAATTTAAAACAAAAATTCGTACTAATGCTAGAAGAATGTTACCAGAGGCAGTGAGAAATCAAATTGATCCAGACGAGGATCTCTCTACTACATTTTCTACTTATCTAAGCAATGTTGCAAGAGCAAGAGGACTACCTATTAGTGCTATCAAGTTAAGAGATGTTATTCCTTTAGCCATTACCGATAAAGGATTTGCTGATTCAAAACAATTTGAAATTAATAAAAGATCTCAGGCTTGGTGGGATGAATCCCCAGAAGGTCTTAATGTTACTGCTGAAACTATAAACGATGTACTTTCAAACTTTGGAATGGTAGGGATGGCTTAATGGCTAATGGTTTCGTTCGTAGTGCTGCAGCAGAAAAAGCTGCCATTGCTGCTGGTGTAGCATCTAAAGCAGAAATTGAAGCAAGGGGTGGTATTAACGCCTCTGGTTATTATGGAGATTCTTACAACCCATTAGCAAATTTATCTGATGCTGAGTACGCTGCAGCAGTTGCAAAGGGTGGTGGCGCAGCAGTTAATGCTGCAACCGCAGAAAAAATTGCTAAAAATTTCCCAAGCGCAGGTGGCGGCGGTGGTGGTGGTGGTGGTACTCCTGCCCCAGGTACTCCTGCTGCAGGAGGTCCTGACCTTGAAGCACAAGCTGCATCTAGATCTGCTTACGCCTTACTATTATCAGAGTTTAGTAGATATGGCCTTGAGGCTTTAGTTAGCCCATTACAAGATTTAATTAAACAAGGTTTATCTGGACCTGAATTTACTATTGCACTACGTAATACAGATGCCTATCAAAAGCGTTTTGCTGGTAATACAGAACGTATTAAAAAGGGTTTAACTGCCTTATCTCCTGGTGAGTATCTAGCACTAGAAGATCAGTATCAAAACATTATGCGTAACTATGGATTACCCGCAGATTATTACACTAAAGATTCTTTAGGTGTTCAACAAGGATTTAATAAATTAATCGCTAATGATGTATCTGCAGTTGAATTAGAAGAGCGAGTGCTGACTGCACAGAAGAGGGTTCTTGATGCTGCACCTGAAGTTAAAACAGCATTAAAGCAATTCTATCCTGATATCACTAATGGCGATATCCTTGCTTATACTTTAGATCCAACTAGAGGATTAGAAGATATTAAGAAGAAGGTAACTGCTGCTGAAATTGGTGGAGCAGCCTTAGTATCTGGACTAACTACAAGTTTAACTGATGCTGAATACCTACGCCGTTATGGTGTAACTAAGGAAACAGCACAAGAAGGATATAAGGCAATTGGCGCTGGACTAGAGCGAGGCTCACAACTTGCTAATATCTATCAACAAGAACCTTATGTACAAGCTACTGCAGAGGAAGAGGTATTTAATCTTCCAGGACAGGCAGAGGCATCAAAGAAACGTAAGAGAATTATTGGATTAGAGGAGGCCGCATTTAGCGGTCAAACTGGTGTAACCAGTGGAGCACTAGGCAGAGAACGAGCCGGCTCCTTTTAACTAAGCCTGCTGTCAGAACGACTGGCCTGACAGAGAGATAACAAGACCAGTAGTAGGAGCCATACAGAGATCCCCGAACTGTGTGAGGCCTGCGATAACTACAACGAATGGGAGATGGACTATGTCCAACTACGACTACGAGGATGATGACGATGCAGATACAACAACTGAATCGTTAAGCAATGATCTCGTTAAACAACTACGCAAGGCTAATAAGCAAAAAGATAAAGAGTTGGCAGATCTTAAAGCTAACTTTGAGTCTTTAAATAAAGCGCAAAGAGAACGAGCAATCAAAGACACCCTTGCAAGTCGTGGGGTAAATCAGAAGATCGCTTCATTTATCCCACAGGATATAGACCCAACTGAGGAGTCTGTATCAAAATGGCTTGAAACAAACGCAGATGTGTTTGGACTTCAAACCGAAACACCCCAACAACCTAATGTAGATCCTGCTCAAGCGGCAGCGTATAAGAAGATGAGTGCAGCAACTGAGGCTGGTATGACACCAGATCGCAGTACTGATGTATATCAAAGACTTATGAACGCTAATACCCGTGAAGAGTTAGATCAAGTCATTCGGGAGTCGGGGCTTTAAATCCTACTAACGAAAGGCAATACCTAAATGGCACTACCTACAGGTAGTTTCACCGGTACTTCCGACATTAGCAATCTCGTAAAAGCTGCGTATGATCAATACGTAAGAATGGCGCTTCGCTCCATTCCAGTTATGCGAGCATTAGCTGATGTTAAACCGGTACAACAGGCAATGCCAGGATCATCAGTTGTATTCTCAATCTATTCTGACTTAGCAGCAGCTACTTCTACACTGACAGAAACTTCCGATGTTTCCTCAATTGCTCTTGGTAACCCATCACAGGTTACAGTAACACTTAACGAGTACGGTTCAGCCGTAACAACAACTAAGAAGTTAAACCTAACTTCTTTCAACGATGTAGATGCAGCTCTTGCTGACATCATTGCATACAACGCTGCAGACTCTATTGATGCTGTAGTAGCCGCAGTTCTAACTGGTGGAACCAACGTAATTTACGGTGGAAACGCTACAACAACTAATACAATTGATTCAGCAGATACTATTTCTGTTGCTGATATTCGTAACGCTGTTACAGAACTACGCACCAACAAGGCTCTGCCTCGTCTAGGTGAGTTGTACGCAGCATATCTACACCCACGTCAAGCAGCCGACCTTCGTGCCGAATCAGGCACCGGAGGATTCCAAGATATTGTTAAGTACACAGACAATGTGTCAAAGACAATTATCCCTGGCTCAGTAGGTGTAATTGAAGGTGCTTTCGTTGTTGAAACACCTCGTGTTCCATTCGCAGCGAACACAAACTCACCAGCAGTAAACGTCTACAAGGCGGTTGTTGCAGGTCGTGAGGCTCTAGCAGAAGCTATGGGTCAAGATATCAATACCGTAATCGGACCAGAGATTGATGCTCTGCGCCGTTTCCGCACAATTGGTTGGTACTACTTCGGTGGATTCGCAAGACTCCGAGAAGCAGCGCTATATCGTATTGAGACATCTGCTTCAGCAGGCTAACAAATGCGATTCGGTGGAGGGCGGGTCAAACCGCCCTTCATCACTAGAAAGGAACTATGACTTACCACTTACAGACACCTTGGGAAAACCAAACCTGGATAGTAGATCCAACATCTGACTATGCTCGTTTAGCAGGTAGACCATTATCGGGTGGAAGTCTTACTGGTTCACAACCATTTTTAACAGATGTTCCAAGAGGTTTAACTTTTATTATTAACGGTACAACAGTTACTACTAGTATGTCACCAGATCAAGACACACTAGCTGATGCTGACTACTATTATCTTGGTGGACACGAGTACGATGTATCTGATGAAGTGGCACAGATTCTTATTGATGCTGGTTACTCAGATTATCTAACTAACATATGAGTAACTGTACACAAAGTTGTAAGACCCAAGACCACGAGTCATATGGTGAATGTATGCAATCCAATATGCCAATGTTTATGGGAGTCAATCCCACTAAGACTGGTTGGGATCAAGACAAAGTTAATAAGGATGAGAAAGAATTAAAGTCCTATTACTCAGCACTAAAGCAAGGCGTAGAACCTAGATCTACTAGAACAAAAGATATAGATGCAGCACTCAAACTTTCCGACAAAGCTGGCAAAGCCTTTGACGGAATCAACCTAAAATATAAGGGGTAAAAATGAAGTCAATGAAGATGAACTCTTACAAGGCTCTTGAAAAAGGTGCTAAGGGTAAGAAGGCTAAGAAGTCTGACAAGAAAATGGTTATGAAGAAGATGGGTAAGAAGAAATAATGTGCGCCACTTGCGGTTGCGGATATGCAACATACGATGATATTGAAACCGGCGCTCCTGGTAAAGAAGCACCTCAGCAATGAAGAAAACTAAAGGCGCTAAGAAAGTCGCCAAGGTTATGAGAGAGTTTAAAAAGGGCGAACTTAATATTGGCAAGTCTGCCAAGAAGGTTAAGTCAAAGAAGCAAGCAGTTGCTATCGCTCTATCAGAAGCAGGAATGTCTAAGAAGAAAAAGAAGTAATGTCATCTGGCAAATACAAGCGCCACGATGGTTTTAATCCTATTCAAATTAAAGACGGTCTAATAGTTCGGTTGAATAAGAACGGGACTATTAGATCTATCTTAGGAAAGTACGGAGATTATGGCAAAGAGTCCAGCTTGGCAACGAAAAGAAGGTAAGAATCCTAAAGGCGGATTGAACGCTAAGGGTCGTGCCTCTGCCAGAGCACAAGGTATGAATCTAAAAGCACCAGTAAAAAAGGCTGAGGCTAAGAGATCACCTAAGTCTGCTGCTAGACGTAAATCTTTTTGTGGTCGTATGTGTGGAATGAAATCAAAGTTAACCTCTGCTAAGACAGCAAGAGATCCAAACTCTAGAATAAACAAGTCCTTACGGGCTTGGGATTGTAGTTGCCGATGAAAAGGAAAAAAGCATTTTGGGACACAAAGAATCCGAAGAAGACATCAAAGAAATTAACACCAGCACAGAAGAGTGCTGCAAAGGCAAGGGCCAAAGCTGCCGGAAGACCTTATCCAAATCTAGTTGATAACGCCGCAGTAGCTAAAAAGAAAAAGAAGTAGGGAGAACTAAGTGACATTAGGTGTAGCAGGTACAACTCTTAACGATGAGTTAAATCGTCTAGCCAATGGTGGCACTTATAGAACTGTTGGCGATCTAGTAGATCAAGCACTCGCTGCTCGTCAGTGGGCTGCACAAAGATCAGTAACATTAACACTAACCGATACTGTCGGTGTTCTTAATGAGATTGCTGGCCTATCAAACAAAGCAGAGTTCCTAGATTTTAACGGTGTCTGTAATTTACTAGCAACAACTACTGGATTACCTGCTGCCGAAGCACTGAGAGCGATCTCAACTTGAGTGCTAAATACAATCTAGTTTGCGAACAGGCAACCACATTTAATTTTATATTCACTATCAAGAATGGTTCAACACCTTGGGATCTAACGGGCTATACAGCGACTATGACAGTTCGCCCATTTGTTGGCGCATCAACGACTACGGTTGTAGCAACCACAGCGAATGGCAGAATAACTCTAGGTGGTATTGCAGGATCTGTAACCGTAAATCTTAATGCAACTACTACTGGTGCAATAGGGGCAAGTAGATATGTTTACGATCTAGTATTAACTAGTGGCTCAGTAGTAACAAGAATTTTAGAGGGTAAATTTATAGTGACGGGAGCTGTGACCCAATAATGTCAGAGACCGTAATTGTTGTAGAACAAATCACACCACAGGTTGGTGTAACTTTTTCAGCAGATCAAGGACCACAAGGTGTTCCTGGTGGTACAGGACCTACAGGTCCTACCGGTGCTACAGGTCCAACAGGACCTACCGGTGCCACAGGTGCAACAGGTCCCACAGGTGCGACAGGAGCAACGGGTGCAACAGGTAATACAGGGCCTACCGGTCCTACTGGTAGTACTGGCCCAACTGGCCCAACAGGGGCTACAGGTTCTACAGGAGACACAGGTCCTACGGGACCGACTGGCGCAACTGGCCTTACAGGACCAACAGGAGCCACAGGCGACACTGGACCTACAGGATCAACAGGAGATACAGGCCCTACAGGGCCTACAGGGGCCACAGGAGCCACTGGAAGCACAGGACCGACTGGAAGTACAGGACCTACGGGAGATACGGGTCCTACGGGCGCTACAGGCGCTACTGGTGCCACAGGTTCAACGGGAGACACTGGTCCGACTGGACCGCAAGGTCCCACTGGTCCAACGGGTGCTACGGGAGCTACGGGAGCCACTGGCGATACTGGATCTACTGGTCCAACCGGAGCGACAGGCCCGACAGGAGCGACAGGTGACACAGGACCGACAGGTCCACAAGGTTTAACTGGACCAACTGGTCCGACAGGTGCAACTGGTGACACTGGTCCAGCAGGACCAACTGGTGCTACTGGTGCTACTGGAGATACAGGACCGACTGGTCCTACTGGGGCAACTGGAGCTACAGGAGCAACCGGTCCAACTGGTGCTACAGGTCCGACAGGCGCAGATGCTACAGGCCTACCAGTGATGCTTTTGCTGGGTGGTATGTAGTAAAATCTCAACATATGAGAATCAACGACTACTTTAGTAAAGTCATCTTGATTAATCTTGATAGACGAGAAGATAGATTAGAAAAGATATCCACACAGTTAGATAATCTGGGGATAACCTTTGAAAGATTCTCAGCTATAGATGGTAAAGAGTTGGGCATTAGCCCAGTAACTGCAGGAACTATGAGTCATCAAAAAGTTTTAGAAGCGAATCCTGAATCTCGTATCTTAGTATTAGAAGATGATGCAGAGTTTGTAGATGGCTTTAATGAAAAGTTTGCTGAGGCAATTGAGCACTTACCAAATGATACTGACATATTTTACCTTGGCGCTTTGTTACCAAAGCATACTGGCAAAGTAGAGAATATAGGAAACAAGTACTGGTTCAGGCAAGTTATGAGTACTGGTTCTCACGCTTACAGTATACATCCTGCAAGAGTTAAATACTTTGCAGGGAAACTAAAAGATTACGAGTGGTATATAGATATAGGTTTACGAGAGTTTGCTAGAGATTACAAGGCTGTGATAGCACAACCTAATCTAGTAACGCAGTTCCCGTCATACTCTGATCTTAGACTAAAAGAGGTTAGTGACTTCTAATGAAGGTAGCTGTATATACGATTGCTCTTAATGAAGAGAAGCACGTTCAGCGTTGGTATGACTCTGCTAAAGATGCAGATTACTTACTGATAGCAGATACTGGTTCTACAGATAAGACAGTAGAACTTGCTAAGTCTTTAGGTATTAATGTTATTCATATCAAGATAGATCCTTGGCGCTTTGATGATGCTAGAAACGCAGCATTGGCTGCCCTACCACCTGAGATAGATTACTGCATAACACTAGATATGGATGAAGTTCTAGTAGGTGACTGGAAGAAAGATTTACCAGAGGCTTTAAAGTTTAATATTACTAGACCAATACATAACTTTGTTTATGGTTGGAATGATGATGGAACACCATCTGTATCTTTTGATGGAACTAAGGTTCACGCCCGTAGAGGTTATCGTTGGAGATTTCCAATACACGAGGCAGTATGTGCCTATAAGATTCCTGAGACTAAAGCTAAGGTAGATCTAACGATCCACCATTTTCCAGATGATTCTAAATCTAGAGAGCATTACCTAGATATATTAGAGATGGCTGTTGAGGAAACTCCAGGCGATTCTCGGATGCTTTACTACCTTGGTAGAGAGTATTGCTACCGTAAAAGATTTTATGATGGACTACAAACTTTAAAGAAGTATTTAGAGTTCTCAATATTTCCAGCAGAGCGTTCATATGCACTACGCATTATGGCTAAGTGTGATCCTGATAATGCTGAAGAGCATCTACAGAAATCTATTAATGAGTATGTATGTAGAGAATCAGTCTTAGCACTGGCTAACTATTACTACCAACATACTAGGTGGGAAGAGTGTTTTAGAACTGCAACTAGAGCATTAACTATCACTGAAAAGAAAACAGATTTCCTATCTGAAGGTTGGGCTTGGGGCCATATGGCAGATGACTTATGTGCTATATCAGCTTGGCAATTAGGTGAATGGAAAGTAGCAGTAGAGCACGGCAAGAAGGCAGTTGATTTAAGTCCAAATGATGAAAGATTGCAAAACAATTTAAAGTTCTACAGAGAGAAGGCTAATGAGCACACTAAATGAGATGGTAGATGAGATCAAGTCTAACCTGCAAGGTTACACCTTGCGACAGGACCGTATCAGTTATGTTGCAAACACAGGTGGTATATCTACTACCGATAGTAGTATTGCTATTGGCTCTGCCTCAAACCTTGCTAAAGGTATTATTGAAATTGATGATGAGTTAATCTGGATTGATTCTTTTAATAAAGCAAACAGCACACTTAATGTAATACCAGGATTTGGTAGAGGTTATCAGGGAACTTCCCCTGCACCACACGCTCAGTATGCTCAGGTTACCTTAGCTCCAACATTTCCAAGAACTGCAATTAAGAAGGCTATCAACGATACTATCAATAGTTTGTTTCCTAACCTTTGGGCAGTAACCTCAACTACTTTTACCTATAACGCATCTGTTACAACCTATCCATTACCAGATGATCTAGAGTCAATCCTGTATCTATCTTGGCAGACTACTGGATCAAGCCAAGAGTGGCTACCGATCAATCGTTGGAGAGCAGATGGTATGGCTAATGCCGCTACCTTTAATACTACAAACACAGTTAGTATTTATGACAGCGTTCAACCTGGTAGAACAGTTCAGGTTTGGTACACAGCAGTACCTGATACTTTAGATAATAATTCTGATGATTTTGCTGATGTTACTGGATTACCACAATCAGCTCAGGATGTAATTACTCTTGGTGCTTCATACAAATTACTATCATTCTTAGATCCAGGTCGTATCAATCTCACATCTGCTGAGGCAGATAGTGCTGATAGCAAGATCCCATCAACTGCTGGTGTTTCATCTTCTCGTTACATTTACGCTCTGTACCAACAGAGACTAAATGAAGAGGCGTTGAAGTTGAAAGACAGATATCCAATTCGTATACATTACACCAGATAAGGAAGGTTAATGACTCGTCTATTTAGTTCTATCAGTGTTGAGACAACACTAGCATCTAGTATATCCAACGTTGCTACCAGTATGACAGTAGCTGCGGGAACAGGCACCACCTTACTTGGTGGTGTGACTATTACTTCAGGTGACCAATTTACCGTTGCTCTAGATCCAGATACAGCCAATGAAGAGATTGTCTTTATCACAGCAGCAGCAACAGATACATTCACGATTTCACGGGGTGAAGCAGGAACGAGCAATATCGCTCATTCTGGCGGAGCTACTGTGAAGCACGTTCTGACCTCCGATGATCTAAACGCATTTGAGGCCGGATTAACACAAGAGCAAGAACCAATTCCAACCTCGTTTCTATTTATGGGAGCATAAACAATGGCAACAACATACAAAGTACTGGGGCAATCAGCCCCATCAGCAACATCTTTAACAACTTTGTACACAGTTCCTTCTGCCACTTCAACGATTGTATCTACGATTACTGTAGCTAATCGGGCAGCAACGGCTGGTACATATCGCATAGCAGTAAGAGTGGCTGGTGCCTCCATTGCTAATGCTCAATACATTATCTACGATGCTTCGCTCTCAGCGAACTCTACAGATACTATGACACTTGGAATCACATTGGCTGCTACAGATGTTGTATCTGTATACGCATCTACTGCTGACTTCACATTCAACGCCTTCGGAACGGAGCTATCTTAATATGGCTATAGGAAGAATTCCAGAACCAGGGACTGGTATCCCTGAATCTATCATTGCTGCTAAGGGTGACATCCTCACCGGTACAGCTAATGATACCCCTGCTGTTCTCTCAGTAGGCACAAACGGACACACACTTGTAGCGGATAGTGCGGAAACCACTGGCTTAAAGTGGGCTGCTCCTGCCGCTGCACCATTCGTGGGAGTGCTTTTAACAAAAAGTGCAAACCAATCAATTTCTAACTCTACAGC
>Ga0208787_1000405_pt1 | contig 20837 bp, 20 predicted proteins | sample Wag4_2014_7_11_FD_187362 | JGI IMG/M metagenome (GOLD analysis project Ga0208787, IMG submission 187362) | Fresh water microbial communities from Ohio, USA - Utica-2 Time Series HT 2014_7_11 (SPAdes) (version 2) | ecosystem: Environmental > Aquatic > Freshwater > Water tank | place: USA: Ohio...
TAGTTTAAACCTATTTATGCACCTGCACCGTAGATAGTTTTTAAAACTCCTCCAGTTGAATTAAGTATTTGTAAAGTAACTAATGTTTTTAATTGATCTGAACCTACAGCATCATCTGCTATTTTAGCTTCAGTAATAGCATCATTTGCAATCATAGTTGTAGAGATTGTTCCTGTATCTCCTGTAGTAATAACTGTTCCTGATATATTTGGTAAAGTAATTGTTCTATCAGCTGTTGGATCAACAACAGTTAATGTTGTTTCAAAATCGTTTGCTGTTGAACCTTCAAATACTACACCTCCAGAAGTTAAATTTAAACTTGTTCCTTGTAATGTGCTAGAAAATGTACCTGTTGTTCCTGAAACTGCATCCGTAAATGTGCCTGTTGTTCCTGAAATTCCTGTTCCAGCTATTGTTCCTGCCGATATAATCGAAGATGCATTTAAAACTCCCACAACTGTTAAAGGATCATTTATTGTTACTAAAGAAGTATTTGTTGACCTAATAGAATTACTACTAATTTCAATGGTACCTAATGTGTGTAAAGAACCTCCAGCAGTTATATTACCACTAGTAGCAATAATATTTCCTGTAGATGAAGTAAAATTTCCTGATATTGTTACGTTTGGAGTTAAACTTAAAGTTAATGTGTCAGGAGCACTTACAACAGCATTAATTTGATTTGAAGTTCCTACAACATCTACAGTTTCACCTGCGCCTATAGCTTGTATTGTAGAAGTTGAATCTCTTAAATTCCAGCCTGCAGTAGAAAAAACCACACCAGCTATTTCTACAACAGCACCAACAACCGAAGTTGATGATAGTCCAACACCGGCTAACGTAGAAGGATCACCAAAATCGTTTGTGGTCAAGTTATTTAACTTAACTCGCATTTGTTCTAGTGTATCTGTAGTATTAATTATTGTAAATGCCATTGTTTATTTTTTAAGTACCTCTTTTAATAAATTTTTAATTTCAAATAATTCTTGTTTCAAAATATTTATCTCTTTTATAGTATTTCGTATTTGGTCACCTTGTTGTTCTCTATTTTTAATTCGATTTATATACAATTGATATTCACTTTTATTTGTGTTTACAATTGCATTTGATCTTATATCTCTTGCTAAAGAACTATGACCTTCCACTTTAATTTTCATATTAAGCCGCTAAAGCAATTCCTCTTAAATCCTTTATAATAGGAGGGTAAGATGAAATACTACCTTTCATAACTATTTTAATTTGAAATGCTGTGAACTCATTTATACCAGATTCAGAATATTTGTATTCTTTAAAAGTGTTAGAGTTTTCTGCAGGTACTACAGTTATATCTTCAGAGCCATCTGTATTAAATGGTACCCAACTTAAATCATTAATATTTCTTACTTCTGATGAACTTGTAACTCTATAAAATACGCTAACCGAAGAGGATGATCTAACATTTTGTGTTAATCTAACATCTAAAGCTGTAGAAGAATTTTCTAAAAGAATTGGTCTTGTTAAATAAACAGCTGCTGATGAAGTACCTGTAGAAGAATTATCAGATATAAAATTTGGTGTATTAGATATGGTTGGATTATTTAATCTATTTTGAATTGCAACTAAACTTGTTCTTTTAATATCTATAACAGGTGAAAGTTTAGAATTTGTACTTCGTAGTATTGCATTTAAAAATAAAGATTTGCTTCCTGTCATTTCGTTTGTTTCATTTATTGTACTTGCAACCATTTGAGGTGAATTAAAGAAAATATTATCTCCAGGTATTACATTGACAGTGTTTGATGTGGAGTTTAAAGTAAATTCAGTTTCACTGCCATGAATTGATTTACCTGTCGTTGTTCTTAAATTATAAGACAATGATGTTTCTGGAACTGTTAAGGTACCTAAATTTAAACAAGCAACATCAAATAATCTATTTTCAGTTGCAGTTACTGTTGTGCCACCAATATCTCCTGTAGACGTAGCTGTACCAGCTGTCGTAATGTCATAACTGTCAAGTGTTACATTTGAAATACTTGTGTATGTTCCATTAATTTGCGTGTGAGTAATTCCATTGTAAGTACCAGCTGCAACACCTGCGATTGTAACATTATTATTTGTACCGTGCATTCCGTGATTTCTATGAAATACTTTTATTACACCTGAACCATTTGTTGTTCTTAATGGATTGTTAGTTAATGTTCTTGCAGGTAAAGCAGCATTTGCAAAAGTTACTTGACCTGGATTAGTTACTGAAAATTCTGCACGATTAATTTTAAATTTTATATCTTCTTCTTGGTCAGCAGTCCAAGTTGATCCGTTTTGTGATTTAAATAATACACCAGCATAAGGGTTTTCAGATATGGTTCTATTTGACCCTATTTGAGTATCACCTATTTTGGCCACCCAAGCATTGTAACTGTTACAATTACTTAATAAACAAAAACAGTATTCTGTTTTTCCTTGTAGATATACAGGTGAAGAAAAAGTAAATTTAGTTGCTACAGTTGAATCTGAACTTACATTTACGGCACTAGGATTTAATACAACCTCACCAAAAGGTACTATTGTACGTGAAGGATATCCATTTACAACTTCTCTTATTTGCATTGTTACTGGAATATTTGCATCTTTTGATTGAAAGTAACATTCAATAGACGTTATAAAAACTCCTTCAGTATCATCAATTAAAAATGTTTGTGCAATAGGATCAATCCAAGCTATAACTTCAGTTGTTGTTCTTGTAGATGTTCTTGTAATATTTCTTGTATCATTTACAGTTTGTCTAACTAATTGTGGTTCTCTTGTAGATACAATAGTATTTTGTACTGTTTCTAAAGAACCTTTTGCTATGTAATCAGCTTCAGCAGAAGTTTCAATGTCTGTTTGTGAATTTGTTACCGAACTTGTAAGTCTAAATATTCTTTGACCTGTTCTCCATCTAGGATTATTGTTGTTTGTTGGGTCAGGAATAGCAAAAGTACCTGATACAGCACCGTTTGTATCTGTAATTAAATTACCACCCAATGAACCATTTGTTGGTGTTACATAAGAACCTATGGCTATATTATCAAAATAAGCATAAACTCTTGTATTTGGTTTCAGCCTAGTAGCAGTAAAATTAATTGTTCTACTTCTAATAAAAGGCACGAATGCTATATTTAAAACTTTATCTCCTAATGATGTTCTTACAACCTGAGGAACTAATGACGACCTAATTCCTGTTCTTGTTTGAGAAACAACCTGTTCAGTGTTACGAGTAATGTCGCCAAAATCTACCGTAAATCCGTTTTGATTTCCTCTTCTAACATTTGATACATTGGTTGATTCTACTGGTGTACCTTGCCAAAAATCTTGCCATTCATTCCATATTGTATCTATTTCAATACTTTCTAAATTAGGATTACCTAAATTACTTGCCATAGTATCAAAAGCACCTTGTTCATTAATTAATAAATCTGGAACTCTATTTGTTTCTTTCCATTCATCACCTGGTGGATCAAGTGTAACTGAACCTGCCCATGTGAATATATTAAAAGGGTTTACATTTATGTATTTACTAGCGTATGGCTGATTAATTATAGTTGTTTCTTCGTAAGGAAGAGTTATTAGATCTCCAGTTTTTTGATAATTTGCATCTGTTCTATCTGCTTGTATTATAGTTGTTCCATCATCATCTGTTTCAATTAATTGAACAGATTCAGAATTGAATAACGGTCTAACAAAACCTCCAGCCATATCAATAGAAACTTTATAATCCAAATTTCCTACATCTCCTATACCGTGGCCAGTAAAATTATCTACAATAAATCCATTTTTAAATCTATCAAAACCTTCAGCATCTTGTATTTGTAAAGACTGTGTTTGTGTTTCTAATAAAGATAATTGTGTGTAATATTCTACATTTTCAATTCTTTTTTCTAAACGACCAATATCTCTCATTGTGTATCGTTTATTATCTATTTTTATAATTTTTAAATCTGTTGTGTGTAAAGTATAAGCATTTAAAACCACAGTATATAAATGCATAGCATTTTCAAGGCCTTTTGGAACTTGAGGACTTAAAGAACTAGCACCTTTTACTACTTTAAAATTACCGTCTTTATCTAAAAATATTTTATCAATTCTAGGTAAATAAAATTCTAAATCAGTTGTTACATCTGAATTAAATTTAACTACATCTATAGTGGAAGCTCCTGAACCACTATATTGTCTGTCTTGTGTAGCACTTGTAATTGTAGAAGCGTCATCAACACGTGGTCTAAAATCCAAACAATCTCTTAAATCAAATTTTACACCTGTTGTATCCGATTTATATGACGGTATATTTTCATAATCTACAACACCTGAATATGAGTCAACATCAAAATAATCTCCTGAACCATGAGAAAAATAATCAAAGTTAATTAATAATCTTCCTGTAGGTATAATAGCACCTGTTTTTAATTTAATTCTACCAATATCGTAAAAATTATCTCTTTGACCTGTATCTAAAGTAAATCTTGTAGTTATATTTGTATCACTTGTTGTTGCAGCAGTAGAAAAATCTGCTGACATATAAACAGCATTAATTCTAAAAACATCAGCTTTTGCTAAACCAATTGTTCCTGATTCTATTGTTGACTGACTTGATATTGCAATTGTTGAACCAGAATTTAATGTTTTTGTTTTTGAACCTGCAACTGCACGAGATACCGTTGCTAAAATTTTTACTTTATGTCCTTGGTAATTAGCACCAAAATCTAATGTTAAAGTTTTTCCGGTAGGTGAACCACCTCTTGTAAATATAGAAGTTCCTTCGTGATTATTTCCTGTTAAACTTAAAACATCACCTACAGCGCCTGTTATACCAGCACCTAGTGTCATTATAGAAACCGAATAATCTTTTTCATCTAAAGATGGAAATGTTTCATTTGTTCCTGCTGTAATTGTTACATCACCGTTTGAAGATAATGTACCTGTAAAGTGTCGTCTTACACTAAAGTTTGTATCTGTAACACCACCATTAGCTGTTGTTTTTAAAGTTTTAATTCTCGTATTTGGCAATTGAAATATTGCAATATTTCTATTTGAACCTTGTAATTTGCCACGATTTCTAAATGCAACTGTTTTAGTAGATACATCAGAAGATCCAACTGCCGTTAACAATTGTAAACTTGTATTTGATGAAATAGATTCTACTATTCTTGTAACTGAAGAACCAGCATCAGTAGTAAATGTAATTGAATCACCAATTTTTAATTCTGTATTAAATAAAGTACCGAATCCTGTAACTGTTGTTCCATTATTTGCAACTGAAATAGAACCAAACACAGGATATCTTTCACCAAAAGTTGAATCTGTTGCAACATCAGCTGTGTATGTTGGCGAACCAGCCATACCAATTTGTTTTACTTGTGTAAAGTCAAAAGATTGCACACCATTAAATCCAAATCGGTCTGATTGAATAACTGCCGTAGCTGATGAAGTTGCACCTGTAATTGTTTCGCCTGATACAAAAACACCCGTTACATTATTTAAAACTGTAACTCCGTGTGTAACTGTAGGCGCTGAAGAATAAGAAGTTACATTGATAGCAGTATCTCCAGCAGTATTAAACAATTCAAAAGTGTTTGTTGTAGGATTTTTAACAGTATAAACTGCAGCTCCTGAAGCAGAAGCAGAATTAATCTGCCAAGTACCACCTGTTAAAGTGATTTGCATTCCTTCTTTAAATCCATGAGAGTTTAATGTTACAACTCCTGGACTTGCAACCGAAATACTTGTAACTGCCGTGTTTCTTGTTGTTGAAATTGATTGAACAAATCCTATAGCCCCTGAAGTACCACCTGTTACTTTCTCTCCATTCGTAAATACTGGTGCTGTTTGTACATTTAAATGTGTAAACATTTCTATGTCTAATAAAAAATGTTTATAAACTGCACTTGTTAATGATGAACTTGAAAATACGTTTGCACTGGCCGTTCCATTGTTTATTTCAAATCCTCTTGACTTAGCACGACCAATTTGTGGAACTGTAACACCAACTGTTGATACTTGTGTACCTCTTGATGTTGTTGATGTATCAAATAAATTTACATTTTTAAATGCTTCAACATCACCTGGTACAAAAGTAATATCAGGAGAACCAAAAACATTTGTAACGTTTACAAAATTTTCTATATCAAATCTTGTGTTAAAATTATTTTCAGTTTCAAAATCTCTCGCTTTATCTATGTCAACATATGTGGTGCCTAATGTTTCAATTTCGTAACCTTTAACATATGCTTTGCCTACACCTAAACCTGCAGCTAATTTTGTAGCAAGACCACCATTACCTGATGTGTAAATACCTCTATTATTACCTGAAATTAAATGTTCTCTAATATCTAAATCAAAATCTTTTACCGTATAATCACCTGATTCATCATATGTTCTTCTTGCTAATGTATCTTCTAATATAGCATATTCAGTTGAACGAACTTGATTTTGTCTAACACCGTTAGATAATCTTAATAATTCTACAAAATTTGCATCATCAGTTGATGATAAAGTTTTCTTTGATAATGTTAAATCTATTTTAAATCTATGAGCACCTGGTGCATTTAGATTTGAAGAACCTTGAGCATTATCTACTAATGATGTGTCATCATTTGAAGTAACAAAAGATTCTGTAATTGTTAAACCTACTCTATAACTAGGTGTATTTGTATATTTGTCTAATATTAATGTTTGTCCCGTAACTGATACGTGAAATCCATTTATATAATAAACACCGGCTGCAATATTCGCTGATGAACCTGTTGCTGTTGAATTTACAACGGCCGTTGCAAGAACTGTGGCACTACCAATTGTTCTAGCCTGTATTGTTTCACCATTTGTAAAAGCTAAAGTTGTATTGTTTGTTCCTGTTTTATTATACTTAACATATAAAGTATCTGGATCTGTTCCGTCTGTTGCAACAGCATTCACACAAATACCTACAACACCTGAAGTTACGCCTGTAATTTGTTTACCTACATATTCTGATATAGAAGCGTAAGTTTTAGATGTCAATTTAACAGCATAATAATTTAAATCAAAAGCAATTTCTCCTGGAATAACCATAGCACCTTTTTCAAAGATGTGATCTGATAATCTTTCAATTTGATTTTGAAGAATTGTTTGTGATTGTGTTAATTCTCTAGCTTGTACGGAAAAAGCTGGTCTAAAAAGAACTCTATGAAACTTTTTCGACTCAGCGTAGTCATCAAAGTAAGGTGAGAGGTTAAAGTCTGTTGGACTTGGCATAAATCTCCCTAAAACTCAATTATTAATTTAATATTTTCGGTTTGGTCCGCCGCTCTTGTTATCGGTGCTCGATTTTCAATGTATAAAACATCGCCTTTATGTCTATCTAGTTCCGAATCTTTATAACCATTTGTAAATGTAATTTGGTCAGCAGTTTCACTTGCAACAGAACTTGGTGTGCCTGTAGCACCTGAAGTTTGACCTGTAATTACGTTTGCACCACTAAATGCTGTACGATTACCATTACTATCAACACCCTCATCATTAAATCTTGTTTGTATGTAGTGTAATATTCTGTTTGTAGAGTCCCATTCAACTACCTTACCAACAGCTCCAGTTGAGGTTTGATTAATTTCTTCATCAATTTGAAAAGAACCTGGTGTAGGTGATGCATCTAAACGCACGGCCTTTGTTGCTCTTAATGTTGTAGTAGTAGCAGCAACACCACTTGAAAACGGATTTCTTATTAACACAATTCTTCTAAAATCATTTTCTGCTGTAAAGTCGCCTGTACTTGAAGCTTCAGTTCCTTCTAAACTTACATTTAACATTACAAAAAAACCACCTAATTCCGATACTGCATTAAATCCATGACCACCTTTAGGTGAAATAATAGCGTCTATTTCGCAACCAGTTAATCCTGTTGATCCAGCAGTTACTATGTCCGCATTTCTTATATAAGCAATTGTGTAACCTGTTCCAGCATTTGTAACCACTGCTGATACTACAATACCTCCTGATACGGTTACTGAAATTGTACCACCTGTGCCATCTCCTCTAATTGGTATACTTGTAAATGTTCCATTAGAACCACCTGAACCTCCAGATTTTATTTTTACAATATTAATTGTGCCGTCAATAGCAGCAGATGAAACTGTTGAATCTGTAACAACGGCCATAAAATCTGTTGATAAAAAATTAGCTTGTTGTGAAGCTGTTAAAGTGTACATATATTTCCACTTATATCCGTCAGCAGTTGTTAAAACTGATGTTGATGTGCCTGTTGGTTCTACAGTTGAAGCAGCATTACCATTGTTATCTAAACATTTGTAAACGTTTCTTGCTGTTGTTAATACATAAAACGTAGCATCAAATAAAGTTGTTGCACCACTATTTGACGTTTGAATTGATGTTGTGCCTGTAATACGATTACCATAATCGTGTCTGTAATAATCATAAACAGTTGAAGTTGTCCAGTTTCTTCTTGGTATAACAAAAGAAGTATCTGATGATGTAATTTTTTTAACTGCCAGTAAATCATCAAAAACATTAAATTCTTCTATCACACTGTCTGCCGGTGTAATTGCAGCCGAGTCAGTACCTTGATTATCTGATCTTAAATCGCCTCTTATTTGTGTTGCAAAAGCCTGTGGTCGGCCTATACCTAAGTAATAAGCTTCTGGTGAAGCTTCTGTGAAAGATTCAAAAAACTGTTCACTATTGTTTAGTCTGAATTTATTTGTTATAATTGCTGGCATATTTGTTATTCTTTCTTACTATTTATACGAGTTTTCATAATCTTATCCTAAGTATCTCACCATAATAACAGCTAGATTTGCTGGTGCTATTGAAAAGGTCAATGTAGTACTTGAAACTGTATAGTCGTCAGTTGGCACTAGACAAAGTCCATTAACAAAAACTAAAATATTATTTACATTATATAAGTTATTAATAGTAAAACTTATTGTTGAACCATCTCCTGTGTGTTTAGTTATAGCTCCTATAGTAGCAGGAACAAATCTACCCGTTGATTGAACCCAACTTAAAGTTTGTTTTCCTATTGGAGGAGATGTAACTAAATCAACGTCTGTAAATAAATTAATACTAGAGTTTTCCGAAGCAATCTCATTCCATCCTCCACTGTCAGCAAAGTAAGCTTTTGCCGTGCCTGTTGTTGTTGCAAACATTCCAGCATATGTTGTGCTGTTTGGTAGTGAAATAAAGTTTGCAAAATTAAATTTCGCTTTACTTCCAGAACCTGTTAAATCTATTGTACCTGTTCCAGATAATGAAGAGGTGCCTGTTAAATTTAAATTTGCAATTGAAGTTGTAGCAGCCGCACCTAATGTAATAGTGTTTGAACCGATTGAAACGGTTGAATTAGATAAAGAAGCATTTGGTATAGAGCTTGTAGAAATTCTTACAGTGTTTCCCACCACAACTGTGTCAATACCACTACCTGTTAAAAATTCTAATCTATCTCCTAAATTAACGGTGCCAACTGTTGAAGTTTCGTCTGAAATTGTTATAAAAGAATTTGCTATATTTGCATTTGTAATGCCTGCTGAACCACTTAAATTTGTATTTGTAAGGCCTGTAATTGTATTATTTGAAGCTGCAATAGTTTTATTTGTTAATACATCAGTTGAAGTTTCAGTTAAAACATTACTGTCTAAACTAATGGTAACTGTATCACCTTGACTTACTGTTGTTGTAATACCATCATTACTTTTTAATTTTAAAGTACCACCTAATGAAATTGAAATAGCAGAAGAAGAATCATCTCTTATACTAAAACTAGAATTTGTTAAAGAAGAATTACCAATGTTTGAAAGAGTATTACTTGAGCCACTAATAGTTTTATTTGTAAAGTTATCTGAACTGCTTAAAGTTACAAGAGCAGTTTGTCCTGACAATAAATTTAATTCTGTAGGTGTGGCCGTTAAAGTAATTGTACCTGCACTACCTAATGCGTTATATAATTCTGTAAAGTTATCATTAATAATTGTACCGCCAGAACGTAGATTTGTACCTGTTCCGTCGTTTGCTGATGAACCTATATTAAGTACTTGTTTAGCCATTGATTAATCTTTTGTTATATTTATAATCATTTTAAGGTGTTGTATCATCAAAAGTTATAGGGTTACCATCAGTATCTAAAGTTTGGTCAAATCTCACTACAGTGTTATCAAATTGGTTAAATGGAGCTATTATGGATACCTCTGCTGGTATGCTTAATTTTGTTTTTATTTTTCTTCCCGTTTCTGTAGAACAAAATAATAATGTATTATCATTACCATCAAAAATTGTTTTTGTTCCAAATGTTAAATTATTTCCCAATTCAGCAATAGAATAATTTGTGTCTATACTTCTAATAAAAGCGCCTAAAACCTGTTTGTTAATTGTTTCGTAACGAGGTCCTGCATATGCAAATCCTTGTACAACTCTTGTGTTGTTAAAAGTACCTCTAACTCTTGAAGCAAAAGATAAATTAACAGGAGATCTTCTTAAAGTTATATCTCTAGTAGTTGTTGAAAAAGGAGAACCGTCAGTTGTGTTTATATCTGAAGTAATACCTAAATTTGCATTAACTCTTAAAGTTGTACCGTCATCTACTGTACCTAATCTTCTACCAAATATTGTGGAAAATAAAGTGCTAAGAATGCTAAATAAAGGTCCTTCACTAAATCCTGAAATTTGTCCAACAACAGGAAATTTAATTTTTGCATTTATATTTGATTCTATATTAACTTGTCCTGAAAATAAAAACCCGGCCGTGTGCATTGTTTTTTTAAAATTATCTCTCCAATCATTAATTGACCTAGATATTTTTATAACATATGAAAAGTCTTGATAAAATAAACTATCTTGTATTTTCATGGTAGATTCGGAAATAAATCCATCTTCGTTTATGAAAACTCCTTCAGTATCACCTAAAGCTCCAATATCTACTGTGCATATAACATTATCTACTTTTTTAATTGTAGCTGTAGCTCCTGAATTTGTTCCTGTAACTAAAGTATCTATATTAATTGTTCCTGAATTATTTTTTAAAACTAATAAACCTGTGGATGAATTATAACTTACAACAATAGCAGTTACGCCGCCTGTAATTGTAACTACTTCTCCTTGAACGAATGTTTGCGAAACATTTAAAACTATACATGGCTTAAAAAAACTTAATGTAGGAGGCGTAGGAGATAAATCATATTTAATTCCTAATTCAACAGTATTTAATTCTAATATGCTTCCAATATTTGAACCAAACGATTTTAGAAAACAACCTGTTCCTCCAATGGTAGAAATTGAAATAGTAGGTAAAGATTTATATCCAGAACCTTGATTATATAAAAATATATCAGTTACATCTCTATTACCTGTACCTATTTCTTGTATTAATTTATTACCAGAATATGTATCAAATTGTGTTGTTGCATCCTCTAAAATAATATGTTCTTCTGTTGTACTAATACTATCTTCAGGAGTAAATCCTCCATTAACTACAGAAATAAATCCTGCGGCTCCACTTCCGTTAGTATTAGTATTATTAAAAACTAAATTGTCTCCAATATCATAACCTGAACCAGCTACTTCAATTAAAATTTCAGTAACACCTCCTGAAGAAATATTTTTAGTTTGAATAACAGCTGATTCACCACCACCAATAATATTGACAGTTTCAAATGTAGAATGTAAAAATCCTCCGTTTGAAATTACTTTTGAAATAGGTATACCTGTAATGTTAGCTTTAATTAAAATGTCATCTTCATCACTTACTGTGCCACGTATTTCTTCACCTACAATAAAGGTCCCATTGATACTATCTGAATTTAAAACAAACTCAGATACATTATTTTCTGCAATTAAAAAATTTGTAACATCTTCAACTATAGCAGTTGCGTTTGATAGTTGACCGGTAATTTTTCTACCTATTAAATTAGAAACATTTCCTATTGCATTTATAGTTCTTAAAACTTTTTTAGAGGTAAATTTACCATCAGATATTTTTAATAATTGTTCACGAGGGTAAAAAGTTTCAGAAGTTTCATTAAATAATAATCTAAAAAATACTTCATGCCCAATTTGTGTACCTTTTTTACTATATAAAGATTTTATGTTTTTAATTAAATTTCTTTTATTGACATTTGAATTTAAATTTTCAGGTAATGTAGTTAAAAATTCATTTCTAAATTGTGATAAAAAATTTGATATTACTTTATCTGGATCTCTAAAGTTTAATAACTCTTGTATATTGTTTACAGGATTAGGTTTATAATTATTAATTACAGCACTTGCGTTAGATGATAAACCTAAAATAGTTTCACCAATTATAAATTTATCTTGAGCTACAATAAATAATCTATTATTATCTAAATCTTCAGATAATATTGTTGAAGTGGCTTTTGAAATTTGTCCTTTTATAATTTCTCCTCTTGTAAATTTACCAAAAGAAGAACTTTCTAAAAGTATTTTATCTCCTTCATCTAAAGGAGTAATATCTGAATCTATACGAGAACCGTCTAATAATAAATTATTTAAATTTTGTGTTTCGGTTTCTAATTGTACACCATCTGTTGTTTGAACAGAAGTAACCGATAATTCGGCAGCTTCCATAAATGTATAATATGTTTTTAAAAATTGTAAAAACTTAGGATGATCGTCAAGTACAAAATCAGGTACTTGTGAACCTATAAGACTTGAAAGTTTGTCTTTAAATGTAGCCATATTAATTAATAGCTAGTTGCTGTTGAATAACCTATGCCTGCGTCTGCTGAACCTCCTAAAAAAGTGTCTGGTTCAACTGTAATTAAAGAATTTGCCACATCAATTTCTATTACTTGATCTCTTACAGGAATTATATCATTTGAATTTGGTTTAACAACTAATTCAATCACTGTAGAAACTTCACCTCTAATATTTTCAATAGTTGTAATATTTAATGAATTTAAAGTAATTTGTCCTGTTAAATAATTTATGGTACCTTGTGTATTATTAATATACGTTCTAACACCACCAGATACTCTATATCTTCTTACATTACCTATGCCGTCATCATCTAAAAAAAATGTATTTGTAGTATCACCACTTACTTTAAAACCTGAAGATTCTAAAATTCCACCTTGTGAAGAATTGTATCCTGATACTGGATTATATAAAGAATTTCTAAAGTATAAATCGTATTTTGTAGATACATTTAATATAGGCGTAAATGTTTTTCTTATTTTAATTGTTGTTATATTTGAAACAATACTTGTATCGGCATTATCTATTAAACCTATAACTTTAGAATATCTAAAAATACTATCAAATTTTTGTAAAGTATTTGTATTATAATCAGTAAGTGTTGTTAATATATTTGATTTTAAAGTGTCAGCAGATTTAGTTGTTAATCTTGAGTCATATTTAACTGTGCTTGTTAATAATATTGAAGTTGTTTCAGGATCTACAATTACTGGCCTTACTGAAGCAACGTTATAAGGCTTTAAAGCTGTAATTATATTTTGTTTAGTAGAATTTGTAAGTGTTGAACCACTGGCCGCTTTGATTGCAATTTTAACCGTACCATAAACAGGTGTTTCATCATCTTCGCCGCCCCAAGCACTGATTGATAGAGCATTAGGATAAATTGATCTTACAATTGTTTCATAGTCTGAAGTTGTAACAGCACGATTTTGAGCTGAATAACTTAAAGGTGCATTGAAACGAATTGATTCTTTTGATTCAGCAGCAGAACCACCTTGTGATACAGATTTTGTAGTAATTGTTACATCTGAAAATCCACCTATTGTTGTATTCAAAGTAAAAGTAGAAGCTCCATTTGATTCATCTCTATTTGTAACAATATATTCTAAAATAACAATATTGCCGTCTTGTAAAGCTGCACCTAAAACACCATCGCCAAAATAAACTTCAAATCTGCCTTCATCTGTTTCTTGTAAAAAATAAACTTTAGAAGTATCTGTTACATTATTATAACCTCCTGCTAAAGAGTAAATATTTGTTGTTGTATCGTTAGAACTATTTTGAATTGAAACTTTTAACGTTCTTGTGTCTGCATTTTCACTTTGTATTATGAATTTTTGGTCTGTATCGTTTATATCAACAGTATATCTATAAGTTACAAGTGTGCCTTCATAAACTTCTACATTTGAAAAAAGAAATATTCCATTTGTTGGTGTAATTGTGTAATCTTCATTTGTTACGTATTGATACGACACGCCATTTACACTTGTTGTGAAAACTGTACCTTTATTTAATGTTAAAGTCGAACCTGTAGCATCATTGACTTCAATATCTAAACTAGCTTCTGGTGATCTTACAGAAGATGGTGTATAATTTAACATCTTAGCAATTGACACAATATTTTTTCTTATGTCAGCGCTGTCTAAGTACATTTCATTTGCTAACATATTAGCATTGAAACCTAGATAGTGAGTGTTGTAAGCGAGTATATCTAAAAGTATGGCAAAACCTGAACCTTCAAAATTATAATCTTGAAATTCTGTTTGGCTTTGTAAAAATGTTTTTAAATTTGCTTTGACAACGTCAAAATCAAAATCTGCTACTTCTAATTTGTTACTTGCCATATTATCTTAATCTTTCTAAAAATGATTGCACTTCTATTAACTCGTTTGAACCTACAACATAAAAATAAATTCTTAAATCATAAGCATTACTATCAATATTTGGATTAGCTACGATTTGTACTAATCTAATACGAGGTTCAAAATTTACCAAAACTTCCTGCACTCGTCTTTGTAACATTAATGCAGTCATTGGTGTAATTGGTTCAAATAACATCGCTCTAATACTAGAACCTATTTCAGGATGAAAAGGTCTTTCAAAGTGTGATGTATTAATTAAATTTCTTACACTTCTTTTAACGGCTTCAATGTCTGTTAATTTATTTACATCATTAGTTACCGAATTACGACCAAAATCTAAGTCTAAATCTCTATATTGTTGTGTAGCTCTTTTACTTCTGTTTAAAGAACCGGCATCGTAATTTGGCATATTACTATATTTATATTAATTTGCAGAAACATTTGAAGAACCTGTAATAATATCACCGCAAGAAGCAGCATCGCCTGCCCTACAAACGCCAATACCGTTTACAAATACATTTTCTGATCCTTCAGACATAACTGGTGATGCATGAGGAGGTAATCCGTGTCCTTGTATATCATCACCTATTCTTACTACACCAAACCCATTTACAAAAACATTTTCACTGCCTTCTATTGCAAGTCCATCAGCCGAATCTTCATCTTTTCTTGCAATACCTGGCATTTTTTATCTACCTTGCCCTCTATATGCTTTAAAACTTCGTCTTTTGTGTTTATTCATCATAGATTTACTATGAAATCCACGACCTATACTAGTTTTTTTTGGTTTACTTGCTTTTTTTAAAGCGTTTGCGCTGTTTGATACTTTTCTTGCCATATTTTTTTATTTTTCTAAGTTTTTTTGAATCAATATCATCAATCATAAATGATAAATCATCAATTTTGTTAAAATCAATCATATATTTACTATTTAGTGTGATTCTTTTTGAAAAATATTGATTTTTTTTGTAAAAAACACAAGAACAAACATAGTACAACAAAAAATAATGAATAAGTCATTGATTTTATTGACAAATATCTTTAAAAATGTGTAACTTTTCGCTTGTTTTGTTGATTTTCGTATGTTATATTATATGTATATGAAAATAAAACAACTAATAAAAATGATAAAAGCTGATGCTAAGAAGTTTTTGAAGTCAAAAGATGGAAAAAACTATGTTAAACTTATGAAAAAAGGAGTTAATTAAATGTTGACAAAAGATGATATAAAAAGTCTATTGATAGCAGCTGCTGTCGTAGCATTTGGTTATGTATTAATGTACGGATTTTATTACTTCGCTGATTACATAGGAATATATGAGAGCCTTAGATACTAAATTAAAGTGGTTTGCAACGGCCGTTCTGATTGTTGCAACTGCATTGACTTCATTAAACATTTATCCTTTGGGACCATTATTATATTTAATTGGTGGTTTACTTTGGTTAATTGTAAGTGTTATGTGGAAAGAGCCTGCATTAATTGTAACCAATCTTACTTTGGCGTCTGTTAATGCTATTGGATTAATTTATAATCTAATGATAAAATAATGGAAAAACCAGAAATCAAAGACATCAATTATACAGGCCATTGGGGTAAATGTTACCTTGTGAAGTATAAAGGATTTTCAAACGTAATGTTAAAAGAAGAAATTGACGATTGGTGTAAAGAAGTCGACCAATTAAAAGAAGAACTAAAGTCTACCGAATCTTAATACTTTATTTAAATCTAAGTTTCTTAAAAACACCCACACACTCATTGTAGGTTCCCAACCTAGTTTTCTCAATTCACTGTTATCGCTGGCATTACTTTCAGCCTCACAATCTTCACCTTTTTTCAAAGGCACTTTAAATCCTGCTTCTTCAATTACTTCTTTTACACTATACAAATGTCCTGAACTGACTTCATAGGTTTTGTTTTTATTTTTCAATCCTAATTTTACAAATAACAATATAGCATTCACTACATCATCTATGTAAATAAAATCTCTTTTATGATTTGTTTTATATTTTACAGTACCATTTACAATATAATCAAATAACATACCTTTACGTGGTTTCTCTCCGTATGTAGTGGCAAATCTTAAACCTACCTGACCATCTCTTGCAGCTTCTTCCATTTTCTTTTTACTCTCGCCGTATGGAGATAATGTCCAGTTATGTACACTGGAACTTGAAGCATATAAACAAGGTATTTTTTTCTCATAACATAGATCAAATATTTTTTTACTATATTCTACGTTATTTAAAAAATATGGTTCTGGATTTTTTACACTATCTCTTACGTTGGCCTTTGCAGCTAAATGTATTACAAAATTCTCATCGCCGTTTAGTGTAAAATCTTTGATGTCTTTGTTAAGAAGTAAATCATAACAAATTAATTGATGGCCTTTTTTAAGTAGTTTTTTCTTTAGATGACTACCTATAAAACCTTCACTGCCTGTTAGTACTATTTTCATATTGTATCCAAGGATAGGTAAAGGCCGTTACTAAATGAATACAATTGTATCCTATATTCCAAGCACATTCCATCCATTCACATTCATAATTATATTCCTGAAAATTACCTGCATTATATTGAGGTTCATTAATTCTGTCTGTGTACATATATCTATTTATCTAACAAATTTTTTACTTCTTCGTACCAATATGCACCATTGTTTCTTAATCTATCATTAGAATCTCTTAATTTTTCCATACGTCTTTTAAAATAGGCCAGTTGAGTACGATTTAATAAATCTTTATCTTCCACGTAACTAATAATATGGTCTATATCAGGACAAGTAAAGTCTGGTATTTTAGGTGCTTTTCTTTTTAATGTAGAAAGTTTTGGTTTACGAGCCACGATTTCTCTTTCTATTTCTTATTCTAAATTTAAGAAGTTGTATTTTTTTATACTTCTTAATTTTTTTAGTATAAGCTTTAGTATTAAAGTAAATAGAAAGATAGATGTAAATAAGGCCACCAATGATGAATATTAATAAACCTAATGCTGGATAAATTCCCATTTAAATCTCCGTTGATTCAATGGGTGCCGAATTGCTCCGGCACCTGAAATATAGATTGTTATTCTTCGTCCGTTTCGTCTATATCTTCGTCCTCATCTTCAACGCTGGATATATCGGAAACCTTATCTTCTAGGTCGTAAATTAAATCGTCAATTTCAGATTGTTTTTCTCTTATAGCTTCAATTATATCTTCAGGAGTCTTTAACTTCTTCTTAGCCATTGATTCTCCTTTGTTAATTGGCAATAGTATTTATAAAAACTTTATTCAAAATACTTGACAAAAAACTAATATAAGTATATAATATATTATGGCTGTACTATACAATTCACACTCGTTGTGTCATATTTGTTTTAAACATATACCATCACAAATAACAGTGGAAAACAATATACGATATATAAACAAAATCTGTCCTCAACACGGAGAGTTCAAAATCGTACAAGATCCTGATGCTGAATTTTGTGAAAAACTAAGGCAGAAAACGAATAAGATTTATCAAAACATTTTAATGTTAGAAACCACTGACAAATGTAATTTAAACTGTCCACATTGTTATCATATTCCAAAAAATGATGTAACAGATTTATCAATACTTAAAGTTTATGATGAAATTAAAAATGCACCAAAAGAATTAAATAAAATAATATTAGCAGGAGCCGAACCTACAGTAAGAAAAGAAATATTTGACCTTATAGATTATTGTAATCAAAACGGCAGAAAACCGTCTATACTTACAAATGGTGTTAAATTGAGTGAAAGAAAATTTGTTGAAAATTTAATAATGCACAAAACTGAAGCCGTATTAATAGGACTAAACCATTGGTCTTATCAAGGTAAAAAAATACATCAAAAACAATTAAAAGGTATTAAAAATTGTATAGATTTAAATTTATTTTTTTATTATATAGGTTACACTGTTGAAAGTTATGAACACTTAAAAGATGTATTAGAAGAAATACAAAACTTTCCTTATTATAACAAAGGTAAAAAATATCAATTTAGAATTAGATTAGGTAGTAACATAGGTAGAGTTCCAAACGAACCTACAGCTTACATAAGTAAAAATTATAAAGAGATAGAAAAAATTGCCAAGTCTTTAGGACAAGAATTAATTAGCGGACACGAAGAAGGTGATGACAATATGTATCATATGTTTGGTTATATAAACGGCCATAAGATAAGAATTATACAATGGCCTGATGCAACAAATATAGATTTGAGTCAGTTAAAACATTCTCCTTGGGCAAAATTTAATAGACAAAATTATATTACAAATTTTATACATCAAGTTATAACAAGAGATGCTTATGTAAACAAAAAAATACCTGTATTAGATAGTGTTCCTGATGAATACAAATATAGTATAGAAAATGATGGCGATATAAAATGAAAATAGTTATTATAGGTGGTGGTACGGCCGGATGGATGACAGCGGCCTACTTGGCAAAATATAGAGGTGGTAAAAACATTACTGTTATTGAATCTGATAAAATACCAATCATAGGCGTAGGTGAAAGTGTTACTCCACATCTTGCACATTTCTTTAATGAAATAGGTATTAAAGAACACGATTGGATGTTAAAAACGGCCGCCGTGTACAAATATGCTAATAGGTTTTTAAATTGGAAAGATAACAAAGGTGAATATGAATATTTTAGTTTTAATTATACTGTACCTGAAAACAATTTTTTAAAAGATATAACTGTTAATCGTTCACATTTAGATTTTTCAGATAAAGTTAATGAAAATAGAAGTATAGATTATTTGGCATATCATTGTACAAATGGTAGTTTTAAAAGATTTGACCAATATTTTAATCCACAATTTCATTATATGGAAAAAAATGTTGCACCTTTTCATAACAACGAACATTTATTAAATCAACCATTTAGTCATAGTCAACATATCAATGCTGAATTAGCTGCAAAATATATTAAAGAACAAATAGCATTACCATCAGGCGTTACTCATATTGTAGATAAAGTTGTAGATGTTAAGTCTAAAGGAGATGTAGTATCTGAAATTAAATTAGAAAGTGGTAAGATTATAACTGGAGATTTATTTGTAGATTGTTCAGGTTTTCATAAAGCTTTAATTTCTAAATTAGGTTGGAAAGATATACCTTATCATAATCACGTTATTGATAGTGCTTTTGTTTGTCAAACTGATTACGTTAATCCAAAAGAAGAAATGGTAAATTATTCACAGACAATAGCCGAACCTTATGGTTGGAGATTTAAATTAGGATTATATCATAGAATGGGTAATGGTTACGTTTATAGTTCTAAACACGTATCAGATTACATTATAGAAGATTATTTAAAAAAATTATTAAACAAAGATAAAGTTAAACAAATAAAATGGAAACCATCTAAACTAGAAAAATTTGGTAGTGGTAATGTTGCAGCTGTTGGATTGAGTTGTGGGTTTATCGAACCATTAGAAGCAAATGCTTTATATGAAGTCGTTACAAGTATTAAAAGATTAAACAAAGTATTAGATAAACCAATACTAGATTTTTCTACGTACAACAAAAAAATGAATTATACTATTGATGATATAGCGGACTTTATATTAGTTCATTATACTATGAGTAATAGACAAGATACTTTTTTTTGGAAAGATATGAAAGAATTAGGTGTTAAATTAAAACATAAAGACTTAATTATAGAAAAAATAAATCATATTAACAATTCTATGAAATCATCTGTTGTAGGTTATACGACTTATCCTGATTATATGTGGATGCAACTGGCCGTATCTTGGGGATTAGATATACCTAAAAGAAATCTAAATAAAGATATAATACAATTATCTAAATTACATTTTGAATATTTTGAAAATAAACATAATATGATTTCTAATTTAGTTGAAAATAATTATGAGTGGCACAAAAAAAATATATTCAAAATGGAACCTGGTGAATGGAAAAAACAATATGTGGATAGATTATAAAAATTACAAACACTTTGATTTATTAGAACAATTAAGAGATATAGCTTTATTTGAATATGATAATAAATTAAATCCTCATTTGGTAGCAGAGTCAATAAAAGAAAGATATAATCAATTACCTTGGCCACCTAAAGTAGATTGGCATTTACATCCATTAATAATGAATAAGGAAATCAATAGAGATTATAGTACATATTGGCCTGCAAGTACAGAATTTGCTTCTAAAATACCAGGTTTAAGAAGCCTAAATGTAAATTATGTTTCACCTAAAACAATAATACCAGACCATAAAGATGATATTTTAGA
>Ga0208787_1000409_pt1 | contig 20683 bp, 18 predicted proteins | sample Wag4_2014_7_11_FD_187362 | JGI IMG/M metagenome (GOLD analysis project Ga0208787, IMG submission 187362) | Fresh water microbial communities from Ohio, USA - Utica-2 Time Series HT 2014_7_11 (SPAdes) (version 2) | ecosystem: Environmental > Aquatic > Freshwater > Water tank | place: USA: Ohio...
TTACCTTTCCTCTATTTTTTTCAAAATTATACACTTGTTATAATGACTGAACCTAGTTCTCATTGTATCTTTGTGGAATGAATCCAAGTATATCTTACGAAGAGCTTAATAAAGCGGCCAGTACTTATGGCACGCCTTTGTATGTATACCATGGAGAAAAAATTGAACAGCAGTATCAAAATTTATTGACTCATTTTTCAAGCAAGTCTACACGATTTTTTTATGCTTGTAAGTCCCTTACCAATATTCATATTTTAGACCTTGTTAAAAAGGCAGGCTGCAATATCGATTGCAGTTCTATTAACGAAGTTAAATTAGCAATACATGTTGGATTTGATGTTGAAAATATTTTATACACCAGCAATAGTATTGCATTTGAAGAAATTAAAGAAGCAGTTAGCTTAGGCGTGCATGTTAATATTGACAGCCTTTCTAATCTAGAAAAATTTGGCGCCGCTTTTGGCGGAAGATACCCGGTAGGTATAAGAATTAGGCCCGATATTTTGGCAGGAGGAAATTTGAAAATTTCAACAGGGCATGATAAAAGTAAGTTTGGCATTCCTTATACAGAAAAAGAAACGCTAAAAAATATTCAAAAAAAGTTTGGCATTAATATTAGTGCCTTACATATACATACGGGCAGTGAAATTAAAGATGTAGCGGTGTTTTTACAATCGGCTACCGTATTTGAAAATTTATTACCCGATTTTCCTACTGTCAATATTTTAGATTTTGGAGGCGGCTTTAAAGTGCCTTATATGCCAGAGGAAAAAGGAACAGATATTGCATTACTAGGTGCGGAAGTAAATAAAATTATGGAAAAGCTTTCTGCGAAAATGGGACGCAACCTCACCGCTTGGTTTGAACCGGGAAAATATTTAGTGAGTGAGTCGGGCTATTTTATTACACAGGTAAATGTTTTAAAAAAATCGGGAGATATAGAATTTGCAGGTATAAATACTGGATTAAACCATTTAATAAGGCCTATGTTTTATGATGCCTACCATCATATTGTAAATATTTCTGCCCCTACAAAAGAATTAAAACACTATGCAGTGGTGGGTAATATTTGCGAGACCGATACCTTTGCCTGGGACCGCCCTATTGCTAGTATTGAAGAAGGCGACTACTTAGTGTTTTTTAATGCAGGGGCTTATGGGTATGAGATGTCGAGTAATTATAATGCTAGGTATAAGCCTGCACAAGTTTTATATAAAAACGGAAAGGCTAGATTAATTAGCAGGGCCGATAATTTTGAAGACTTACTTCGATTACAAACACCTTTAAGCTAATTATTATGATTGAAATACAAAATATTAGTAAAAAGTTTGGCGACAAGGTTGTCATCGATGATATCAGTGCCCAATTTAAACCTGGTATATGTAATTTAATTATTGGTTCAAGCGGAAGCGGTAAAACTGTTTTAGTAAAATGTATTGTCGATTTACTAAAAGCCGACAAAGGTGAGATACTATTTGATAAAATGCTTTTGTCTAAGATGGACAAAGATGAACGTAAGGACTTAAGACAGAACCTAGGTATGCTATTTCAGGGGAATGCCTTATTCGATTCTTTAACGGTGGAAGATAATGTGAAGTTCCCATTAGATATGTTTTCTACCTTGAGCGTTGAGGAGAAAAAAATAAAAGTAAACGAGATTTTAGCCCGGGTAAAATTAGAGGGTGTAAATAATAAATTTCCTGCTGAATTAAGTGGGGGTATGAAAAAAAGAGTAGGACTAGCGCGAGCCTTGGTCATGAAACCCAAGTATTTATTTTGTGATGAACCTAATTCAGGCCTAGATCCTCAAACCTCCATGGTTATTGATAAACTCATTGAAGAGCTGACAGTTGAATTCAATATCACTACCATTGTAGTAACCCATGACATGAATAGTGTAATGGAAATTGGTAATCATATTATTTATTTACACCAAGGCAAAAAAGAATGGGAGGGCTCTAATAAAGACATTATATATAGTGAAAACAAACTACTCAATAATTTTATATTTGCCTCTGAGTTCTTACAAGATGCCAAGGCTATGAGAATGCAATCCACACAAAAAAAATAAAATATATGAAATACATCTTAGCCACCTTATTTAGTTTTTTACTTATTGGTCAATTAGCCGCGCAATTAACGGGCGATCCAGGTGCCCCTTATTTAAAGAATAATAAAATTCCTCCTTTCTCTATTACTTCAGTGAATGGCAATGAGATTACGAATAAACAAATGCCCATTTATCCTTTTACTTGTATAATTATATTTAGCCCCGACTGCCCTCATTGTGAAAAAGAGGCAGGTGACATTAATAAGTATGCGGATAAGTTTAAAAACGTATTATTTATTTGGGATAGCTACCGTGATATGGAGTCTATCAAAAAGTTTGCTGCAAAGTATAATTTAGTGGGTAAACCCAATGTAATCATTGGCCGCGACCCTAATTTTACCCTACCCACTTTTTACCGCCCAAGAATGACACCCTTTATGGCCCTATACAAAAAAGGGGTATTGTTAAAAGTGTATGAAGAAGGGGCAGATGTTTTCGAATTGATTAAAATAATAGAAGGTAAATAACTAACTTTGTCCCGTAAAAATAAAACACTTAAATAAAAATTATATTATATGAAAGTTACCGTAGTGGGTGCAGGAGCAGTTGGAGCAACATGCGCAGACAATATTGCCCGCAAAGAATTAGCCCAAGAATTAGTCTTATTAGATATTAAAGAAGGATTTGCAGAAGGCAAGGCACAGGATATGATGCAGACTGCTGCTTTATTAGGTTTTGATACAAAAATCAGTGGAAGCACCAATGATTATAGTAAAACAGCTAATTCAGATGTAGTGGTTATTACTTCTGGTTTACCTCGTAAGCCAGGTATGACACGTGAAGAATTAATTGGCACCAATGCAGGTATTGTAAAAGGTGTTTGTGAGAATATTTTAAAGCATTCTCCGAATGCAATTATTATTGTTATTAGTAACCCAATGGATACGATGACTTATTTAGCATTACAGTCTACTGGTTTACCCAAAAATAGAATCATTGGTATGGGTGGTACTTTAGATAGCGCTCGTTTCAAGTATCAATTAAGCACTACTTTAGATTGCAGCCCTGCTGACTTAAACGCCATTGTAGTGGGTGGACACGGCGATACTACTATGATACCTTTAATTAAGCATGCTACTTGGAATAGCATTCCGGTTACTCAATTCTTAGATGCAGCAGCACAAGAAAAAATTGTAAATGATACCATGGTTGGTGGTGCCACTCTTACTAAATTACTAGGCACATCCGCTTGGTATGCACCAGGTGCAGCAGGAGCGGCTCTTGTAGAAAGTATTGTAAGAGATGAGAAAAAATTATTTACTTGTTGCGTAAGTTTAAATGGAGAATACGGACAAAAAGATATTTGCTTAGGTGTTCCTGTAGTGATTGGCAAAAATGGTTGGGAGAAAATTGTTGCCATGGATTTATCTGCTGATGAGCAAGCGGCCTTTAACAAAAGCGCAGACGCTGTTAGAAGCATGAATGATGTTTTAAAAACATTGTAATTAAATCAATACTTATAAAACTCAATTGCTTTACTAGCAATAATATTTATATTTTGTAGTTGCATACAAGCAAAATGACCTTGAGGACATTTACTCTCCCCTTGCTTAGAACAAGGTTGGCAATTCAAGGAAGGAACTATTGCATTATAATGTGGAGTTTTCGTCTCAGCCGAATAATAAGCTTCGAATTGTAAGGCAGGGCTAGTCGCACCCCAAATAGTAATAGTAGGTTTATTAAAGGCAGCGGCTACATGTAAAAAGCCGGTATCATGTGAAACCACCACTTGTGCCATTTGAATAATACTGGCCGACTCTTTCAAGTCATACTTACCTGCAGCATTGTATATAAAATCGGGCACTGCACTGGCTAGTTCATTAGCAAACATGACATCTTCTTTTCCCCCAATAAGCACAATGGGCTTTTTTATTTGCTTAGCTAGTTCAATCCATTTTTGAACAGGCATTTTTTTATTTAAATAAGAAGCGCCAATGACAAAGGCTACAAAACCTGCCAAATGACTAGTGGGTAAATTAGCCGCCTTGAAACTATAGTTCTTAGGAAAAAAATAATTTAGGCCCTTGTCATCATTACTTACTTTGAAATATTGAAGGGTATCAATATACCTATGGCATACATGGGTCTTAGGTAAGAAGTTAATTTGCAGTTTAGCAAGTAACCATTTTTGAAGGCTCAATTTCTTATAAGAAAAAGCAGGGGCCCCTAAGGCTTTTTTAATTTTCCAAGTTCTAATATTATGGTGCAAGTCAATAATATAGTCAAAGGGTATTTCTTTTAAAGAAGCAATCGTCTCGTCTATATTATCATCTAAAAAATGGAACTGATCTATGTTCGGATTACCTATCACCAAATCTTTCATAGAAAGCTTGGTTAAAAAATGTATTTCAACACCCAGTATTTGATTTTTAGCGCAGCGAACCGCCGGCGTGGTTAAAACAATATCACCAATAGAAGAAAAACGTATAAATAATAAACGCATACTCTTGAATAACTATGGAAGTGGGGTATCATGTTCTAGATAATCTAAATCCTTGTGGTAAGTTTCTTCTGTAAATACAAAAGCAATAAGGGTAATGATCATTACGGTAGCGCCTGTAAAAATGCCACTTTGTACAATGGTCCAACCCATTTGCTTTTGTAATATATCTAAGAATAAAAAATTAATTAAAGGTAGTGCCCCTCTTACCATGTTGGGTATGGTAGTGGCCGCGGTGGCTCTTAAGTTCGTACCAAACTGTTCTGCTGCCATGGTATTAAAAATAGCCCAGTAGCCCGTACTAAAACCTAAGAATCCGCAAATGGCATACATTCTATCGTCGGTATTATTGAAACTGCTAAAAAACAAAACCATACCTATAACGCTTAAAGTATAAAATAATAGTAAAGCTTTTTTTCTACTTTTAAAATATTGACTCACATAACCAATTAATAAGTCTCCCACTGCAATACCTATATAGGCAAACATCACCGACTTACCTGAGTCAATTAAATTCTCGCCGTATAAAGTTGAAGCAAACTTATTACTATAGTTAATCATCACTCCAATAACAAACCAGGTTGGAAGTCCAATTAAAATAGCCTTAATGTATTTTGAAAAGCGTTTATAAGTGCTAAAGAATAATAAAAAATTGCCTTTGGAAATATTAGCAAGCTTAGCCGACTCAAACATAAAGGACTCTGCTACTTTAACGCGTAATATTAATAGACATAAACCAAGCGCCCCTCCAATTTGATAACATAATCTCCAGTCAGCTGTAAATTTAAATGTAAAATAAGCAAAGACAGCACCAAATAAACCAATACCTGCCACTAAGGATGTGCCAATGCCTCTTTTATTCTTAGGTAACATTTCAGAAACCAGTGTAATACCCGCACCTAATTCTCCAGCTAGTCCAATTCCTCCTAAAAAACGACAATAAGCATATTGGTCAACTGTTTGAACAAAGGATGTTAAAATATTGGCTGTTGAATAAAGTATAATCGATCCAAACAAAACCTTTAGCCTTCCTTTTTTGTCACCCAATACGCCCCATAAAATACCCCCAATTAATAAACCCGACATTTGCCAGTTAATTATATGCGCACTATCTACAATAATAGTTTCTGCAGTGGCACCTACACTCATTACACTAGGCTGTCTTACAATAGTAAATAAAAGTAAATCGTAGACATCTACAAAATAACCTAAGGCAGCTACTAAAACGGGCAATGATAATATTCCAATTTGTTTATTAGCAGTCATAGGTTTTAATAGTGTTTAATTGAGTTTGTATTATTCGATTACTTTTTTGACTTATGCATAATGACTTGAAAAATAACAGGCGCGGTTGTAACAAAAACAATAACTATAACAATGACTTCTAAATGCTTCTTTAAATCGAATTGAAATTGATTCAATATATAAGATTGTAAAAAATGTCCAGCACAAAGCATAGAACCTACCCAGGCTAAACATCCCACCACATTAAAATAAGTAAACTTAGCCTTATCCATATTAACAATGCCTGCTACAATAGGCGCAAATGTTCTTACTATTGGAATAAACCTAGCAATTACAATCGCACGGCCTCCATGTTTTTCATAAAAAGCTTGGGCCTGTGCTAAATATTTTTTCTTAAAAAAGATATTCTCTTTCCAATCATACATAGCGGGGCCTACCTTACTGCCAATTTGATAACCCACATAATTACCCAAGATTCCTGCCACTGAAATAAATGAAAAGACGATAAATAAATTAAGCCATTCATTGTCACTTGCAAAAATTTGTGCCGCCAAGGGCGCACTATAAATACCTGCTACAAAAAGTAAGCTATCTCCTGGCAAGAAAAAGCCAAAGAATAAACCCGTTTCTGCAAACACCACAAATAACAACAACCAAAGCCCTCCATTTTCAATATAATATTGAGGCTGTAATAATTGGCTCCAATGAAATGCTTCTAATAATGTAATCATCAAATATAATTTTTAAGCTTGCGCCGGATTTTCAAGTGCACCTTCCCATTTGCTCACCACCGTGGTGGCTAAACTATTACCAAGTACATTAGTAGTAGAACGGAACATATCGCAGAAATGGTCAATAGGTAAAATTAAAGCAATGCCTTCAGGAGGAATATTAAACATAGCGCAGGTGGCAGTCACTACAATTAATGAGGCTCGTGGCACGCCTGCTATACCTTTACTCGTTAGCATTAACACTAGTAGCATGGTTAACTGAGTGGCAATATCAATGTGTACACCATAGGCTTGAGCAATAGCCATACTTGCAAAAGTCATATACATCATACTTCCATCTAAATTAAAAGAATACCCTAGTGGAAGAATAAAAGAAACTATTTTGTCTTTACATCCAAAGCGCACTAACTCTTCAGATAATTTAGGAAATACCGCCTCACTACTAGTGGTACTAAATGCAATGACGAGTGGCGTTGTAATATGTTTTAATAAAGAAGGGAGTCTTTTGCCTAAAACTAAAAATCCAATCCCTAATAAGAAAACCCAGAGTACTCCAATACCTATTAAAAAGAATAGTAAATATTTACCATAAAAAGCAAAAATGGCTAAGCCCTTACTTGCAATAACAGCAGCAATAGCACCAAAAACACCTAGCGGCGCAAAGTTCATCACATAACCTACCATTTTTAAAATAATATGTGAAACAGTTTCTAATGCTTTGATAAAACCTTTAGCTGCATCTCCAATAGCAGCAGCAGCTACACCAAAGAAAATACTGAAAATAACAATTTGTAATATTTCATTATTAGCCATTGCCTCAAACATGCTCTTTGGAAAAACATGTTCCACAAAATTGATCAAACTAAAGGACTTCGTGTTCCCCAGTAAATCTTTAGCACCGCTAGTATCGGCATTGCTTAGTGCTATGCCTTCTCCTGGTTTAAAAATATTTACAAGTACTAGGCCAATTAACAAACTCACAAGGGATGCAGTAATAAACCATAACATGGCCTTGCCACCCACACGACCTACTGTTTTTAAGTCGCCTAATTTGGCAATACCTACCACCAAAGTGCTAAATACAAGTGGGGCAATAATCATTTGCACCAAGCGCAAGAAAATGGTGGTTAATAATTTGCTGTTTTTTGAAAAAGCAGCTATGGTTTGTTCATTATAATTTTCATGTATATAATAGCCTAGAATAGCCCCAGCAATCATGGCAATGACAATGTAAATAGTAAGTTTGTTCGATTTTTTCATGCAGTATTAATTACTGCAATATAAGACTTAACTAGTAAAAAAATTAGCAAAAAAAAGGGTCATTTTCCATGAATTTATAGTTAAGTTTTGCGAAAAAAGTGCTATTTTCCAAGATAAATTGAAACCACAACAAACCAATTATTATGAGTTTATTTAGAAAGAAAGATTTGTCCGCCATGTTAGCACAGGCTGATGATGGTGGCAAAGGATTAAAGCGCACTTTAGGTGCTGGTAATTTAGTGGCCTTAGGCGTGGGAGCCATCATTGGAGCAGGCTTATTTGTTAGGACTGCCGCTGCCGCTGGACAAGCTGCAGGACCGGGCGTTACTTTATCATTTATTGTGGCAGCCGTAGGTTGCGCTTTTGCTGGTTTATGTTATGCAGAATTTGCTGCCATGATTCCTATTTCTGGTAGTGCTTACGCATACTCTTATGTTACCATGGGTGAAACAGTTGCCTGGATTATTGGATGGGCATTGATTATGGAATATGCATTAGGTGCTGCCACCGTTTCTATTGCTTGGAGTGAATATTTAAACAAGCTGCTGGGAGGCGCCATACCTTATGAATGGAGCCACTCCCCGCTCGAAAGTGTCACCGATACAGCAGGTGTTCTTCATCATGGTTTTATGAATGCACCCGCTTTAGTTATATTACTATTGTTAACTTTATTATTAATTAAAGGAACACAAGAGTCTGCAGTGGTAAATGCAATTATTGTATTTGTAAAAGTAGCCATTGTTGTATTATTTATTATTTTAGGCTGGCAGTTTATTCGTCCAGAAAATCATACTCCTTATTTAATTCCTGCCAATCAACCACCAGTAATTGATGCCTCTGGTAAAGTCATTGCAGACTACTCTAGCGTATTCAAACATGGCTGGGGTGGTGTATTAGGTGGTGCGGCAATTGTGTTTTTTGCTTTTATTGGTTTTGATGCAGTATCTACAGCAGCTCAAGAAGCAAAAAATCCTAAAAGAGATATGCCTATTGGTATTTTAGGTTCATTAGTAGTTTGTACTATTTTATACATCTTATTTGGTCACGTACTTACAGGTGTAGCACCATGGACCGATTTTGTGGATCCTCTAAAAGGTCGTGAAGCTTCTGTTGCTTATGCAATATCAACTTATATGACAGGCTATGGTTGGTTAGCCACTGCTGTAACAGTTGCTATTTTAGCAGGATTTAGTTCTGTTATTTTAGTCATGTTAATGGGTCAATCACGCGTATTCTATTCAATGGCCAATGACGGATTACTTCCAAAAATATTCTCTGACTTACATCCTAAGTTTAGAACGCCGTATAAATCTAACTGGATTTTATTTGTTTTCGTTGGAGGATTTGCCGCATTCGTACCAGGTAATGTAGCAGGTGATTTAACCTCTTTTGGTACCCTATTTGCCTTCGTATTAGTAAGTTTAGGTATTTGGATATTAAGACGCAAATCACCAGATATGGATCGTCCATTTAAAACTCCATTCGTGCCAGTAGTTCCCATTTTAGGTGCGGTTATCTGCTTAGCAATGATCTTTGCCTTAGATGCGCAAACATTGAAAGTAGCCTTCGCATGGATGGCTTTAGGCCTAATGGTTTACTTCGTTTACAGTCGTAAACATAGCAAATTGAATGATTAATTTTATTTCAGCATAAATTAGAAAAGTCCTCTCGATTACTCGGGGGGACTTTTTTTTCTTATTTTTGCTACTCTTAACACATACAACTATGGGAAGGATATTTGAAGTTAGAAAAGCCACGATGTTCAAAAGATTTGATCGTATGGCAAAGCAGTTTACCCGCATAGGTAAAGAAATAGTCATTGCTGTAAAAGCAAGCGGCCCTAACCCAGATGACAACCCTGCCTTAAGAAGATGTTACCAGAATGCAAGAAGTGTGGGTATGCCCAAGGATCGTGTGGAAGCGGCTATTAAAAGAGCCATGGGAAAAGACACTAGTAACTATGAGGAAATTTTATACGAAGGGTATGCCCCTCATGGTGTGGCTTTATTAGTAGAAACTGCTACCGACAATCATGTAAGAACTGTAGCCAATGTAAAAAGTCATTTCAATAAAGGACAAGGCAATTTAGGTAATTCAGGAAGTGTAAGTTTTCAATTTAAAAAAATGGGTGTGTTTAATTTAAAACCAGATGGTTTAAATATGGACGACCTTGAATTAGATTTAATTGATCACGGCCTAGATGAATTAGGAGAAAGTAATGATGATAATGGAAATGCAATTATTGTACTTCGTTGTGCCTTCACCAATTTTGGAAATTTACAAAAAGCATTGGAAGATAAAAATATTCAACCCATTAGTGCAGAACTTGAGTGGATTCCAACCACCACCGTGCCTGTTACAGATGAACAAGCTGAAGATATTAGTAAATTAATTGAACGCTTGGAAGAAGACGAAGATGTGAATAAGGTATTCCATAACATGGGGTAGGCGCTCTAATGATTTTTTTCAAAAAATTATAAATTTTTCGAAATACCAACACTAGCTTATTTTGCGAATTATTCATACCCTATTATTAGCAGGCTTTCTTTTACCCATAATAAAAGATACTAGCCAATTGAAACCCAACTATTATAGTCTTAGTGCAGACTTAAAATTGGCACCCAATTACTATACCACCAAAACAGGATTTTTTTGCAACACTGAAAGGTTATTGGAAAAAAGAACAAAGCTAGCCGTAAAATTTAGATTGGGATCGGTAGAACAAACGCAGAAACTAGAAGGCTATAATTTATCGAGAAACACGCAGTATTAGATTAGATTTTCTTAGTATTAATAGCCTAGTCTAAGCTATTCGCTCAACTACTCTCTCATTTATTCAGCCATCATTTCATTGATCACATTTATAATTTCCTCGGTATTGGGTTTAGAAAAATAATCTCCATCGCTACCAAATGCCGGACGGTGTGCTTTTGAACTTATGGTACGCGCCGCTACATCCAACCAACGATAGCCTCCTTGTAATTCAATTACCTGCTGGTACATATAAGCACTTGCGCCACCTGGCACATCTTCATCTACAAATAAAATTCTATTGGTTTTCTTTAAGGAAGCCACTATTTGATGATTAATGTCAAAGGGTAATAAAGTTTGTACATCTATAATTTCACAATCAATGCCCATGGTTAATAATCTAGCAGCAGCGTCTTCCACAATTCTTAAAGTTGAACCATAAGAAACAATCGTTACATCCTCCCCTGCTTTTAAAATTTCTGGCTTGCCTAAGGGCACTGTGAATGCAGTAATATTGGAAGGCATTTTTTCTTTTAAGCGGTAGCCATTCAAACACTCAATTAGTAAAGCAGGGTCATTTCCTTTTAATAATGTATTATACATGCCCACTGCTTGCACCATATTTCTGGGCACACAAACAAACATGCCTCTCAATGCATTTACAATCACACCCATGGGTGATCCACTGTGGAATATACCTTCTAAACGGTGACCCCTGGTTCTAATAATAACGGGGCTACTTTGTATACCATTGCTACGATAATGAATAGTGGCAATATCATCACTCAATGTTTGAAGCCCATATAATAAATAATCCAAGTATTGTATTTCAGCAATAGGTCGAAGTCCACGCAAGGCCATACCATGGGCCTGCCCCATAATAGATTGTTCTCTGATGCCTGTATCAAAAATTCTATCTATACCATGTTTATTTTGAAGTCCAGCAAAGCCTTGATTCACATCTCCAATTCCACCTAGGTCTTCTCCAAAAGCATAGACCTTAGGATTTTCTTCAAATAATTTATCAAAATAATGATTCAATACTTCATAGCCATTGATTGTTTGTGCTTCAGTCGCGTATTCAGCTTCCACTACTGAAACATTTAAAGCACTCTTAGGGCCTTCGTTGTATAAATGCTGACTATAAAAAGGCGCTTCGACCTCATTGTATTTTGCTAAAAAAGATTGTATGGCAGCTGCATTACTATGTGTTGGAATTTTTTCCAATATTAAATTCACTGTTCTAAAAATATCTCTTTTTAATGGCTCTTTACTTTGCACTAATTCTTGCAATAAACTATTCGCAATATGTAAATCCGACTCGCTTAAACCCTGATGCACTAATGCAACTGCTTCTTTAATTTTTTCTTTAATAGGTAAAATATACTTTTCCCAGGCAGCTAATTTATCGGCACGCACTAATTGCTTTGCTTCATTTTCAACTTCTTGCAATACTTCATCGGTAGCCAGTTCGTTGGTAATTAGCCATTCTCTCATTTGCTTATTGCAATCCCAGTTTCTTTCCCATTCTAATCTTTCTAAAGGCTTATATCTTTCGTGACTACCACTAGTGGAATGGCCTTGCGGCTGCGTTAATTCTTGCACATGAAATACAACAGGGATATGTGTTTCTCTAGTATAGCGAATACCTTCTTCAAAAGTTTCACATAAGGCAGCATAGTCCCAGCCCTTTACTTTGTAAATTTTTATTCCGTTGGAATTTTTTTCTTTTTCAAAACCTCTAAGCACTTCTGAAATAGAACCCTTGGTAGTTTGTAAAGCAATAGGTACAGAAATACCATAGCCATCATCATATACAAAAACAGCTAAGGGCACTTGTAATACCCCGGCTGCATTTATGGCTTCCCAAAAATGTCCTTCGGAAGTACTAGCATCGCCAATGGTACAAAAACAAACTTCATTACCATTATTACTTAAATGTTTAAATGCCTCTTTGTTTTTTGAATTTCTAAAACAATTAGAAGCAAAGGCCAAGCCTAGACCTCGCATCATTTGTCCTGCAGTAGGTGCAATATCTGCAGATACATTATAGCTTTGGGTTAATTCATTCCAATCCCCCTTTTCATTTACAAAGGCAGTGGCAAAATGCGCGTTCATGTTTTTACCGCCACTAAAGGGGTCATTATAAACATCGGAATATAATTGTGAAAAATAATCTTCGACATTGGCTACTCCAAGCGCAAACATAAATGTTTGGTCCCTGTAATAACCGCTTCTAAAATCGCCTTTTTGAAAAAATTTAGAAAGTGCAATTTGTGCTACTTCCTTGCCATCTCCGAAAATACCAAACTTGGCCTTGCCTGTTAAAACTTCTCTTCTTCCCAATAAGCTTACTTCCCTACTCATTATGGCCAATTTATAGTCGGCGATAACGGAGTTCCGAAATGCCTCAAAAGAGAGCATGTCTTGGGCAGATACAGCTTCAAGGGTGGATTCCATAGGACAAAAATAGGGGTCAGAATGCATAAAAAGTACATTCAGAACTAAAATCACCTAATTAGTGAAAATTCAATAAATTCGTAAGCCTATTTGGGTCAAAAAAGTAGTAAAAATCAAACAAATAATTACCCTAAAACGATACCCTATGAAAACCAGATTATTAATTCTTAGTTTACTATTTGCAGCCACTAGTTTTGGGCAATCAGCCATCAAATTCAATCAAACTAGCTATAATTATGGCAAAATAAAAAAGGGCATACACAAGTCGGTTATTTTCAGCTTTACCAACGAAGCTGCAAAGCCAGCTGTGATAGAATTTGCCACAGCAGAATGCGGATGTACTAAACCCGAGTATAATCAAAGCCCTGTTTTGAAAGGACAGAAAGGAACCCTTAAAGTAACCTATACAGCACCTAATGAAGGTCTGTTTAAAAAAAGGGTAACTGTTAAATTTGCAGGTGAAAAAGCAGTAACTGAATTAGTGATTGAAGGAGAAGTAGTTCAATAAATAAAATCTAAAAAAGAATACTATTATACATTAAATAGTAATTTTTCTTTTTCTGGCTACTACTTCCCATTGGTCCACTAGTTTATTATCATTTACAATAAGAGCAGTATCATATAAAGCCACTGTAGGACATATATGTACAGGCACTCCATACCAAACATCTCCTACTTTATACTTAGAAGCGTCTGGTACTTTTACCACTAAATGTTCCTCGCTTTGGCCCACAGGTTTAGCATCAGGTGCATTTAAAAAATGTACTCTAGGCATTGGATTCTCTGCTGCCACTGCTTTATGACCTAAATCGGTAGAAAGTGTATGTTCATCAATTATAGAAATAACTCTTGTAAGAACTAATGCTGCAAATTCAAATGGTAAATCGGGAAAAAGATTTTTATAGCCCCAATCCCAAAAAACAAAAGTACCTGGACTTACTTGAATATCTTTTCTTTTAATATGCGCTGAAAAAGAACAAGAGCCGGCTACAATAAGCTCTAATTTACTAGAAGTAGTGGCTTCAATATTTTTTCTAAGTTGATCCGCGTTTTCAAATGCAGCATCGGCTTGCGCGTTCCTACTACTTATATTGGTTTCTCTAATATGCCCATCGTAACAATGTAGCCCTATAATTTTAATATTAGTAAGAGATGCAGCTTCTTTAAATAATGTGGTGGCTTTATCTGCTATAATACCAGAACGGTTCATGCCAATATTTACATCTATATAAACATCTATTTTCAAACCTTCTTCTCCAAATAAGTTTGAAACCGAACTGGCTGTCTCAATATTATCTATTAAGCAGGAAAATTTTGTTCCAGGAAAACTTTTAATGAGTGTAACTAGCCTGTTTAATTTAGGGCCCATTAACTGGTGTGCAATTAATACATTATGCGCTTTCAATAGACCCAACATTTCTGCTTCTGCAATAGTGGCACACTTGTAATGACGAATACCTTCATCCATCATCATTTGACATACTTCAGCAATCTTATTGGTTTTAACATGGGGTCTTAACTGGTCTACATTACCCCCTACCATTTTAATAAGACTATTAATATTCTCTTTGACTCTTGATGCATACACAATTAAGGAAGGAGAATCTACTTTTTCTATTGTATCTATTTCGTACCAATGCATAAATACTATTTTAATTTAGTTCAAACATCGCTTCAATTTCTACTGGAATATTTCGAGGAAGGGAGTCCATACCTACTGCACTTCTTACACCCACTCCATTATCTGGCCCCCAAATAGCAGCAAATAATTCACTGCAACCATTAATAATATACGGATGCTGTTCAAAATCGCTGACACAGCTTACCATGCCTAATACTTTTATAACTCTTTTGATTTTATCAAGTGAACCTAAATTTGCTTTGATAGTGGCTACAATGGCAAGTCCAACTTGTCTTGCAGCTAGCTTTCCTTCTTCCATGGTCATATCATCGCCCACTCTTCCAATAATTTGAGAGCCATTTTCATTAAATGGACCATGTCCAGAAATATAACAATAATTACCATTGACTAATAAAGGTTTGTATACACCTTGTGGTTTTGGCGCTGGTGGTAAAACCAATCCTAATTTGGCAAAATTTTCTTCTGGAGTACTCATAATTGTATTTTTTAATTATATAAAATAGTTTAAAATAAAAACACCTACTAAGCCTGCCACAGAAACAATCGTTTCCATAGTGCTCCAAGTTATTAAAGTTTCTTTGACCGTTAGGTTAAAGTATTCTTTAAACATCCAAAAACCTGGATCATTTACATGGGAGAAAAAAACACTACCCGCTCCAGTGGCAAGTACCATTAAACATGGATTCACTCCACTACTGGCAATTAAAGGCGCCACAATACCCGCTGTGGTTAAACCCGCCACAGTAGCAGAGCCAATACTTACTCTTAATATAGCAGCAATGAACCAGGCTAAAAATAAAGGATGTAAGGATAAATTTGTCAATGGCTTTATAAGTTCAATGCTCATACCTGTATCTAATAATATTTGTTTCAAAGCCCCTGCCCCTGCAATAATAAGTAGAATGCTAGACACTTCTTTCACCGAATCACCAATGGGCCCCATCATATTTTTAATGGTTTTACATTGCGCTATACCTAATGTATACAATGAAATTAAAAAAGAGATAAGCATGGCTACTGAGGGGTCGCCAATAATATGTATTATTTGGGTGGCAGTATTTTTCTCTATTACCGTTAAACTTATAATAGTATCTAAGCCAATTAATATAACGGGTAAAAAAGCAGCCATTAAACTAGCACCCATACTAGGCGACCCCTCATCTGCAATAGCTGCACTTGAAAAAATAGCCAATGGCTTGGTAGTATACTTTTTTAGTGTAACAGAAAAAATGGGACCCGCAATGATAATGGTAGGAATAGCAATAATGACGCCATAAAAAAGTGTAAGGCCAATATTGGCATTAAATTGTTCTGCCAAAGCAACAGGAGATGGATGGGGTGGTAAAAAACCATGCGTAACAGATAATGCTGCTAAGGTAGGCAGGCCTAAATACACTGCAGGTAAATTATATCTTGCAGCAACTGTTATGACTAATGGAACTAATAAAACAAAGCCTACTCCGTAAAATAAAGGAATGCCTACAATAAATGCTGTGAGTACCAAGGCCCACTGAATATATTTTGTGCCAAATAATTGAATTAAGCCACTTGCAATTTTATTCGCAGCTCCGCTGTCTGCAATCAATTTTCCTAGCATAGCCCCCACACATAGAATAATCATTAACGATCCCACCACATCGCCAATACCTTTTTGAATAGAACTCATTAAAGGACTAATAGCCATACCTTTTACTAAGCCCGTAATAATACATACTATTAAAAAAGAAATAAATGGATGCAGTTTAACTATTGTAATAAGTATTACTAGAAAAAAAACTGCAAATAATAGCAATAAAAGTGTCATGAGTTAGTTATAGCTTAGCTCGAATGCAAAAAAAACTATTTTTTAAAGTGTTTTAATCATAACATTTTTAAAGTAAATAGGCGCTCCTGCATGCTTTCCCTGCAATCCTATGTATCCATGTAAACCCAAAGTAGACATAGGGTTAGACAACCAAGACGGTATTTTTGTACCATCTGGATTTATTGTACTAGAAGTATAATCGTCCATATTACATTCATTCACTAATGTACCATTCAATTCTATTTTAATATTTTTACCAATACAGGTGATGGTATAATGATTCCACTCACCTGGTCTTTTTAAACTTTTATTAGTAGCAGGCTTATGTCCGAAAACGGCGCCACATTGCCAGCTAGGATCGGCCTTACTCCACTGTGCAGAATAATCATCGGCAATTTGTATTTCCACTGAATGTGGTATCCACTCTTTTATTTCTGTGGCATGCACTATCACACCACTATTCGTTCCGTCGGCAGTTTGAAAATCTAAATCTAAAATAAAATTATCGTACATGTCCTTGCTCCAGATAGCTTCGTCTTTCGAAGCAGTTAATACCCCAGTAGAATCCTTCCAGATAGTTGGATCAAATTGAGCAGACTCTAAATTTTTTCCAAATAAACTTTTCCAACCTTTTTTATTGGTGTTGGGATAATTTGATTGAGAAAATGATTGATTAGCAGAGAAGCAGCAAGCTGCAAGTAAAATGTAAATAAATACTTTCATAAATTAAAAATTTATTGAATTTACAACAAATTTTAATACGAAAAATTGATAAATTAGGAAAGCAATTAATAAAACTATTTTATAGAACTCATGCCTCCGTCAATAGATAAAATTTGACCTGTCACCCAGCTAGACTTATCAGTTAATAGAAATTCTACTGCATTAGCAATGTCTAGTGGCGTTCCGACTCTTTTAAGGGGATGCCTTTGTGCATTGGCATCCATCTTCTGCTCGGAGTTCAATAAACTAGCGGCAAGGGGTGTATTGGTTAAAGAAGGTGCAATGCAGTTTACTCGAATAGTGGGTGCTAACTCAGCAGCCAAAGCCTTGGTTAAACCCTCAATGGCTCCTTTTGAACTTGCCACTAATGAATGGAAATTTAACCCTATTTGAACAGCTACTGTTGAAAATAAAACAATAGACCCATTTTTACTTTCTTTTAATTTTAGTAGGGCTGCTTGTATGACTTTAATAGCGCCTACTACTTGTAAATTATAATCTTTTATAAAATCGTCTGCGGATATTCGATTGAAGGGTCTGAGGCTAATAGCACCAGGACAATATACAATACCTTCAATGGATGCAGGTAAAAAATCTAAATTGATATTTTCATCTAACACATTTAATGCATGATAATGGACATTACTAACTGATTCCACTACATGTGAATTATAGGTTGCATATACTATATGGCCAGCCGCCGCTAATTGATTCGTTACTTGTAAACCAATGCCAGAAGAACCTCCTACTACTAAATATGTTGCCATAGAAAATTAAATTATGATTACTTATTGAAGTTTATTATTCAGTATTATTCTTTCCATTCAATAGGAATAGAAATTTCGTTTTTACGTCCAAAGAATTCAAAAGGTGCATTGTATCCTAAGAAATTATAGCCGCCAATAATTTTGATATTTTTCTTATTTAAAAGGGCTACTAATTTATCGGTATGCTCTTTGATTTTTTCATCATTGGCGTATCCCCCAAAAGCAATTACTGCCTCATAGCTTTCTTTTGATTCTTTAATTTGTACAGTAGCATCTTTGGGCTTGGGTAAATTGGATGCATCATATTTTTCAGGCATGACGAAACTCATGGCTGAGCCTTTATCACTCATCTCCATTCTAACAGGAGCTGTCATGGCAATACTTTTACTTTGGTCATTCCCTCCAAAAATATAGCCTGCTAATTTTCTGAAGCCACTGCTAGCCACTTGCTTATAGTTTGTACCATTAGACTGAATGGTTGCAAACATTGCTTTGGGATAATAGCGAATCTCAAAGCCCTCTTCAATTTTAACCAGCCTGTACTTCTGCTTTTCAACTTTAGCGGCCGAAATGCTTCTAAATGATTGAAATACAATAAAAACAAGGGCAAGTCCAATAACTAGGTATACTAATTTCATAATAATAATGTTACTATTATTAATAACATAGAAAGTCCAAAAAAGTTTGAAATTGACTTAGCCCGTATAAGCCTACTCTATATACTTCACTACGCGGGTTAATCTTCCATTCGCATTCATGCCCTCTAATACTATTTGTAGTTTTTTGCTAATATCGTTATTGTAAAATTCAAGCCTTACTCTTGGACTTCTTTTATTGGTTAAAACATAGGGGTTCCAATATAAGGTAGTGCGATTATCTGCTTCAAAACTAGCTGTGGGTTTATCATACTCTGGACTAAAAAATTCCTTAAATACAGAATAACCTCCCAGGACCACATTTTCCATGCCTTTACTATTAATATTACCTCCTTTATTTGTGGCGCCTCTTTTGGTATAAATGGCAATCGCTCCTCCACTACCCCCGCTTCCACCAGATGAACCAAAGAAAGGAGGTCTTAGGGCTTTGATAAAGGCGATATCTAAAATATTCATACTCTGCACTTGTTGAATAGGTGTAAGCATCTCATTGACAAAAAAATCTGTATTGGATCCTCTCCAAGTGGCAGATGCTTGAGGGCCTACCGCTGAAATAACTAAACCAGCTACTCTTGATTGCAAAAAACTAAGTATATCCATAGATCCTAGCGCTAAGCCATCAGATGATAAATCAAAAGAAGTCCCATCTCTACCAGAAAAAAGGCCTGTTACATATTTTTCTTCTAATAATTGAACGGGTGTTTTAACCTTGGACTTTACTACTACTTCTGACAAAGTAATTGAAGCTAATAATTTTCTTTGCTTTTCTTGTTCTAAAAAAAATAAATTCAGCTTAGCCCTAGCCGTACTATCGGTGGTATAGGCTTGAAAGCCTAGTGGGTCTATTTGTATTTTACTTAATGTTGGTTTTATAAATCCATTTTCAAATTGAACCACTGTTCGATTTTCTGATGTTGACTTACCATTAATTGAATAATAAACTCTGGAGGTATCATAGAAGAATACCGATTTATCTTCAAAGCTTCCATCTTTTTCAACTGGCACAAATAACATTTTCTTCGTGCTATCCTTTCCTTGTATAATTAAATTTAATAAAATATTTTCAGCAGATTTTGTCAAAGCACCAGCATATAATTTACCAGTTAGTTTCATTAAATCAGTTTCTCTAGGATAGAGTAAGGGAGGGGAAATGCCTGCCTTCATTTTTGTCCAATCAAACCTGCGCCATCCGTTGGTAAGCATGACTAAGTCTAAATGGGCAGTGACAGTGTCCGCATCACTTGTAAAATAATAAGCAGGATTATATACTTTACCCTTTATATCACTACTTAAAAGAAAATCGGAATAAATAGTTTGTTGCTCTGGCATTACAACAGAGGCATCGGTGATAGATATAGACATATTGGTGGCTGCTGTATCCTTTATAATAATTTCAAGCACATTTTTGCCTCTTTTATTAGTATTGGCAATACCCACATTCAAATTAGCATTAAACTCATGTAAACGATTATTCACCATTACTATTCTCTCTGCAATGGGTAGCCAATCCTTGGTAAATAAAGTGAATTGCACTACACCTGTAAGTAGTTCTTCAATGGGTAGGGCTACTTTTTGCACCTGACGCTCTTCTCCTTTAAATTCTACTGTATAAAGTAAATGTTGATTTTGATGCACTAGTAAACGCATGTGCTTAAAGTTTAATGGAACACCTAGGGTTCTTTCCACTTGCGCATAGGCATTTTCATTGTCCATACTAATTTTTAAAATAGCTCCTTCTTTGCTTGCAGCTGCGATAGGGCTATTCCCTTTTACACCGTTTTCATCTGTCCAATTTAATTGATACTTCTCTCCTTCAAGAGGCCTTAATTTAAACGCGCCCATACCGTCGTGTAAAACTTTTAAAGTATCCAAAACTTTGTTTTTATCATTCACTAAAAAGCCTTTTATAAAAATAGGAGTACCAAAATTATTCGTGGCTTTAAAAGCAATTTTATTAATTAACCCCTGCACTAAAGTCCCTCCTTCTGGGAAAATATCCACCCTTGTTTTGGGAGTAGTACTATTTTTAGTTTTGGGAGCTGCCCCATTATTGATAGCTATATATTTTTCATATAAAAAAACACTATCATCATT
>Ga0208787_1000411_pt1 | contig 20641 bp, 13 predicted proteins | sample Wag4_2014_7_11_FD_187362 | JGI IMG/M metagenome (GOLD analysis project Ga0208787, IMG submission 187362) | Fresh water microbial communities from Ohio, USA - Utica-2 Time Series HT 2014_7_11 (SPAdes) (version 2) | ecosystem: Environmental > Aquatic > Freshwater > Water tank | place: USA: Ohio...
GTTGGCTAATACTGCCGTCACCACTTCCAAAATAGCAAATAGTGCGATCACAGCAGCCAAACTAGATAATATGGGTGCAAGCAATGGCCAGGTGCTCAAATGGAATGGTACTGCTTGGGCCCCTGCCGTGGACCAAAGTGGAGGATCCATAGCACTAACGGGTGGAACGGGTATCACGATTGGAGGGACTTCGCCCAACTTTACCATCACTAATTCAGGTGATACCAACCCTAGCGATGACCTCACCACGGCTTCCACCGCCGCAGGAGATGTTACCGGACCCTTTAGTAACCTTCAAATTGCCGCAAATGCCGTCGGCGCCTCTGAAATTGTAGATGGAGGCGTGGGTACTGCCGATTTAGCCAACGGAGCAGTTACTGGAGCCAAAATAAATAGCATGAGCGCCACCAATGGCCAAGTCTTGAAATGGAACGGTACTACTTGGGCTCCCGCCAACGACCAGTCTGGCAGCGTAGTGATAACCGCAGGCGCGGGGATTGCGGTATTCCCAAGTGGTAGTAACTATATTATTTCCAACGATGGGGATATTGATGCCTTGGATGATATTACCAATCTTTCCCAAGCCAACGGTGATTTAACAGGTGTATTTGCCAACCTACAGATAAAACCGGGCGCCGTTGGAAACGGGGAACTCTCCAACAACTCAGTCAGCACGAATAACATCATCAATGGAGCCGTCACTGGTGCCAAAATAGCTCAAATGAGCGCGACGATCGGTCAAGTGCTGACTTGGAATGGTACCGCTTGGGCACCAGGAAATGGAGGGAGTGCAGGTGATAACTGGGGCACTCAGACCGCTCAGACCAACCCCACGCTTTCTGGAAATGGAACCGCACTGAGCCCACTTGGAATTGCGCAGCAAGGAGCTACCAATGGCCAAGTGCTCACTTGGAACGGAACCACCTGGTCGCCTGAAAATGTCTCCGGAGCAGGCGATAACTGGGGTACCCAAACTGCCCAAACTACGGTTACATTGACTGGAAACGGAACCGCAGCGAGCCCATTGGGTCTAGCTTCACAGGGGGCTGCCAATGGTCAAGTGCTTTCTTGGAACGGTAGCTCTTGGGTCCCTGCTTCGGTGGCAGGAGATAATTGGGGAAGCCAAAGCGCTCAAACCGACGCCAGCCTCTCCGGCGATGGTACGTCTGCCAATCCACTCGGGATTGCCAAACAAGGTGCCAGCACCGGCCAAGTGCTTACCTGGAATGGAAGTGCTTGGACACCCGCCAATGCCGCAGGGGATAATTGGGGTACTCAGACTGCCCAAACTACTGTTGCATTGACTGGAAATGGAACTTCAGCGAGCCCATTGGGTCTAGCTTCACAGGGTGCAGCCAATGGCCAAGTGCTTTCCTGGAACGGTAGTGCTTGGGTGCCCTCCAACGTAACAGGCGATGACTGGGGAAATCAGGTGGTCGAAGTAGGCCCTGAGTTTACCGGAAGCGGTACGAATGGCGATAAATTATTGTTGGCACAACAAGGAGCCTCTTTCGGCCAAACCTTAAAATGGGATGGAAACCAATGGTCTCCAGCAGATGATCTACAAGGAACGGGTGGAACGACTAACTTTTACGCCGCCGGTTCCGGAATTACCATCACTGGAACAGCTCCTAATTTTACCATCAATAATAACGGTGATTTAAGTGCCAGCAATGAACTTCAAACGCTGTCCCTCAGTGGGAATGAGTTAACCTTATCCAACGGAGGAGGAACGGTTACCTTACCTGCTGGTGGAGGCGCTACCTATACTGCAGGTACGGCCATCAGTATAACAGGCACATCACCTGACTTAGTGATTAATAATACGGGAGATATCAGCAATACCAATGAATTGCAACAGTTATCGCTAGCTGGAAATACCTTAAGTCTATCCAATACCGGAGGAAGTGTAGTGGTTGACCCTAGTGTGACCAATGAGTTGCAAGTTCTTTCTTTGTCGGGCAATGATTTAAGCTTGTCCAATGGCGGAGGAACGGTTCAGCTGCCAACCGGAAATACGTACACGGCCGGCGCTGCTATCAGTATTACGGGTACTGCCCCCAATCTGGTTATCAACAATACGGGCGATGTGAGCTCCACCAATGAGCTTCAAACCCTAAGTTTAAATGGTAATATGATCACCTTGTCCAACGGTGGTGGCACCATTTCATTGCCGGCGTCTAATAACTATGCAGCTGGTGCGGGTATCGCGATCTCTGGCACGGCACCTAACTTAAGTATTTCCAATACGGGTGATTTAAGCACTACCAATGAGCTGCAAGACCTACAGCTAAACGGAACCGAGTTAAAGATCACTGGAACCAACAGCAAAGTACAGTTGGATACCTTATTCGCTGCCGCCGGAGCAGGGCTCTGGAAGGGAATTGGAACAAATGCGATTAGTAATGTGACGGGTAATGTTGGAATTAATACAGAAACCCCGGGTGCTCGCTTGACAGTCAAGAATGGTGGAGAAACCATCCGCGTGGAAGGAGGTGACCCAATGATTTCCTTGGCGCAGAGTGCCTCTGGTATGAACGGTTTTTTACAACACCGGACGGGTAACTTGGTATTAGGAACCAAAGACTCTTCGAACATTGTGCTGGCTACTTCCAACAAAGCCGTCACTGTGTCGGGATCCTCCGGAAATGTTGTAATCGGTGAAGGGTCTATTGGAGCCGAAAAATTAAAAGTGGTACACAATAACCGAGGTTTTATGCTGCAAAATGCCGCTGGAAGTAATTGGGAGTTTTTTGTGGGGGATGCAACCGGTGAGTTGGAGTTATACAGTGGTCAGGCAAGTTTGTCAGGAGTCCCCGTTGGGGTCTTTGCGAATAACGGGGTATATACGGCCTCCGACCGCCGCTTGAAAAAAGAGGTAGCTGTTATTCCATCCGTCCTCCAACAACTGAACCAGCTGCAGCCCGTGCAGTACCGCTACAACTACCAAACCAGTGCCGACCCGATGTCCATTGGGTTTATCGCACAAGACGTGCAGGCACTGTTTCCTGAAATGGTTACTCGCGCCTCCACACGCGATGCCGCTGGAAGTGCTTTGCTAGTGAATTATGCGGGGATGAGCGTATTGGCGATTAAAGCTATTCAAGAACAGCAGCAGCAGTTGGATCAGCTCAAGACTGAAAATGCGCAACTGAAGGCCCGTTTGGAGGCTATTGAGCAGTATTTGAAGAAGAACTAAGGAGTATATTTCTGTAAAAAGGGTTCAGGTGGTTAGCATCCAACTGGACCCTTTTTTTGTGCGGAGAGGTGTATGGGAGGTTTCGTATGATAAAACTAGCCTCTTTGAAATCTTCTTGCTTGTAGCAGCTCCCTAATGAGGCAAGGGTTTTTGGGAATCGGGTACTTGCGATTTGCTATTTTCGATTTCAAATACAGGAGTAAAGTAGCTGTTCATCATAAAAGGAGGCAAGATCCAGTATTGGGCCATTTTTGACCTTTTTTACGTTGTACGAAGTTTATTTATGACTGTTTTTTTCATAGTTGTATTATTTGTAGTCAGAAAGATGTGTAGGCTTTTAATTTTGCCTCCATTCGGTTTTTATAGTGTAGCATGAACTTTTTTTAAGTTATGCGTTAATTAAAAATCTAGGCGCGTTCCACCGAATTTGGATCTTTGACCATTTGTTGTTATTGTCTGCTGTTAAATTTGGGTAGCTGATTAACAATTGATTTGGCTACTTGACTCCCTGGATAAGGCTACCCTTTTTTGGCTAGTTGGTTTTGATTGCGCACTTCAACGTAAATAGTTACCTTTTGATTTTTACCTATTGTCTTATTAACCACTCTTTTACTAGAGATATTTATTAAATACACAGTATGCAATCAAAATTAAGATTGTCGAGCGTCGTGCTGCTTGGAGTTTGGCTTTTAGCCGTATATGCTTCAAAGGACCCCAATAACCCCCCAACAGGAAAAACGGGAGCTCCGGGTGAGACTACCTGTTCTCAAAATGGTTGTCATAGTGGAGGTAATTTTACGGGAACTGTCTCTATTAGTGGTATTCCAGACACAGTAGTTCCAAATCAAAGTTACACTATCACCCTCACGAATGAAAGCAACGCCAGTCGTGCAGGTTTTGAAATGACTTGTTTAGATGCAGCGTTGGTCATGAGTGGGACATTTACCGCACCAGCTGGCTCGGGAGTTAGTATTGGAAGTGGAGCCGCTGGAAGAAAATATCCTCGGCAGTCCAGCCCTAAAAACATCAGTTCCGGTGTTGCCTCGTGGTCCTTTACTTGGACAGCACCCGCTTCGGCCGCTGAAAATAAGGCGACGTTTTATTTTGTCTCTCTGTGTGCGAATGGGAATGGGCAGAAATCTGGGGACAATGTGTTGCAGGCCACCAAAACAGTGGTGTTGCAAACCCCCACTTCTTCTGTTGATGAACATCCAACTGTCGAGGTGAAACTTTACCCCACCGTATTGGAAGGTGGTATGCTGTTTATTGATGCTCCCAGCCATTTGTCCGGAATTCTCTCCATTTATAACGCATCAGGACAGAGGGTTTTCGAGCAACCTGTATTTGGGAATACAAGTGTTCCATTGGATCAGCTAAAAAAGGGTTGGTACTTGGCTCAGGTTACTCTTGGCGAGAGGGTCTTTACCCAAAAAATTATGGTCAACTGATACTGGAGGTCTAAACAACCGTGTCCTTTCCGTATTTATACAACCAACTACGTCTTTTTCAGTCTTCTGAGGCACTGACCTTTGCTTAAGAAAAGGGAGGATGAAAAGAAGAGAAAGCACACCGGATGGACGCTTAGGAGGATCAATTGAATGCATCAGAGTTGTCGGGGTGCCATCAACTATATATCCACCAGATGCGCGTTCCTTTCAAGCTGAAACTACTCAATCAAAAAGAGTTGCATAGGTAGATTCGATATTCTTGACTTCTCTGTCTGTTAATAGGGCAAATTCCTTTTCTCTAGCTCGTTTTGATAATACTCCGTTGTTTTGTTCTAGGAACCGAACTAACGTTGATACCATCTTATCTGGCATTTCAAATTCCTCCTCCATGTACTTTTTGAACGAATCATAATTGGCCAAGAACTTGATTTCCTCTGGCATAATGTTCCTGATAGTATCCTCCACACAATCAAAAAGAAATTCAGCCTGACGGGTCGCATCAAAGAAACGGTAATAGTCTAAAGTCTGGTTGGTTACTTTTATGTTATGATCTGGCGTTTCTTCCCACTCAATAAACTCCAACAATGGTTTAGAATATGATTCCAAAGCTTTTTGATAATCATGGATATGATTCAAAATGGATGACGATACAGGAAAAATAATGCCCTGATCTGTAAACGCTTTTTTTGCCAAGAGGTGATGAATCAAATAACGGTGAATTCTTCCATTTCCATCTTCAAATGGATGAATAAATACAAATCCGAATGCGACAATAGCAGCGGCAACAACCGCATTTATTTCATCCTTGATAAGCATTTGATTGGTATAAATCAAACCGTCAATTAGATCTTCTAAATCTTCATACCTAGCTGAAATGTGATCAGGAATTGGCTCGCCCGTTAAGCGATCATGCTCGCCAACGAAGCCTCCCTTTTTCCTGAATCCCATATCAACAAATCGACTATTTTCTATTACCAGTTGCTGCAAGCGGATTAATTCGTCCTTGGTTAAGTCGTTTAGACCTGCCTGTCCGATTGCGGTGCCCCACCGAGCGGCTCTCTTGCTCTTTGGACTTTCCCCCTCTATTATAAAAGATGCCTTTGAATCTTTTAGCAACAAGAAAGCGGAAGCTCTTTGAATAATATCTTTTCGGATACCTGCAATTTGTATCCTGTATAATTCAATGTAATCTTTTGATAAGTGTGTTTCGATTTTTTCTGTTTTGCGAACCAACGCACAAAACCTCCTTGTGCCGGGCAAGTTGTTCAACACTAAGTGTCTGGGTGACTTTATTCCTGCGATTCCAAATTGCAATTTTTCGTCTAATACAGGTATATAGCTCTTTTTGGATATGTCGCTTTTGCCTTGAATTAGACTTCCCGATACCCATTCCAAAAGAAACCATATCCTTCTAGAATACTGTCCCGATGGTTCGATATTCACTAGCTCTAACAACTCTGTGTTGTTTAATTTCTCATGCAACTTTGCGAAGAGCAATAAATCAACCCCCTCATATTTGAGCGCGAAAACCAAATGATTAAATAGCGCTTCAACCCGAGTTAGCCCCATATGGTCTTGAGGCAAATAGACAAAGGGTAAGACAATCCATGCGTCTGATTTTACTTGATGAGTCTTTTCTGATACCATGGCCTTTAACAGTGGCAGTGGCATATCCAATTTAAATTTCTCAATTATTGCGGCATACCCAACCAACCAACCAGTGAACGGTTTCGCTTCTCCCTGAATTATGGGCGCGTTGTTTGAAAAATGGGCGCTATTGTTCATTTTTTGAAATATTTAGGCGCAATATAGGAAAATTTCGGGCGTAAAAAATAAAAATGGGCGCAAAGCGATATTGATTATTAAAATTGAGCGCAAATTTCAATTTATATACGCACAGTATCCGTACGACCAATCACGTCCTTTTTTCAGTCTTCTAAAGCACTGGCCTTTGCTTAAAAAGGAAGGATGAAAAGAAGAGAAAATACAATGGATGGCCGCTTAGGTTAACCAATTGAACGCATCTTCTTTTTTCATAAATAAAGTGGGTGAAGGTAGACCGAAAAAGTTATTTCCGAAATTTTTCCAGGCCTTTTGAGGGGCCGAAAAATTCCAGAATAACTTTTTCTATCAATTACACGCTTGTCGGGATACTACCACATCGCATACACGCGAAACGTTAGTAGCAAGGTAAATTGAAGCTAATCCACCTATCATCAGTTAGAACTAAAACATTTCCGTATCATAATCAAATCTAAACGTATCAAAACGTATCATTTTTTATTTGCGGTTTCAAATCTTAATCGTATCTTTGCGTATCAAATCGTATTGAAATGAACAACATAGTATATAATTTTAAACTGGATGTTGATTGGAAACTGATTAAATTAATCAGCGAAATAGACCGTTTTGATGCAAATTGGACAGCTATTGAACGCAAAGAAGGACAAAGCCTCAAAGAGTTAAAAAGCATTGCAACTGTGCGAAGCGTAGGGGCTTCAAACCGTATTGAAGGCAACAGAATGAGTGATGAAGAAGTTGATGTGTTGCTTCAAAAAATTGATATTACCAACCTTACTGACAGAGATTCGCAGGAGGTAGTCGGTTATTTTGAAGTACTGGACTTGATTTCGGAATCTTATGAAAACATCAGCGTTACCGAAAACCATATCAAAAGTTTACATAATAGTTTGATGAAATACAGTGCCAAAGACGAATGGCATAAAGGCAATTATAAGTTGCATAGTAATGCGGTTGAAGCCTCATTTCCTGACGGCACAAGACAAATCATTTTTCAAACCACCGAAGCGGGATTTGCCACTGAAGATGCTATAAGGGCTTTGCTTAATTGGTATAATTCCGAAACGGAAGTGCACACGTTAATCAAAGTAGCATCTTTTGTTTATGATTTTTTGAGCGTTCACCCATTCCAGGATGGAAACGGCAGATTAAGCCGCTTGATTTCAACGCTCTTACTGCTCAAAAACGGCTATAAATGGATACAATACGTGAGTTTTGAGCACGAAATAGAAAATCGAAAAAACGAATATTATCAAGTGCTTAGAAGTTGTCAGGCGCTACGCCCAAACGAAAATGTAAGCGAATGGATAATGTTCTTTTTGAATTGCTTGTCAAATATTCAATCACAACTGCTGACAAAATTGCAGAAAAGCGGTTTGGAAACACAACTTTTGCCCAAAGAAAAGTCAATTTATACAATTATTCAAAGCCGTCCGAACATTCAGTCAGGGAAAATTGCAGAAAAGTTGGCGATACCTGCACCAACCGTAAAACGCATTTTGTCAGAGTTGCTCAAAAAAGGATTAATTGAAAAACAAGGAAATGGACGAAATGTTAGTTATACAATAAAATAACCCAGCTACTAACCGCCGTTTGGCAAAAGTGGCGGTTCAGCGCTTAAGTGAAGCTTTCTACCTTGAATCAAGTTTTGTGCAAAAGGACAGTTTCTTTCTTCGAAAGCCGCTTCTTCGCCAAGCCGCAAAACGTTCGGGACAACACAAAGCAATGTAAGCTCCTCCAAAAAGAGTACTTTCCCTAAAGAGTCAATTTATACATGGCGTGCCACTTGCCTTTTTTCATCCCCCAACTTCGCAGTAATAAGCTTTGTTGGGTACTAAAATAACAAAGCCCACTGGTTCACAGCGGGCTTTATAATTCAGTGCGGAGAGACGGGGATTCGAACCCCGGATACGCTTTTGACGTATACACACTTTCCAGGCGTGCTCCTTAAACCACTCGGACATCTCTCCTTATAAGGGCCGCAAAGATACGCGTTTTTTTAATTTTGTAGGTAAAGTGCTGGTTTTTTTTATTCAACCAGCGAGTTAACTTGTGGATTACATGTGAAAAGGGAATAACTATCGGTCTTTGAATTTTCAGCTTGAAAAGTTCCCGAAACTGGTTATTTTTGTGGCTGCGATGCCACATTTTTTTCAAAACAACGTGCTGCGAACAGCCTTTATCCTAGGGCTTTGCTTCGGAGCTGCGGTATGTATTAGCGCCAGTTTAGGCTGGTGGGGTCCTCCCTGCTCTATTCAGACTGCCCGGTGGGTGGCTCTGGGTTATGTCCTTTTGGGTCTGTTTTTTTTGTTAAAACGCGATCCTACGCTTGTCCTTTTTTGTTTTACCTGCAGTGGGGCTATTTGCCTATTGCTCCAGTCTTTTGATCAATTTTAACCAATTGCAGCCCTTTGATTCGCTTATTGCAACGTATTAGATATGCCCTTGCTGGAATAACTGACCTATTCCAGAACCACCGTAATGCCCAAATTCAAGTTGGAGTGGCTGTGGTGGTAGTGTTGGTTTCTTTTCTACTGCAGATAAGCTTAGTGGAGTGGGCGGTTCTTCTTGTCTGTATCTTGGTCGTGTTGGCGCTGGAGGCGGTAAATTCTGCCCTTGAATACCTGACTGATTTGGTCTCTCCGAACTATCATCCGCTGGCGGGCAAAGCCAAAGACATGGCCGCTGGTTCCGTTTTGCTTGCTTCCATTGGATCAGTTATTATTGGTTTACTTCTTCTGGGGCCTAAAATTTGGGTTCTTTTTTTCTGAAAAAGACAAAAAAAGGGTAGTTCGCTGAGAAAATATACGAACTACCCTTTTTCTGTCAAATTTTGGGGCACTAATCTGCCCCGTGCATCATTTTTCGCAGCGGGAACGATAATCCAAATAGGATCAAGCCCGCTATACCAGACATTCCTACGAACACCATGAAGAATTGGTACAAATTCTTAATCGGGGTACCCATGAAAACTGGGTATTGCATGGGTAAATTTTTCTCTTTGGCAATGGTAGCCTGTTCAGGAGTAGGTGAAATGGTACCGTCCAATAAACCCGTATACGTAGCCTCATCTATGCCATTGTCCATTGCCATTTTATATTCTGCACCAGACGGTGGGTACAAACCACTTAGCTGACCGGCTGCTTTGTTGGCTACAGAGTTGGCCAAAAACCAAACGCCAAATAGAAGTGATACAAAGCGCATGGGAGATAATTTGGATACCAAAGACAAACCAATTGGGGATAAGCACAATTCACCTACCGTGTGAATTACATAAAGGGCAATTAACCAGAACATGCTTACTTTCATTCCTAATCCCAAACCATCTACGCCGATGGCGATTACGGCGTATCCTAATGCAAGGATAATCAATCCCAAGGCTTGTTTAACCAAAGAGTTGGGTTCTGATTTGCGTTTGGATAAAGCAACCCAAACAGCAGCGATTACTGGGGCAAGTAATACAACGGCAACCGCATTGACGGATTGGAAATAACTGGCTGGAATGGTGGCGCCCATTATGGTGCGGTTCGTCTGTTCATCCGCAAAGAAGGTCAATGAAGCACCCGCCTGCTCAAAAGCTGCCCAGAAGAAAATAACAAAGAAGGCTGAAACATAAAGTACCAGAATGCGATCGCGCTCCACTTTGGTGAGCGACTTATCGGTAATAATCATCACCATCATGGAAATCGTAGCGGCATAAATGGAGGCTCCAATTACATCAAAGCTCATTCCTTTCCAGAAAAGTAAGAATCCACCCAATAACAGACCAATTCCTAGCATTAGCTGAGAAGTTCCTAGGCCACCAGATGCAGCTCCGTCGGACTGTACGTCACTATTGGGTTTCGCTCCGATTGGTGATCCATCTGGCGTGATTACATATTTATCTTTTTGAGTATGAAACAATACCGTTCCCAGCACCATACCTACGCCCGCAGCGAAAAAGCCCCATTTAAAATCGGCAGGGTTGCCAGTGTCACCGAGGAATCCACATACCAAGGGCGCGAAAAAGGCTCCCAAGTTAATACCCATATAGAAAATGGTGTAGGCTGCATCCCGACGCTTATCTCCTTCGGAGTACATTTGGCCGATCATGGAGGAGATATTGGGTTTAAAGAAGCCATTTCCCAAAATAAGGAAAAACAATCCAGCCCACATAAGTGTTACTGCTAGGCCTATGTTTTCATACATGGAGGCACTACCAAACATTAAAAATTGGCCAATAGCCATGGAAATACCTCCACGGGTGATGCACTTCCGATTACCCCAGTATCGGTCGGCTACATAACCACCAATCAAGGGTGTCAAGTACACCAAACCGGTATAACTACCATATATTTCAGAGGCCTTTGCTTTGGAGAAAAGCAGGGCATTAATCATGTACAAAGAAAAAATGGCCCGCATGCCATAATAACTAAAGCGTTCCCACATTTCTGTGAAAAAAAGTAGGGCAAGTCCACGAGGGTGTCCCCAGATTTGCGTATTGTTTGCTTGCATACAGAGAATAAAATTGATTTATTAGAAAAATGAAAACGCAAAAGAACTAAAATAAACGGGTATTTGCACCTTTCCACGGTTTTTTTTGTGACCTTTGCAGATATGTATATTTTATTGATCTCCATCCTCATCGCCCTATTTGTGGCAATGTTGTTTGTAAATCTTTATTTCCGAGCAAAAGTGCTCAAAACCTACGGTGTTCTAGTAAAGAACCGGGTAGAGTTCAAAGCAGAGCACTTGTTCAACCGCCGTAAACTGGAGGAAGAAATTTTACCTAAATATCCTCAGCAGCGCACGGCTATCCTCGACTTTGTAAATCACATGCGCCGAACCATCCGAATGGCTTCCCTGCTGATTGTTTTAATCACCGCAATTGGCGCCGTCCTCATGTGGTTCCGCAACTATTAATGCATGCAAGACCAGAATTATAAAATTGTTGTCAAAACCCTTCAGGGCCTCGAAGTGGTACTGGCTGATGAGCTAAAAGCCCTAGGTGCCACAGAGGTACACCCTGTCAAGCGGGCCGTTGAATGCCGGGGTAGTTTAGAATTTATTTACCGAGCCAATTATGAGGCTCGAACGGCGTTGCGTGTTTTGGTACATCTACACTCGGGTAAAATATTCAATGAACGGGATCTTTACCGCCAAGCACAAACCATCCCCTGGAACCAATTGATGGAGGTAGATGACACGCTTGCAGTGGAAGCAACCATTGCTGGGCAAGTCATTCGGCATTCTCAATATGCTGCATTGGTAACCAAAGATGCGGTGGTAGACCAGTTTAGAGATCGTTATAACCGCCGTCCAAATGTGAATACAACGGCACCGACCCTACGTATCCACGTGCGGGTGCATGGCACGCAATGTGATTTTTTATTGGACTCTAGCGGCGATTCCCTGCACAAGCGAGGGTATCGAAGAGATTCCGTGGAGGCTCCTTTGAACGAAGTCTTGGCGGCTGGTATGGTGCTGCTATCTGGTTGGGATCAACAGTCGGCTTTCGCAGATGCGATGTGTGGAAGTGGAACCCTTCCCATCGAAGCGGCTTTTATGGCCTTGCATCAGTCGCCTCAGTTTTACCGCGAAACGCCTTTTGGGTTTACCAAATGGAAAAACTTTGATGCTGCTTGCTGGAAAAAGGTAAAAAGCCAGGCTGATGAAAAGCGATTGGTGGATCTGCCTTTTCCTATTTGGGGTACGGATATGAATCCTCGTGCTGTCAATGCTGCCCGAATCAATGCAATGGCTGCCGGACTAGAGAAAATAGTACATTTTGAAAAACAAGAGTTTGAAGTCCTAAAACCACCCGCTGTGGCAGGCACCTTGATGATGAATCCACCGTACGATGAACGTCTTCCACTTTACGAAGCCGAAGCGTTCTATCAACGAATAGGGGATACCCTGAAAAAGAACTGGCCGGGGTGGACGGCTTGGGTTATTTCCTCAAATAAAGACGCCTTGAAACGCCTCGGATTACGCGCAACTCGTCGGATAGAGCTAATAAATGGTTCGTTGGAATGTAGCTTCCAAAAGTTTGACTTGTACGCAGGTAGTAAATCGGCAAGGAAGGAGCCAACCTCAGAGCCGCCTACTTTTGAGGGCGAAGCAACGAGTAACGAATAATAAAACAGCCTCCAGATGCCGTTGCATTGGAGGCTGTTTTTGTTTCAGCTCAGTCATTTACCAAGATCAAAATCCTTGGTCCGTCCCTTTCATTGTTACTGTATTTTCACAGGAAATACGACTTGAAAGTCTACCTCTCCTCCTGGATTAGAGGGGTTACTTTTGTTGGTTGGTTCATGGTAAAGGGTAAGTGTAAGTACCCCATCAGCACCAGCATTGCGGGTCTCCCAAATGGAGGTGGTTCCCAATGGATTCCCGTTTGCATCCTGATTCAGGGTAGTGACTACCAATCCGTTCGCATTACTTACGTCATACGTTAATAAGTGGTCAACGCCTTCAGCCACTATTTCGGGCGTAATATCCACCTCTGGAATTTCCGTTCGGTCAAAAATCAGAACGCTACATTCAATACCTTGGGTCATTGCTGGTAAAACCAGCGTATCAATGTTGTTCGCTACTCCGTCTCCATCGGTATCCTCCCAAGTAAATACTTGATCGATTCCATTTCCAGTCAGGTGGAGTTCAATGGCTGTAATATTCTCTGCGGCGGTGTGATCGTGCTTGTGGCAGGCCGTGAAAAAGGCAGTCGCAAAGAGACCGGAAAAAAATATGGCTACTACTTTTTGTACAGATTTCATACTAAAATGATAGTTGATCGGTTAAAAAATGCACTTTACGCGAACACCAAGGTTAAACCCTGGTTCGTCGGCATAAAAGCGAAAAAAGTTTAAGTATTCTCGGTACCGGAGGTTGCCTAGATTTTGAGCGGTAAGTCCTAGTTCCCAGGTTCGATTTGAACGTTCAAAGCGGTAGCTGGCATCCATGGAGAAGGTGGTAAATCCGGAGGGAGCCGCTTTGATTAAGCCTTCAATGGGCACACGTTTTTGTTCTAGCACGGTATTGGCCATTCCTCGAACTTGCCAAGCTTCTCCTCTTTGCCAGGTAAGGCCATACTGAAACCGGTTGGCGGGCATCAAAGGGAGCGGCGTTCTACCCCCGTCGGTACTTCGGTCGGCCCTTAACAGGGAAATCCGCATTTCCGTTCCCCAGCCTTCCCACAGGGGGGTTTGTAGCTGGAGGTCTAGGCCCCTAAGCAAGGCATCCGATTGCCGATAATAATAGGCCGGGAAGGTGCCTCGGACGGTTACCTTCCCGGTTAAGGCGGGATTCAAATAGATAAAATCCCGAATTTGATTATAATAGAGGGTTGCTGTCAATTGCCAAGGACTTTCTGGTACCGGCCGGAAGGAGAAGGAAAGGTTGCTGTTCCATGCTTTCTCAGGCACTAAAGTGGAATCGCCCTCTTCATACGTACCCGCTCCGTGGTGAACCCCTCTAGCGAAAAGTTCATAAACGGAGGGAGGACGCCAGGCATAACCGGTGTGTAGGGTAAGGGTTGCTGCTTCATTTATATGGTAATGTACGCCACCAATACCTGAAATACTGCCAAAAAGCACCTCCTGGTTCAGGTCGCGTGTAGTGTTACCAACGGTATAAACGTGGCTATGCCTTACATCGTAACGGCCTCCTATTTCCCATTCCCAGGGCACTCCGTGTTTTCTCCAGCGTTCTTGTGCCCACACGGAAGCTCCCCAAGTTTGGTAGTTGGGAATAAAAGCTCCTCGATTAACATAATTTAAAAAATGGATGACCTGAATGCCTCCTTCCCCTTGCCAATACTTTCCTGGCCGGTGCTCTACCCAAAGGTCGAGAGCATTGGTCCAAAGTCGAAAAGAAACTTGCGCTCGTTCTGCTGCACTTCCTGTTTTTCGAACCACATCGTACTCTTGTCGGAAGTTAAATTGGTACCCATATTGAGCCAAAAGCTTCCAATGATCGTTTACGCGGTGGTTTAGTTTGTAGGAAGCGGTGTAGTGTTGAATCCCTTGGTAGGGACGATCCAGTCCCCAAGAAAACCGATTAATGTTATTGAGTGGGGTGTCTAACTGAGCTGCCAACTCTATTTGTTGGAGGTTTCCGAGGTGGGAGGCTCTTAATACACCGAGCTGTTGACCGAATCGGGAAAGGGATAGTTCGTGTGTGGTAGTTGCAGAGGGCTTCCATTCTGCCTGCAATCCGAAGTTAAGTTCTGTTTGCCCAGTATTGTAGAGCCAATAGTCGGGCGCTTTAAGGTTTCCGCCTTTTTTTCCGGTACCTCGTATTCGAAAGGCCCATTGTTCGTTGGCAGATCGGTAATCAAGTGCCAACGCGCCCACAGAGCTTCTGCCATTTGAAAATCCGCCGACGGTTGCCCAACCTCCCCAACCTGGGGTAGTGCGCAAGGGAGCGGGCTCTAATACGATGGCGCCGGCCATCGCCCCTACACCGTACCGAACACCCATCGCCCCTTTTACCACCGTTACCTTATCGGCAGAGAAGGGATCGATTTCTGGGGCGTGCTCCCGACCCCATTGCTGGCCTTCCAGCACGAGGTTGTTGTTAACAATGACAATGCGGTTGGAATGTAGGCCTTGAATGACCGGCTTGGAAATGTTGGCGCCAGTTTGCAGTACGTTCACGCCTGGTAATTGCCGAACAATTTCTCCCAAACTAACCGATTGGCGGCTGTCAAAATCCAGTTGATCTACGGTACAGGCTGCTTCCGTGTGTACGTGTGGACCGGCTTTTCCAGCTACCAGAACTTCCGACAGCAAGTTGGAAAGACTGATTTTTAGTACTAACGGCTGGGTTTCTGCACGTACTTCAAAAGTCTGCAGGTCATTGAGATACTGTACCTCCAGCAGGTACTTTTTTCCGAGGCAGACCCCTGTGAATTCAAAAGTACCTTGTTCATCGGACAATACTTTTTGATTGAGTTCTCGAAGCAGTACATGAGCGAATGCAACAGGTTCTTGCCCGTCTGACAGCTCCAGCCTGCCAATCAGTTTTTCTTGGCAATCTTGTGCCATAGTTGGAATGGCTAGAAGGTACAAAAAGAAGAAAAGGGAGGCCCCAACCCTTCTGGGAGAAATGGTCAGCAGCGTACGATAAATCATTCGTGTGTTATTAGATCATGACCAGACATAGCCTCACCAATAGAAGGAGGCAGATAAGTAGTCAGTTGCCACTCGTACACCTACTACCAGTTTGGACGGGCGGTACAGTGGTTACGAGAAGAACTAAACTGCATTGACAAATGGCAGTAAAGCCATTTTAGTAAAAAGCAAACACACTAAGGAAGAGGTGGGCCCCGAAGGAAGAGTACTTGCTGAAGGCCGACACCCAAAAATCGATCAGTCCATAACAGCTTTACAAGAAATAAAGGAAGAAGAGATCTGCTGGGGAGTTCCGGAGCAGAGGGAGGATTGATTGTTTGTATGAAGAAGTCGCAAAGCGAACAATCGTCCGTTAAGTAATGGTCATCGTGAAAATGATGAGTGCCAGTTGGGGCATCAATTTCTAGTTGGCAGGACTTGAGTTCAGAATGACAATGGCTGGCTTCCAGACGGTGGTACGTTTGGTGGAGTAACGCAGACAAAAATACTCCTAGGAGTACTATTGCCGACCATTTTTTATAGAATTGTTCTGTTGACACAAGCTAGAATGTGCGAAGATAAACATAACGCTCCCCCAATGCAGGTTGTTTACAAAAAAAGTTGATTTATTTGCAAGATGATAGTTTTACTTCAATAAAAAAAGTATTTATTTGCTAAACAATATATAGCCTATGGCGTTGGATTAATATTGCTGTTATTTGTATTAGAGAATCCTTCTTCTTACATCGTGGATTCAAGGTTTACCATTGTACGTTGACTGCTTGTATTGAGTAGGTCAACCTTTAAAAAGCTGTTTGGAAATTGAATAATATTGTTAAACTTAATTGCTGTTAAACGTTTAGAACCTTCATGTCTGTCGAAAATTTTAGTCCATTAAAGAACCTAAAGCAGGATTTGCCTGCATCGGTGGTTGTATTTTTGGTAGCGCTTCCGCTCTGTTTGGGTGTGGCCATGGCTTCTGGGGCCCCTCTTTTCTCTGGCATTATTGCGGGGGCAATTGGTGGTATCGTAATAGGCCTACTTAGTAAGTCTCCTTTAAGTGTTAGTGGTCCAGCTGCTGGGTTAACGGTGATTGTGTTGTCAGCCATACAGTCCCTGCCCACTTACGAGACGTTTTTGCTATCCGTATTTATTGCTGGTCTTTTGCAGATTCTATTGGGAGTAGTCAAGGCGGGGATCATCGGTGATTTTATTCCCTCCTCTGTAATAAAGGGGATGCTGGCTTCTATTGGAATTATTTTGATTTTGAAGCAAATTCCGCACTTAGTTGGTTATGATAAGGATTACGAAGGTGATTTTGCTTTTTTTCAGCCAGATGGAGAGAATACGTTTTCAGAACTATGGCATTTATTCGACGCTCATTTTACCGTGGGCGCGGTGATCATTGGGGTATTGTCGCTTGCTTTTCTTTTTTGGTGGGATGCCATTGCGCCAAAGCGGAGAGGCATACTTCAGCTTGTTCCTGGTCCATTAGTAGTGGTCTTATTTGGCGTATTATTGAACAGTATGTTCCAAGCAGTTGCACCCAACTTAATGATTGGCGGAGAACATCTTGTTAACATACCAGTTCCGGATTCTGTATCTTCCTTTTTGGGGCAGTTCAAAATGATGAGTTTGGATGGGCTTTCTAATCCAAAAGTGTGGACGATTGCGGTGACCATTGGCTTGGTAGCTAGTATTGAATCTTTATTAAGTTTGGAGGCGGTTGATCGAATTGATCCGTACAAGCGCAATTCGCCACCCAATCGGGAATTGATCGCACAGGGAGTTGGAAACATATTGAATGGACTGTTGGGCGGTATGCCTGTAACTTCGGTTATCGTACGCAGTTCGGCGAACGTATCTTCTGGAGCCAAAACCAGTGCATCGACTATTGCACATGGCATCTTATTGATTGCCTTTTCCGCCTTGATACCATCCATTTTAAATTTGATTCCTTTATCTGCACTGGCAGCGGTATTGATTGCTACTGGTTATAAACTGGCTAAGCCTTCTTTGTTTATTTCGGAGCGCAACAAAGGCCTTTCGCATATTGTACCATTTGTAGTGACCATTGCTTCCATTTTATTGACCGACTTGCTCGTTGGGGTGGTCATTGGTATTTTTATTGGTGGGGCTTTTGTTTTGATTGAAAATTATAAGTCTGCCATTACAGTAGTGAGTAATGATGATAACACGTATCTAGTTCGAATTCGGAAAGATCTTTCGTTTGTTCATAAATACGAACTTAAGCGAGCGCTAAGCGAGCTACCTGATAATGCGAAAGTATGGATCAATCTAAGCCATGTTGGCTTTGTCGATCTGGATAATGCAGAAATCCTGAATGATTTTCTTGCCACTGCTCATTTTCGAGGCATTCAGGTAGAAGTTAAGACCCCTGAGAATAAAACGGTTGCACAACATATTAATTTACCAAAATCTGAACTATGAAAGACTACGAACACTTGCTGTTAGAAAATAAGGCTTGGGCAAAAGAAATCCTTGAAACGGACCCAGACTTTTTCAATCGGTTGAAAGACCAACAAAGCCCTGAATACTTGTGGATTGGATGTTCTGATAGTAGGGTGCCGCCAGACCGGATCACCCAAACACAGCCTGGTCAGATCTTTATTCATCGTAACATTGCCAATATGGTAGTGCACACAGATCTCAACCTGCTGAGTGTTCTGCAGTACGCGGTAGAAGTACTGAAGGTAAAACACATCATCGTATGCGGGCATTATGGATGCGGAGGCGTGAAAGCCGCCATGGGCAATGCCAACCTGGGTATTATCAATAAATGGCTCCGAAACATCAAAGATGTGTACCGCTTCCACCAGGCTGAAATCGATGCCATTCCTAATGAAAAAGATCGGCTTAACCGACTTATTGAATTAAATGTTGTTGAACAAGTTCATAACTTGGCAAAAACCTCCATCGTTCAGCACGCTTGGAAAACTCGAAATGCGCCTCACATTCACGGCTGGGTGTATGACTTGAGTGATGGATTGATCAAAACCTTGTTCGAAATGCCAGCTAACACGGTGCTAGACCACCATATCTACGAGTACGACTTTACCGACCTTTAAAGCGTATGTGAAGAATCCTTTGTACTTTTGCGCCTTCATATTCGAATTTGCCATGAAAGTATTCAAATTTGGGGGCGCAAGTATCAAGGATGCTACCGCCATTAAAAATGTCGCCAATATCCTCCAATCCTACCGGGACGAGCAATTGGTTATCGTCGTTTCTGCATTGGGAAAAACCACGAATGCGCTTGAAGCAGTAGTGAACGCCCACGCAAAATATACCGGTAACGCCCAAGAATTGTATGATGGCGTTAAAGAACAGCATTATGCCCTTCTTCGGGAACTGTTTGATGCCAATGACGAGGTGTTTTCACTTGTAAACGATACCTTCGTAGAAGGAGAATGGGTACTTGAAGAGGCTCCCAACGAGGACTATGATTATATGTATGATCAACTGGTCTGTATGGGCGAGTTGGTATCCACCCGTATCCTAGCGGCTTACCTGAATAAAGTGGGACTGCCTACACAATGGCTTGATGCTCGGGACGTGGTTCAGACCGACAATACGTACCGAGAGGGATGGGTAAATTGGGAGAAAACAAAGGCCAACGCGCAACGTATTGTTCCTCCTATGTTGAAAGCTGGCGGTTTTGTCCTTACTCAAGGTTTTATTGGTAGTACCTCAGAAAACTTCACTACCACTTTAGGTAGAGAGGGCTCTGACTACTCTGCAGCTATTTTCTCCCATTGCTTGGACGCGGAGAGTATGACCATCTGGAAAGATGTTCCTGGCGTACTCAACGCGGATCCGCGGCTTTTTGAAAATGTTCTTAAATTAGATCGGCTCTCTTATAAGGAGGCGATTGAGATGACCTATTATGGGGCTACGGTTATTCACCCTAAAACCATTAAGCCGCTCCAGAATAAGAGTATCCCCATGTACGTGAAGTCCTTCCTAGACCCAGCGGGGGAAGGAACAGAAATCAGCTCAGATACAGAGGATACCTACCCACCTATTGTTATGGTGGAAAAAAACCAAGCGCTTCTGCATATCAGTACCTTGGATTACTCTTTTGTGGCAGAACACCACATGGCCCGCTTGTTTAGTAAGCTGGCAAATCAACGTATTTTCGTAAATTCTATGCAAAATACGGCTATCTCCTTCACGATTTGTGTGCCAAACGTTCCGGAGCGAATTGATAAGTTTATCAAAGAAATCTCGGATGAGTTTAAGGTGCGGAAGGAAGAGCACCTCGAGCTGATCACTATCCGGCATTATACCCAGGATACCATTGACAACTTGAAAAAGGGGAAAATTGTCCTCTTTGAAGAGCGTATCCGGAATACTACCCAAATGGTCGTCCGAAATATTCCTCCTATCGAACGGCGAGTAGTCGATATGGCGGGCTCCAAGTCTGTGTAGCCTCTACAAAATGCTTCCTAAAAAAGAGAGGTCTGAACGCAATCCTGCATTCAGACCTCTCTTTTTTAGGAAATTACATCCTTTATTACCGCCGAACCATTTCCGCCACTGCCTTTATCCAATCTGGATGATCGTTAAGACTAGGCACCAAATCCAATTGCTCTCCACCCCACTCTAAAAATTCTTCTCGGTATTCCTCCCCAATTTCTATGGTGGTCTCCAGACAGTCGGCAGTAAAAGCGGGGCAAAAGACCAGGATTTTTTTTGCTCCGTTTTTCTTCGCCCATTCTTCCAGTACTTTCACGGTGTAAGGTTGCGTCCAAGGATCAGCGCCCAGTCGGCTTTGGAACGAAACGGAGTACTGCTCTTTACGAAGTCCTAATTGTGCAGCGATGGCAGCAGTAGTGGCGTAACACTGTGCAGAATAGCAAAAATAATTGGCGTCAGATAGTTGATGGCAGCAATCCGGGCTTTTAAGGCAATGATTGCAGTCATCCGCTTTTCGAAGTTGCCGCTGTGGCACTCCGTGGTAGCTGAACAAAATATGGTCATAGGCCGATAAATCAAATGCACGGGCGTTATTGGCGAATCGCTCAATCATCGGGCCATAAGTAGCATATTCACTGATAAACTCAACGGCTGGAATTACC
>Ga0208787_1000416_pt1 | contig 20513 bp, 22 predicted proteins | sample Wag4_2014_7_11_FD_187362 | JGI IMG/M metagenome (GOLD analysis project Ga0208787, IMG submission 187362) | Fresh water microbial communities from Ohio, USA - Utica-2 Time Series HT 2014_7_11 (SPAdes) (version 2) | ecosystem: Environmental > Aquatic > Freshwater > Water tank | place: USA: Ohio...
ACCCAAATTTGGTTCGCGTCGACAAGCTTGATGTTGGCAACGTGCAACCGATGAGCGAAATACAACGTGATCTACAAACTCATGGCGTGCAAGCGGTGAGCACAAATGGCATTCTTGGCGATGCTCGAAGCGCAACGACGCAACATGGAATTGAGTTGCTCGCAGAACTGAGCGACAACCTGCACACATTCATTCTCAGCGCACAACTGCAGTGGAGCCGTGCATGACCAGCGACGCTCGCTTCATTGCTGATATCTCGTGGCGGCGTCCGGAACACGGCAATGTCGTGCTCGCAGGGTCTCCACTTACGCTGTTCTCACTTTCTCAATCAGGTCAGACAATTGCAGAATGCATTGAACGTGCCAATCCACTGCCTCAGGGGCACGAACCTTTGACCGAACGATTACTGAATGCTGGAGCGATCCACCCCATTCCAAGTGATGACGACAAGGCGCGTTTTTCACTCAACACCGTTACCGCGGTAATTCCCGCATACATCCAAACCTCACAGGAAGCACAGACGCTGAAGTCACTTGTCGCATCGTGCTCGTCTCTACACAGCACTGTTGTTATTGATGACTGTTCACCACATCCGCTTCCCGATCTTGGTAAAACTCGCGTGATTCGTCTTGATACAAATAGCGGTCCTGCTGCCGCACGAAATGCGGGAATCGCGATGGTTGAGACTGAATTCATTGCCTGTATTGATGTGGATGTCACCATTTCTGCCACCACCATTTCACAACTGCTGCCCTATTTTGCAGACGACAAAGTTGCTCTTGTCGCACCTCGGGTGAAGTCGCGCGCAACGGCAAACATCGTTGGCGAATACGAAGTCGTCGCCAGTGTGCTCGACATGGGAGACGCAGAAGCTCGTGTGAGTGCTGGAACGCGAGTGAGTTATGTGCCATCCGCAATGTGGCTTTGTCGTACTACTGCGATGCGATCGGTATCTGGTTTCGATGAATCTCTTCGATCTGGAGAAGATGTCGACATGGTGTGGCGCTTGAACAATTCAGGCTGGAGTTGCCGCTACCAACCACAAGCTGTGTGCACGCATACGCCTCGCGCAACGTTGGAGAGGTTTGTGCAACAACGCATGTCGTATGGAGAATCGGCTGCGCTATTAGCAAAAGGACATACAGGAAAACTTGCCCCGGTCAAGATCAACGTGTGGCAGGCATCAACGTGGTTATTCGTTGCTCTTGGCATGCCGTTTATTGCGCTTGGCGTTGCGATTGTCGCAGGAGCATCGACTGCGAAGAAGCTTCGCAAGTTTCCACAATTGAAAAGCGAAAGCATCAATATTTCAGTTCATGGAACGGCAAAAAGCGGTCTGTTTGTTGCACATGCAATTAGTCGAGTGTGGTGGCCGATTGCGCTCGTGCTTGCAATTTTCTCGCAGCGACTCCGATTGTTGTTGATTGCTGCGGCGTTAGCACCAGCCGTTTACGAATGGTGGACGAAACGCCCGCATCTCGATGTTGTGCGGTTCGCATTAATGAAAATGTTGGACAACGCCGCTTACGGTGCAGGAGTATGGAAGGGCGTGATTGCAACGCAAAATGCCGCGCCGCTTATTCCTTCAATTAAGAGGTCTGCGTCGTACGGGGAGTGAAGTTATTGCATTCCTCACACACGCTTTGTGGAATGACTCCAAATTTCATGAGGTAACCAAACGCAATGCAACCGAGGCACACGGCAAACACGCTCTCGAGAAACGCAGCAACAACAAGAGCCGCAATGACAGCTTGTGAAGCGCCATAAGCACCTGCGAGGTACAACACTGATGCGGTAATTGAGAATGCAGCACCAACACCTTGTGCAAACCGCTTCGGCGGGCCAGGTACGAGTCGATGATTGAAAGACAGTCGCGGTGTGATCACTTGCGTTGCAATTCGGCCTAGCGGGCTGAACATTGGGCCACTAAGCACCCGCGCGATAAATCCATACGTCAATGCAACGAGGATCCAGCCGTTACCGGTAATCGCATAGGCAATTCCCATAATTACCGCGCCACCCGCAACAATGCGCGCCGACGTTTCATTTACGGGGTTTGGAAAACTGAAGATTTTCGCCATTCCAAAAGCCTAAAGGTCAATTTCAGATACCGTCAATGCCAATGACTTTGCGCCTCACTGTGAATCGCCAGGCATGGCTAGATCACGTTCGACTCACTGCTTCTCAGCACGGAACCGTATTGCCCGTGGTGAAGGGAAACGGATACGGATTTGGTCGCCCGATTTTGTTTGAACAAACAGCACACCTTGCCGATCACGTTGCAGTGGGAACTGTCTACGAAGCCACCGATGTTCCCCTATCGCTAACTGCGGTTGTACTCACGCCCGCTGGCACGCACCTACCAAGTTCGCTTCCGGCGCATGCGGTACTTACCATCGGATCACTTGACCACGTTGCAGCACTTCGTTCTCATCAGTGGCAAGGCAGTGTGCTCATTAAGTTGCAGTCCACCATGCAACGCTTTGGCGTTTCCGGCAACGAACTTGCTGCACTTCAGTCCGCATGTGCTCAGGCGTCGCTGAATGTTGTTGGTTGGTCAATACATCCACCATTGAACACCGATGGTCAAGACCGCAGCGGTGAAGTGTCATGCTGGATGGAATTGTTACACGACAATCTTCCGGTGTACGTAAGCCACATCACTGCTGAGCAAATCGGCTCGTTGCGCTCACAGTTCCCCAACCGCACATTTGTTTCACGCATGGGCACAGCCCTGTGGTTGGGCGACAAGTCAATGATGAAACTGACTGCTGAGGTTCTTGATGTTCACGCAGTTGACGGTGGAACAGCTGGATACCGGTCGACCGCTCTTCCTGGAAGCGGACACATTGTGATTGTTGGAGCGGGCTCGGCACATGGAGTGAGCGAAATCGTTGGTGTAGGAAGTCCGTTCCATTTTGCGCAGCAACGTGTTGCACTCGTTGAACCTCCATACATGCACAGCAGCATGCTGTTTGTTCCTGTTGGTCAACCGGTGCCACGCGTTGGCGAAAGTGTTGACGTCCAACAACCACTCACTCGCGTGAGTGCTGACACGATTTCGTGGGAATAACCACCACCGACATTCGTCCATCTCGATTACCGAGTTTGGACGTAACACGCGCCATTGCTCTCGTTGGCGTTGTCGTAATGAACTATCACGCATACCTCAATACCAATAAAGCGTTCTATCCACCGCGTCCCTCGTTTGCGGAACGCATCTTTAATCCACTTTCGGGAATTCTGACCACTCGATTTGCTGCAACATTTGTACTCGTTGCAGGAATGGGAATTGCATTGCTCGTTCAGAATGCAATTCGTTCAGGAGATGCCGCACTCATTCGAGCAGCACAAATGAAACTGGCACGCCGAGGTTTGTTTCTGTATGCAGTTGGGGCAGCCGTGCAATGGATCTGGCCGGGGACGATTTTGTTCTATTACGGTGCATTTTTCCTGATTGCAGCCGTTATTTGCACCTGGTCTAACCGCAGCCTTATTGCCGTTTCGGTCGTTTCTATTGCGGTTTCAACAGGGCTTACTGCCTGGCGTGGATACCGGTCTTTCGAGGGTGACTTCACTCGGTGGTTATCGCCCACTCCTAATTCACCACGCAATTTACTGATCCGAACTTTTTTTGATTACACGCATCCCGTTTTCCCATGGATCACATTTATCTGCGCTGGAATCATCCTGGGCAGGAGTCTTCCGCGCCTCATGCAGTTGCGTACCCAGATCATGGTGTGGTCCGGTGTCACGTTGCTGGTCACCTACTTCATTCGCACATTCACCATGCCCGATTCAATTGCAACGCGAACCGACTATGTGCTCCAGCGTGTGCTCTCCACAAACAACCACGATCATTCCGTACTTCATGTCACTGCCACTCTGGCTATTGCATTGCTCGCGTTCTGCATTGTTTCTCTCGTTACCGATTCCCGAGAAGATCATCAAGCAGTTGCGTTTCTTTCACGCACTGGACAAATGACGTTGTCGATCTATCTCGCACATGTGTTTATCTTTAACCTCGTTGTGAACTGGCTGAACTGGGTGCGACCAACTGGGCTCGACACAGCGCTCGTGCTGAGCCTTGCTTTTTACCTCACCGCAGTTCCGATTTCTTCGCTGTATTTCCGCAAATTTGGTGTCGGGCCTTTTGAGCGCGTGTACCGCGCATTTGGCGGATGAACGTTCCAGAATCGTGGCGCGAAGTATTGCGCAACGAAACCTCGCAACCATATTTCGCAGACCTCAGCGAGTTTGTCTTGCGCGAACGCACAGCATTCACCGTCTTTCCTTCTGAGCAGGAAGTCTTCACTGCATTACAGCTCACCTCTCCACACGATGTACGCGTGGTTGTCGTCGGTCAAGATCCGTATCACGGCGTTGGACAAGCCCATGGGTTGAGTTTCTCCGTGCAACATGGAGCTCGCATTCCGCCATCACTGCGCAACATTTATGCCGAATTACAGAACGATCTTGATATTCCCCTTCCACCGCATGGAAACCTTGAAATGTGGGCGAAGCAAGGTGTGCTCTTGTTGAATTCAACGCTCACCGTTCGCGAAGGTGAGGCAGGTTCCCACGCTGGACACGGCTGGGAAACGTTTACCGATGCGATTATTTCGTACCTCGGTTCTCGCCAGCAACACATCGTGTTTGTGTTGTGGGGTGCACACGCTGGAAAGAAGACATCACTCATCGACCCGCACCACACGGTGATCACTTCTGCGCACCCATCTCCACTCTCTGCGCATCGCGGATTCTTTGGTTCTCGCCCGTTTTCCCGGGCTAATCGCGCTCTTTCTGATCACAACCAACCCGAAATCAACTGGTCCATTGACTGAGTTCTTGTTACAACTGCGCACCCATTAGTTTTGACCCATGGGTTCCATTCGTCGCAGCGACTTTGTTAACTGCAGCGCCGAAAAAGTGTGGGCTTTTGTTGGCCAACCCGAAAAGTTGCACGAGTGGTTCCCCATTACCAGCACCCGCGTTGAGGGCAACAAGCGTTGGATCACCCTGGCCGGTGGAATTGTCTTCGAAGAAGACATCATCACTCTCGATCACGACTTGCGTCGTTTCCAATACAAGATCGTGAACAACCCATTCATCACCTTCCATTTGGGAACAGTTGACGTCATTGCTGATGGCCCAAATCGCTGCATGCTCATGTACTCAACGGACATGGAACCAGAAGTGCTCGCACTTCCCATCGCTGGAGCAGCTTCTATTGGCATTGCCAAAGTAAAAGAAATGTTTGACGGTAAATAATGGGTCGCAAAATTCTCTTTATCACCACCGATCAACAGCGCTACGACGCACTCGGATGCAACGGTGGTGCTATCGCACGCACGCCAGTTATTGATGCACTCAGTCGCGCCGGAATCACCTTTGATCGCGCACATCCACAAAACGTAGTGTGCATGCCTTCTCGAAGCACCATGCTTACTGGTCAACATGTGAGCACGCATGGCGTGTGGATGAATGGCGTTCCGCTCCCAGAAGATGCGCCGAGTATTGCTGCCGACTTGCGCGGCGCAGGATATGCAACCGCGCTCATTGGCAAAGCACACTTCGAACCACTCCTCGATCCGTTCTTGCGATTTACCGAAAACCGTTTAGGCGCGGAACTCATCAACACCGACAACCCGAACGATCCGCATCGCGGCTTTGATCACATGGAGCTTGCAACGCACGGTGCTGCAGGCCAGTTGCATTATTCGCAATGGATCCGCGCAAATCATCCTGAAACAGTTGGCAACTATTACAACGTTCTTGATCGCGAACTACAGGTAAACGCTGAAGGTGGTGGCGACACGAACGCACCGCAAATAAAAGTCAACCCAATTCCACGCGAGTGGTACCACACCGAATGGGTTGCTCAACGCACAATCGCATGGTTGCAATCGCTTCCCGATGATCGTGATTGGTTTTGCTGGATGAGTTTTCCTGACCCGCATCACCCGTGGGATCCTCCAGCGTCAGAAATGCATCGCGTGAATTGGAAAGATCTCGAGTTGCCAGAGGGCTACATCGCCGATGCAACAAGCGTGGAAAAAATCATTGATGCAAAATTGCGTCATTGGCGTGGTTGGTACGACGGAACTTTTGTTTCCAACTACGAAGCACCAGCGAAATGGGTACCTTCCACGTTGACTGCCGACCAGGTACGCGAAGTCAATGCCTACACACACGTAGAAAACGAACTCATTGACGAAGCCATCGGCTCGGTCATGAAAGCAATTGAGTCCCGCGGTTGGGGCAACGATCTTGACGTGTTGTACACCACCGATCACGGCGAGTTTCAGGGCGATTTTGGCTTCCTATTTAAGGGTCCGTACCACGTGGACGCGCTCATGCGCCTGCCGCTCATTTGGCGACCAGCTCCAAGTTCCAACATTGAACCGGCCCGAGTCAGCGCACCTGTTGGGCTTGTTTCCCTTGCTGCAACATTTGCTCATATCGCTGGTCTTGATCAGCCAAGTTATGTAGAGGCACCGCGATTGCCGCACACCGATAGCGATGCAACATCGCTTGGACACGAGCGAGTACTTACCGAATGGGACAGTGTGTTGTTCGGAAAAATTGTGCACCTGCGCACTATCTGTCGCGACAACTGGGTATGCACTGCTGCGTTACCGGGCACGATGAACGAGGCTGGCGAAGGTGAGCTCTACGACCTCACGCATGACCCACTGCAACATGTGAACTTGTGGAGCGATCCGAAAGCAAAAGCCATGCGTGAAAGTTTGCTTGCTGACATGTGGGACAACTTGCCAAAACAAGTCACTCCACTGCGTCACATGGACGCACCTGTTTGATCGCGTAGTTAGAGCGCTGGAATTTGCTGCGTGATGCAGTGAATGCCACCACCACCAAACGCAAGAATGGCTCCAATGTCTAAGCCAACTACTTGCCTATCGGGAACAAATTCAGCAATCAGTGCCAACATGTCGTCGTCTGCAGCATGACCACACACAGGCACAATGACTGCGCCGTTTACTAAATAGAAGTTGAGGTACGGAACCTGCACCGTTACCCCGTGCACGTCAATCCGTGGAAGTACAGGTACTTCACGAATGGTTACATCAAATGTTTCAGCAACACGACGGTTTTGAGCAAGTCGATCAAAGTCACTTACTGATTTGTCATCGCATCCCTGCATCACCAATGTCTTTGGCGCAGTGAAGCACGCGACGTTGTCGACGTGGCCGTCGGTGTCTTCGTCAAGCGACAAACCATGTGGTAACCACATCACTTCCATTGCACCAAGTTCGTGTTTCATGGTGGCGGCAATTTGTTCGCGCGACAGGTTTGGGTTGCGGTTTGGATTCAACAAACACTGCTCGGTTGTGGCAAGTAATCCCGTTCCATCAACCGTGATCGAACCGCCTTCAAACACCATGTCGATGTTGCGCACTTCATGGCCCATCAGTTCGGCAAAAGAATGTGCAAGCGCCGCGTCTTTGTCGAATGGAACAAACTTGTTTCCCCAGCCGTTAAACACCCAGTTGCCCGCGATGCGCTTTTCGCCTTCAAACACGTAGATCGGGCCAGTATCGCGGAACCATGAATCGTCCAACGGAAGCTCCACCACGTCAACCGCTTCTCCACACAACAAACGAGCGCGTTCCGCGTCTTGCGCATTAGCAATCATGGTCACTGGTTCGAACCCGGAAATGGTTTTCGCCAATGCAGCATGGGCTAATCGAGCGTCTCCAATATGGTCGCCGTAGAGATCATGCCGAGATGGCCAACAAATGACGGTTCGCTCATGCGGGGCGAATTCGCCCGGCATTTTCACGAAAAATCGTCTCCGAGGTTTTCTTCAACTCCGCCATCGAGCGTGAGCAAGGGTACGTAGAGCTCTGGGCGACGATCACGGAATAATCCCCAACTTGAGCGCATGGCTTGAATTTCATCGAGGTTAAACGTTGCAGTGAGCACCGTCTCTTCTTCGCGATTTGCTTCAGCAACCTTTGCACCTGTGGCATCGGCAATGAACGACGAACCATAAAACGTGATCTCGGTGTTAACCCCCACTTCACGACCAGTGCGGTTGGCGGCAATAACAGGCATCAGGTTTGCACCTGCGTGACCTTGCATCACTCGTTGCCAGTGCATAGATGAATCCCATGTTGGGTTCGGAGGCTCACTGCCAATTGCTGTTGGATACAACAGCATCTCAGCGCCTAGTAATGCCATTGCGCGTGCACCTTCTGGAAACCATTGATCCCAGCAAATGCCAACACCGATGTTTCCAAACCGTGTATTCCAAACACGGAAGCCGGTGTCACCAGGACTGAAGTAATACTTCTCGGTGTAACCAGGTCCGTCTGGAATGTGGCTCTTGCGATAGATGCCAAGCATTGAGCCATCAGCATCAACCATTGCAACCGTGTTAAACAGCGCATTGTTTGCACGCTCGTACACACTGATCGGCAGCACAACACCAAGTTCCTTCGCAACCTCTTGGAAGTGCGTAATCGTTGGATGTCCTTCAATGGGCAGTGCACGTGAAAGCTCGCTGACTAATTGGTCTTTACAAAAGTAATGACCCTCAAACAACTCGGGGATCAAAATGACCTGTGCGCCATTCTTCGCTGCGGCGCGAACCAGTCGTTCCGCAGTTGCGACATTGGTAGCAACGTCAGTTGCCATTGACATCTGAATTGCAGCGACGGTGACTAAGCGTGAAGCCATGGAGTTACCGAGAGAATGGTTCAGCCAAGTGCCGAATTGATCGCAGCAAGTACTTCAGGAGCATCTGGTGCTACTTGCGGATGGAAACGCGCGACAACATTTCCTTCACGGTCGAGCACAAACTTTTCAAAGTTCCAACGAATATCTCCGGTGTAGCCCTCGCCATCTGCAACTTCTGTGAGTGCAGCAAAAAGTCCATGGCGAGCATCGCCATTTACTTCCACCTTTTCGGTTAACGGGAATGACACGCCATATGTGGCAGAGCAAAACTCAACTATTTCCTCGGCAGAACCTGGCTCTTGCCCAAGGAACTGATTGCACGGCACTCCAATAACGGAAAAACCCTTTGCTGCAAGATCGGTTTGGAGTTGTTGCATAGCGGTGTACTGCGGCGTAAGGCCACATTTTGATGCCACATTCACCAGCAATGTGACTTTGCCTTGCTGGGACCCAAGTACATCTCCCGAGCCAGTAAGTGGGTTGATCTTGTGTGAGTACATCGACATGGGGTTCCTCCAGTGGTTGCGCGGAAGTGCGCTCGCAATGATCGTAACGCCCAAGGCCGTACCTGCTACACAAGATGGATGCCACGAAAGCAATTTGACGCGTCGTATTACAAGCGGTTCTATTCGAGCACCCCAGTGCACAGCCGCAAGAAGGTGGCGCTGCTTGCCAATTCCGTGCACAACATGTGCGCATGGTGGGACGTTCCCGTTCGCTCCGTGCTCGATGTGGGAGCTGGTCTTGGTTACTGGCGCGATTGGTATGCCGAGAATTACCCAAAAGTTAAGCGAATGTCAACCGACATCAGTGAGCATGCTTGCGAGAAATATGGTCACGAACAACACGACATTGGGACTTGGGCGCCGAGCACCAAGTTTGACCTCGTCGTCTGTCACGGTGTGTTGCAATACCTTGGCGACAAACAAGCAGAATCAGCAATTCGCAATCTTGCGAAAGCAACACGACATGTTCTCTACCTTGAAGTTCCAACCAAATCTGATTTGCGTCACGTCGTAGACAAAGTGGCAACCGATCTAGACATTCACTCGCGCACTGGCGACTGGTATCGCAATCGCTTATCGAAATACTTCGTGCAAGCAGGTGCTGGGCTGTGGGTGTCTAAGTCCTCAGAAGCAGTGTTGTATGAACTGGAAAGAACAAAGAAGTAGCGCGAAGCGCGTAACTATTTGTTCTTTGAAATTGCTGCCCACACTGAAGTGGTGCAAGCTGCAGCTACGAGTGCCTTCAAGAGGTCGCCAACCAAAAACGGTGCAACTCCCATGTTGATTGCATTTTGCTCACCATTTGCCAGTGGCACATTCAAATGTATTGACAACCACGTTGCACCGAATGCGTAAATGATGGTGGAGCCAAGCAGCATCGCTGGAAGCGACGTGGCGAAATTGCGATCATGTTTCTTTTCTGCCAAATAACCAATTGCGCCAGCAGCAATCACAAATCCAACGAGGTAACCCATAGTCGCGCCGGTTCCCTTTTCCCAACCACCTGCACCACCCGAATAGAACGGAAGACCGACAATTCCCGCAAACCAGTACACCAACTGACTGAGTGAGCCGCGGCGCATGCCAAGCACAGCACCGGAAAGTAACACGGCAAATGTTTGACCCGTGAGTGGAACTGGTGTGAAGCCCAATGGAATTTCAATCTGAGCAGCAAGAGCGGTGAGCAATGCAAAACCAACAACCAAGACTGCATCTTGCGTAATGGCTCGACTACGGGAATCACGACGTGGAAAGAGGTCGGCGAGTACTTGCGTTGATGACGAGATCGTTGTGGTGGTCATGGCAAACGACTTTACAGGCGAAGACAAGCAAAGGCGAAACCCCTGCGTAGCATTGGATTATGGAAAACGCGGTGCATGAAGCTTTTGCGCTAGCGGAAAGCGCCGCATCGGTTATCGGCGCTGCATTTCCCGCTCAACACGAAGTGCTCGTGGTGCTTGGATCTGGCTGGGCGGAATCAGTGCCCGCACTTGAAGCAATGTCCACAACACCTGTGCTGACATTGGATGTTGCAGATATTCCAGGGTTCAAAAAGCCCACCGCTCTCGGGCACGGTGGTGCGCTGAAGTCCATTTGCATCGGCACCACGCCAGTGCTGCTGCTTACTGGTCGAACTCATTTATATGAGGGCCGCGGAGTGCACGCAGTTGTACATGGAGTCCGCACGGCGTTCGCACTTGGTTGTCGCACAGTGTTGCTCACAAACGGCGCTGGTTGTTTGCGTCAAGATTGGAATGTGGGAACACCAGTGGTCATTCGTGATCACATCAACCTCACCGCGCATTCGCCGCTTACTGGTGACAACGCTCCTGCACCGCTTGCTGGACGTTTTGTTGACCTCACCGATGCATACAACGAATCGCTGCGTGCACTCGTTCGTTCTGTCGAACCAGGAATTAATGAAGCCGTGTACCTCGGACTACACGGACCACATTTTGAAACACCTGCAGAAATTCGCATGGCAGCAACGTGGGGCGCCGAGATGGTGGGAATGTCTACTGTTCTTGAAACCATTGCTGCTCGCCATTTAGACATGAATGTGTTGGCATTGTCGCTAGCGACCAACCTTGCATCAGGCCTCAGTGGCAACAAGCTTTCTGGAGAAGAAGTCATTCAAGTTGGTAAAGACTCATCAAAGAAAGTCGGCGACCTTTTGGGACGTGTTCTCGTTGCCTTCGATCAACAAAAAGGAAAACTCAACCTATGAGTACAGACATGCTTGCGATAGTTAATGCTCGTGTTGTCACCGTGGATGCCCAGGGAACCATCTTTGATAACGCCACCATCGTCGTTGATGAAAACGGATTGATTCGCGAAATTGCTGCGGGCTCTGTCGCACACACCGCAACCACGGTGATTGATGCACGTGGTGGAATCGTGATGCCTGGCCTTGTTAATGCACACGCGCACCTGGGCATGACGTTGTTCCGTGGACTTGGCGACGACATGAACTTGGAGGATTTTCTTGGTCGCTTAATGCCTGCAGAAATCAGTGTTTTGAATCACGATGCAGTGGTTGCCGGCACCGAACTCGGTGCACTTGAATCGTTGCTCGGAGGAATCACCACCACCCTTGATATGTACTACTTGCCAGACGCGGCACAAGAAGTTGCTGCCCGCAGTGGTGCGCGTATTTTCTCGGCTCCGAACTTGCTTGAATCCGATGGCCCTGAGCCACTTCCATTTGATGCGCGAATGCAATGGTCCGATGAATGGCTGACCGCAGCCAATGCTTCTGGCAATGATTCGTTGAATTGGCTTGCCCCACACAGCACCTATCTCCTTGGAGAGGACCACTTGTTGCGCATCGCAACGTTGGCTGAAAAGCATGGAGCCCATATTCATGTGCATGCTTCTGAAACTGTTGGCGAAATGAAATTGGTTGCCAATCGCCACAAAGGACGCACACCAATTCAGGTGCTTGCCGACACCGACCTGCTGACCGAAGCAGTACTCGCACACGGCGTGCACCTGACCGATGAAGACATTGAATTAATCGCCGATCACCACGCATCGGTTACTCACTGTCCCGCCAGCAACCAAAAACTGGCAAGCGGAACTGCGCGAATTCTCGATCTGCACAAAGCCGGCGTCAATGTTGCGCTTGGTACCGATGGTCCGGCTTCGGGCAACGATCTGGACTTGTGGCTAGCGATGCGTCTTGCCGGATACGCACAAAAGAACACCTCGCACGATCCAACCGTGTTGCCAGCACTCGATATCCTGCGCATGGCAACGATCAACGGCGCAAAGGCACTGCATGTGGACCACCTCATTGGTTCACTCGAAGTTGGTAAAGCTGCCGACATCATCGTGCTTGACGTGGACTCACCTTCCCTTACTCCCGTATTTGACCCACACGTAGCAATCGTTGCCGCTGCCGGTCGAGGCGATGTGTCTTCCGTTGTGGTCAATGGCCGAGTCGTCGTACATGAAAAGCGCGCACTCACGATTGACCACACGCTTGCCGTACAACGAGTTCGTGAACTGGGTAGCCAAGTCATGGCGGCAGTTGAAGAAGTGGAACGCACCCGCCACAAGTAATGTGGCGTTATGGCCACACCTGCAATTGATTGGGCAGCACTTCGCAATGCTGCTAACGAAGCTGCGACACACGCATACGTTCCGTATTCAAAGTTCCGCGTAGGTGCAGCTGCACTTGTCGACGATGGTCGAATCATCTCTGGTTGCAATGTAGAAAATGCGTCGTATGGTCTCACATTGTGTGCCGAGTGCGCCATGATCGGCCAACTACACATGGGCGGTGGAGGCAGACTGATTGCCGTCACCTGTGTGGGTAATGGAACTCACGTCACGCCATGTGGTCGTTGCCGACAGCTGTTGTGGGAACACGGTGGTGCAGAACTATTAGTAGAAGTCGAAGGAGTCCCAACACCAATGACTGTGTTGTTGCCCGCTGCATTTCCTGAACATTCCAATTTTGAAAATCCAGCTGGAAAGTAGCTCGACATGACTCCGGTTCTTACCGATGCTCAGCTTGCGCAGTTTCACAACGATGGATTTGTGGTACTGCCAAAGTTTGCGAGCGATGAAGCGTGCTTGGCTTTGCGCGAACGTGCAATGCAACTGGCCAAAGAACATGTTCCATCGCCAGAGCAGGCAACCATTTTCACTGCTGATTCAACTGCTAAACACGCAGCGGATCAATACTTTCTTTCTAGTGGCGACAAGATCCGTTGCTTCTTTGAAAAAGATGCATTTGATGAACAGGGGAACCTGCGTGCCGAAGGGCATTTGTGCTTGAACAAGCTCGGTCACGCCATGCACGACCTCGACCCGCAGTTCAGCAGGTTCAGTCACAACGAAAAACTTGCAGCGTTGGCCAATCAAATTGGGATGCAAGATCCGAAATTGTTGCAAAGTATGTACATTTTTAAACAGCCACGCATCGGTGGCGAAGTGAACTGCCACACCGATCACACCTTTTTGTGGACTGAGCCACAATCAGTCGTAGGTTTTTGGTTTGCTATCGATGACGCCACTACCGAAAACGGTTGCATGTGGGCACTTCCTGGTGGTCACAAGATTCCTGTGAAATCACGTTCGCGCGTTAACGCTGACCGAACTGCCAGTTATTTGGAAGTGTTTGACGAAACTCCATATCCAACCGAAGGTCTCGTACCTCTTGAGGCCGAACGTGGAACCCTGGTGCTGTTGAATGGCACTCTTCCTCACTTGAGTGGGCCAAATACCAGCGACAAACCGCGCCATGCGTACACCATTCACGCCATTGATAGTCACGCCAATTACCCAGCAGATAACTGGCTTCAACGCCCAAGCCTGGTGATGGCCGGGTTTAACGACTAGTTCACTGTTTAACGAGTAGCTCGGCAATTTGCAGCGCGTTTAGTGCTGCACCTTTGCGCAAGTTGTCACATGAAACGAACAACACCAAACCCTTGTTGCCGTCGACCGAAGCGTCTTGGCGAATACGACCCACAAAACATGGGTCCTGACCTGCTGCAAGAAGTGGAGTTGGAATGTCTTCCACCACTACTCCCGGAGCAATTGACAAGATCTCTGTTGCTTGCGCAACCGTAATTGCACGCTCAAACTCCACGTTGATGCTGAGCGAGTGACCAGTAAACACTGGCACTCGAACGCACGTACCCGACACGCGCAAATTTGGAATGTGCAAAATTCTACGGCTCTCATTTCGCAGCTTCTGCTCTTCATCAGTTTCGAGTGATCCGTCATCCACTAACGATCCCGCAAATGGCAGTGCGTTAAACGCAATGGTGCGTGCAAACTTTTGTGGTTCAGGGAACTTCACGGCCTTGCCGTCGTAGGTCAATGCCTCAGCCGTTGGCGAAGCACTCTTCGCCTGCACATCAAGTTCGCTGACGCCCGATACTCCCCCACCGCTCACTGCTTGGTATGTGCTGGCAATCATGCGCACAAGACCTGCTGCATCATGTAACGGCTTCAATACTGGCATTGCTGCCATCGTGGTGCAGTTTGGATTAGCAATGATGCGCTTCTTTGCCAGTGCAACATCTTCAGGGTTTACTTCAGAAACAATCAACGGAACATCTGGGTTCATGCGCCATGCAGATGAATTGTCGATGACCATGGCTCCGGCGTTTGCATACTTCTCGGCAAGTGCACGCGATGTGGTGGCACCTGCGGAAAACAACACCACATCGAGTCCGTGTGGGTCAGCTTCTGCTGCGTCTTCAACAACGATCTGTTGGCCATTCCATTCAATGATCGAACCTGCAGAGCGTGCTGAGGCAAAGAAACGAAGAGTGGTGACAGGGTATTTTCGCTCGGCAAGCAACTGTCGCATCACCGTTCCGACCATTCCTGTTGCGCCAACTATTCCTACATGCATGGCGATCAGACTAACGCAACCACATCTCCACTTGCTCTGTAGTTATGTTGCTGCCACAGAGAACTGAGGCGAGTTTTTTGCCACGCAATGCTTGGTGCTCAAGCACTGCGGCAATTCCGGCAATACCCGCCGGCTCGGTAACAAGTCCTGCCTTGTCAAACACAATTTTCATTGCACTTTTCAGTGCTTCGTCAGTCACCAGCAACACGTCATCAACGATTCCCATCATGTCGGTAACTGCTTCAGGTACCGGCGTGCGAACAGCGATTCCGTCAGCAATGGTGTCGGCTGATTCGCGTTCAACAATTGACCCCGATTTGAATGACGCATGCATGGCGTCAGCCGTGGTGCTGGACACCCCAATCACCTGCGTTTGCGGTGAAACATGCTTGATCCAACGGGCCATACCCGTGATCAATGCCCCATTTCCAAGGGGAATCAACACTGCATCAAACGATGCATCCACCATGAGCTCTACGGCAATTGAGCCTGCACCCTCCGAAATGGCAATGTCACGACCATCTTCAACAAAGTGCGCACCGGTTTCTGAACAAAATGTCTTGGCATGCTCCTTAGCTGCATCAAAGTTGTCGCCCATTTGCCGTACTTCAGCACCCATCGAGCGCATGCGCTCAATCTTGAGCGGGTTCGCATTAGTTGCACTGTAAATAATGAGCGGCCGATTATTACTGCGACACACATACGCCATCGCTTGCCCAAAGTTTCCGGCAGTTGCACACACCAAGTTTTGATTGCGAAATGTCTCACGAGTTTCGCTCATGAAGAAATCTGCGCCACGACCCTTAAAGCTGCGGATTGGATTCAAGGTTTCTACCTTCAACACCACACTGGCGCCAAGAGCCTGCGAAAGTGGCTCACAGTTGTACTGCGGAGTTCCAGTGAATACCGGATCAATTACTCGCGCCGAACGCTCAATGTTGTCTAGTGACAAGCGATGCGCAGCCATGTTTATACTCCTTCAACAGTTGCCGACAGCCACCAATGACTCTTGTTCACTCGCTTCATTGGTTTGACTGTTACTCCTAAAGCTTTGACAGTACGCGTGGTTTTTGCGGAGTGATGTACGACAACGTTGGTGATTCGTTTCCCACTTGGTGAATTCGCAGCTAGATGAGCCAGTACTTGGTCAGGGCTTAAACGATTCGCTTGCCAACCCAGTCGAGTTGACCAACGCGTCACTGCAAGCCGTTTTCCAACGACTGGAATTCGCCACAGTCGACGCATCGCAATGCCCAGTGGCAACAGACCCGCATCGGCGCGAACCCAGGTGCGATAGTTCAGCAACAAGGTTCCACCCGTTCGTGCAACTCGCATTGCCTCAGTAGTCAACGACAGCGCATCGCTTTTCTCACAATGCTGCAAGGTGATATACGAAAACACGATGTCAACACAGCTATCAGGAAGTTGCAATGTGCTTCCATCTGCAACATGTGTTGTGCGTAATTTGGCTACATCGCCGTGCTTGCTGACTGTTTCATGGCAGCGCTCAAGAAAAGCTGCGTCAACGTCAGCGGCAATAACTGCAAAACACTCTTTAGTGAATGCTGCAGTCATTCGACCAATTCCGCTTCCAATTTCGAGCAACGTTTTGTTGGTCAGAGTTTCAGGACTAAACCCAAACTGATTCATATACCGTCGAACTTCTTCATCTCCGGTGCGCACAAATTCTGCAAGTGTTAATTCAGAACCTGTTTCATTGTTAAACACCCAACCTGTTTGGCGCACCACCTCATCGGCCGTAGCGCCAGTTTCTGTTCGGTTTCCTGCACTTTTCCAGGGTGTGAACTGAGTGCGCCCCTTAGGCGAAATGCCGTGTGTCATTGCACCGACAAACTTAGTTGCTACTTGCGATCTGGAAGTGGAGCTGAATAGTCTTCGCCACTGTCAAGATCAAACGCTGTATGTAATGCACGGACTGCTTTTTCTAACTGCGAGCGTTCAACCACAACGGAAATGCGAATGGTGCTGGTGGAGATCATTTCAATATTCACACCATTATCGGCAAGTACACGGAACATCTTGGCTGCAATTCCAGGACTGGACTTCATGCCAGCTCCAACGAGTGAAAGCTTGACAATATTTTCGTCTTTGTTGATTCCGGTTGCACCAACTTCATCGCCGACTTTTTTCAGAATTGGCTCTGCAGTTTTGATATCACCAATCGGCAAGGTAAACGAAATATCAGTAGTTCCATCAATGGACGTGTTTTGAACGATCATGTCAACGTTCACGTTTGCTCCAGCTAATGACTCAAACAACAGTGCAGATACACCTGGACGGTCTGGCACACCAAGCAATGTCATCTTGGCTTCGCCCACATCGTGAACAACTCCCGAAATAATTGGTTCTTCCATCTTTCGCTTCCTCTCTTCGTCAATTCCTCGTACCCACGTGCCTTCTTCCCAAGTAAAACTTGAGCGCACATGAATTGGCACGTTGTGATTACGTGCAAACTCAACTGAGCGCAAGGCAAGCACCTTGCTACCAGCACCTGCCATTTCCAACATTTCGTCAAAACTCAGTTCTTTAAGTTTGCGTGCTTGCGGAACCAAACGTGGATCGGCGCTGAACACGCCAGTGACGTCGGTATAAATTTCGCACGCATCTGCTTTCAGTGCGGCGGCAAGAGCAACAGCAGTGGTGTCACTTCCACCACGACCAAGTGTGGTGATTTCACGCTCGGTGCTTACACCTTGAAATCCGGCAACAACAGCAACTTTCCCTGCAGCCAACGCTTCACGTACGCGATCACCTTTGATTTCCAAAATCTTCGCCTTGGTGTGCGAGGTGTCAGTGATGATTCCAACCTGACTTCCCGTAAAACTCATTGCATCGCACCCAACGTCGTGCAGTGCCATACATAACAGTGACATTGAAATTCGCTCGCCCGTTGTGAGCAGCATGTCCATTTCACGACCTTGCGGATTGCTCGATACCTGACGGGCTAGCTCCACCAAATTGTCGGTTGCCTTGCCCATTGCAGACACCACGGCAACAACATCTGTGCCCTGTGCACGCAAAGCGGCGATGTGCTTGGCCACATTTCGCATGCGGTCTGGGTCGGCCACCGAAGTGCCACCGTATTTTTGAACGATTAATGCCACAGGTTCTTTACGCTAGTTCGGTCGCGAGTAACCTTCATAAATCATGGGAACTGACAAGCGCAACCGTAAAAAAGAAAACCGCCGCCAAAAACTCGATGACTTGGCTAAGCAACAGCAGAGTAAACGCACCCGCAAGCTCGCTACGCGTGGTGCCATCTTCATTGCCGTCGTAGTGGGCATTGCCCTCATTATCTCTGTCTCGGGTGACTCAGACTCATCCAACACAAGCGACACCACTGTGGCCACCTCTGCGCCAGCACCAGTTGAGGGTCGCACAATTACTGGTGACACTCCGTGTCCTGCCACTGATGGCAGTGAAACCCGTGTAGCAAGTTTTGAGAAGGCACCGAGCAACTGCCTTGAAGCTGGAAAAACGTACACCGCGGTTGTCGCAACCAATAAAGGTGAATTCACCATTGAGCTTGACCAGAACAAGGCGCCACTCGCAGCAAATAACTTCATCACGCTTGCTCGTTACAAGTATTTCGATAACACCCAGTGCCATCGTGCAATTCCTGATTTCGTCGTGCAATGTGGTGACCCAACTGCACAGGGAAGTGGTGGACCTGGATACTCATTTGCCGATGAACTACCACAATCAGGTGAATACAAACTTGGTTCTATCGCCATGGCTAACTCTGGTCCCAACACCAATGGAAGCCAATTCTTCATCATTACGGGTGACCAAGGAATTACATTGCCACCGAGTTACACGTTGTTTGGCCAGGTGACTAATGGACTTGACACCACCGTTCCTGCACTCAACGCTGCATCAAACCCAGACCCTGCAGCAAACGGTGTTCCAACTCTTGAGCCTCTCACCATCGTGAGTGTGGTCATTACCGAAAGCTAAATCGTTCCGTTTAGCTAGTTGGCAGTGGGCCATGTAAGACCACTGCACCATGTGTTGTCCATGTTCCGCTCTGATGGATCAACGCTGCACCAGTTGGAATTTCCGCAACCGACGTATTAGCCAAACTCAATGTGCGCTGCAATCGCTCATCTGGCCATTTTTCCGACTCAGTGATTGCAGCAACACCACGGACCAGACCGAGTCCCAACGCAAAAGCACCACCCCGAGGATCAACCATTGGATCACACATTGCTGCTGCACTACCCGCAGCAGCAACGACACACGCATGTGCTGCAAGTGCATCAAACACCACGGTGTCCTTCAGTGTCGAGCGCAAATGAATTGGCGAATCACCCACCACATACACCACAGCAGATTGGGCAATCATCGTTGCAAACGACTCTTCTCGCGCATCTGCACGGGAATACACAGCGCACAGTTTTGTTGTAATTCCTAAGCGCTTTGCCCAGGCAACACTGTGCTGAACCAAATCATCGGGGTTTTCGAATGCTTCAGCTGTTGGCAAAACGGCTACATACCCGGGATGCGCGTGCAGAATCTGTGCATCAAGTTCATCGTTGGCGGTGAATGGTCCACCACCTTGCAACACCACTTGTTGAGCCATCAATGCGAACCTATCACCGATGAAATGATCTCATTGATCAAGCAGCAGCTTAGAAAGCGATTGAATCTCACTTTCACTCACACCGAGCGACCGAACGTAATTAATGACCGAACCATGAGCAGAAACCAAATCGTTCAAAATCACTTGCATTGCTTGTGGCTCAGCAGCTAGATAAACCGGATTGATTTCAGTCCATCTCGTCGCCATTTCTGGATAATGCAATTTTGCCCACGAAATAGTTTTTTCAATTGACCGTTGTGTTAATCCATAATCAGCACAAATGATGTCGTCAGCAACCCCAACAGTGGACAAAATCAGTGCCGCAAGTACTCCAGTGCGATCTTTTCCTGCAGCACAGTGAAACACGGCAGGTACATTTTCTTGGTCGCTCAAAATTTTCATTGCGAGCGCAAATTTTTCAGACCCAATTTCCAATAGATCGCGATAGCCCCAGACCAAGAACTCAACGGGGTCTTCAATCTGAGGTGTTTCCTTCGAATCTGACCATGTTGCATCAACAATGGAAACATGATGAAAGTCAACTTCAATATCATCGAGCGGGAATATTCCTTGCTCCTGTTGCTCACGTTTTGTACGCAGGTCAATAACGGACCTCAAACCGAATGTCTGCACAATCTCAATATCGGCTGCGGCCCGCAGTCGATGCAGTCCATCGGCACGAAACAGGGTGCGCCATTTCGTCGTTGCCCCACTTGCGGTTGGATACCCACCGAGGTCTCGAAAGTTGTGCACCTGCTCCATTTGGACCAATCGGTCTGGGTGGTCGAGGAGGCTAAGGAATTGATCTGATGACATGTCCTTGAAC
>Ga0208787_1000417_pt1 | contig 20461 bp, 16 predicted proteins | sample Wag4_2014_7_11_FD_187362 | JGI IMG/M metagenome (GOLD analysis project Ga0208787, IMG submission 187362) | Fresh water microbial communities from Ohio, USA - Utica-2 Time Series HT 2014_7_11 (SPAdes) (version 2) | ecosystem: Environmental > Aquatic > Freshwater > Water tank | place: USA: Ohio...
TATAAAGGGATTTATCAATTTAGAGATCAGTAATAAATGGTGGCACTCGTTTTTAGGTGAGGTTGCGTCTAACCCGGAATATGGACGCAAACCAAGAAATAACAGAACAGTATTACTTGAGTATTCTTCTCCTAATACCAATAAGCCCTTACACTTGGGCCATGTTCGGAATTGCCTGCTTGGCTGGTCTTGTAGCCAGATATTAGAGGCTGTTGGTTATGATGTGAAAAAGGTGCAGATTATTAATGATCGCGGGGTGGCAATTTGTAAAAGCATGTTGGCTTGGCAAAAATTCGGGGCAGGAAAAACGCCTGAGTCGGAGGGTGTGAAAAGTGATCACTTTGTTGGGGATTATTATGTCTTATTTGAGCAAAAGACAAAGGAAGAATACGAGCTATGGCAGACAACAAGTGAAGCAAGAGTGCTTTTCAAGGAAAAGCATAAACCAGAGCAAACGGAAAAGGAATTTTTTAAAGAATATAAAAACCATTGGTTTAACACCGCCTCTGCACTGGGTGCAGAGGTTCGAGCAATGCTATTGAATTGGGAGTCAGGAGAGGAGGCTACCATGGCTTTATGGAGGCAAATGAATAATTGGGTCTACGCAGGTTTTGATGATACGTATGATCGGATGGGGGTTTCTTTTGATAAATTATACTATGAGAGTGATACTTATTTATTGGGAAAGGACTTAGTTGAAGAGGGCTTGTCAAAAGGGCTTTTCTACAAAAAAGAGGACGGGTCCGTTTGGATCGACTTGTCTGATGCAGGGTATGATCAAAAAGTATTATTGCGATCGGATGGCACCTCTGTATATATTACTCAAGATATAGGTACGGCGAGGAAGCGTTATCAGGATTTTGGTGCAGAGAAAGTGATTTATACGGTTGCAGACGAGCAAAACTACCATTTTGCAGTTCTTTTTGAGGTGTTAAAGCGCTTGGGTGAGCCCTATGCTAATGGACTCTTTCACCTTTCGTATGGATTAGTAGAGCTCCCGACTGGTAGAATGAAAACAAGGGAGGGAACGGTGGTTGATGCAGATGATTTAATGGATGAGGTTATTCGGGTGGCTCGTGAGGAAAGTGAAAAACGGGGAGAGCTTTCTGGGATGAACCAAGAGGATAGGGAAACTATCTTGAAACGCGTCGGTTTGGGAGCACTCAAATTTTTTATGTTAAGGGTAAATCCTCGGAAAAAAATGATCTTCAATCCAGAGGAGTCGGTTGATCTGCATGGCCAAACCGGCCCATTTATTCAGTATTCGTACGTGAGGACAAATGGTCTCCTTAATCGTGTTTCGTCGGAGGGTATTGATATGGACTCATTTTCTAGTTACTTGGACCTACAGCCATGTGAGAAGGAGTTATTAAAGGCTATCAATGACTATCCTTCTGCCGTCCAGCAGGCGGCAGATGAATATGATCCTTCTCATTTGGCAAACTACTGTTATAATCTAGCTAAGTCATATAACCGCTTCTGGCATGAGGTTAAAATATTAGGTGCGGAAACTAATTCTGCACGAGCGTTTAGATTGCAAATAAGCCAAGCAACAGGACGTGTTCTGAAGTCTGGAATGCAGTTATTGGGTATAGAAATGCCAGATAGAATGTAAGCGTGAATCTAACAGCTATGATATTAAGGAGATTAAAAACGAAGTTTTATAAATGGACGGAACGAAAGATAAAGGCTGATATAGACCGCACCATTCCTTTAATTCGTCCTGGTACAGAATATGGTGGTTGGATTATTCCTGCCCAATTCTTGAGGGAGGACTCCGTAGTGTATCTCGTTGGTGCTGGGGAGGACGTTTCTTTTGACTTGGCTCTTGCAGATCAGTTTCGTTGTACTGTTGAGATAATTGACCCAACCCCTAGGTCAGAACGTCATATTGAATTGTTGAAACAAAACATAGTTGCTGGGGTCGCTACTCCACTAACTACGGCACCTGGAGGTGTTTATCCAACAGTATCTCCTTCTGTTGCAGCGCGGCTTCAGTTTCATCCTGTAGGCTTGTGGAATGAAGAGAGCACCCTTCGTTTTTATAAGCCGCAAAATGAGGCTCATGTTTCGCACTCACTTGTTAATCTTCAGAAAACAGAGGAATTTATTGAGGTGCCGGTATGTAGGTTGTCAGTTTTGATGCAAAAACTTGGGCATACCAAAATAGACCTACTCAAGGTAGATATTGAAGGTGCAGAATATGTGGTACTGCAGACAATCTTGGAAGACAATCTTGATATCCGGGTCATCTGCGTAGAATATGATGAAACAGCATCAAACCATATAGATGGCAACTATATAAACCGTATAGAGGACTCTATTCATCAACTTCGAGGCTCCGGTTATTTATTGGTGGCAAAAGAACCCTCTTGTCGTAACTATACATTTGTTCATCAGCGATACTTTAACGAATCAGCGTAACATCTCCATAGTAGGTAGCTGTTTCTCCGTCAAGAAATGCTAGTTGTGCAACCCAGATATAGACTCCTGGTAATGCTGGCTGATTTCTAAAAGACCCATCCCACCCAGAATAGGGATCATTGAGTCTGCTATTTCTTGATTCGAACATTTTCTCACCCCACCTAGAATAGACGGTGAGGGACTCCACCTTGATGTATTCGTCTCCAAATCCGTAAAAAAAGTTATTAAACGAGTCGGCAAAGTAATCAGGCGAAAAGACATTAGGAAAGTAGACCGATCTGTTTTTGTTGACCGTTACTCGGACAGAGGCAGAGTCGGAGCAACCTTGATTATTAGAGGCAACGACGGTATAGGTTAGATCATTGAAGGGTCGTGCTGTTGTCTCCGCACATCCTGGACAAGCGATGGAGCCTGGTTGCGGGTCAAGCCACTGATAAAAGGTGGATGGTTCACTATTAATGGCGATTGCCTGTAATTTTATGCTGTCACCAAGATTGACGGAAAATAAATCTTGGAGTACATCTACGATGATAGAGGAATAGCTCACCTGGAAAACCACCAACGCTGTATCGCACCCGGCTACTACCGTGGCTTCATACTGCCCCGGTATTGTTACATCTATAACAGGCCCCACCTCTCCATTGTTCCATAGGTACTGAGCCGCTATTTGTGCTTGTCCAACAGCCTGAGCCGCATTTAATTCGATAGAAGTGGTGCCCGAACAAAGGGTCATTTCGAGTACAACGGTGTCAAAGCTAAAGCGTGTAATTGTTATTGCTGTGCTGTCATCAAGAGCGAGCGTCTCGAGGTTATCGGATAGTCGTTTGTTTCCTAGTGAAGCGGGAAGGTTTTTTAATATTGCCTGGTTTTTATAAACACCAGCAGCAACATTACCCGTGTTAACAATAATTTTGACCTCAGAAGTGCCTGGCGGCAGTGTAAAGTCATCTAAAATAAAAGTAGTACTCCCCGGTGATGAAAGAACGTTGCCCCCAATAGGGTTGGCTGCAACGGACACAAAGGTGAACCCCGGTGGGAGGTTGTCTTCTAGCCGCACCCCAGATTGGATCTGCCGAGAAGAGTTGACCATTGTGAAGGTATACTCTACATTAGTACAAGGTTGGGCTATTTCGGGCAACACACTTTTACTTAGCTCAATGGTATACGGACAAGAGCAACCATCTGAAGACGTGGCGGTTTGGCCGCGAGTTAGCAATGTTGAGACCCCTGTAGCTGGGTTAATTTTATACAAGCTATTTTGATCTTGTATAGCGGTTGGGCTTCCATAGGCAAATAGATTTCCGTAAGCATCAAAAAATAAACTTCCCGTCACTACGGGTACATTAGATGCTGGTACAGGGTAGGTGATATCTCCAAAAATATAATCTATACGAACGAGCCGCTGTGTGAATGAATCATATCCGTAAAGAACGTCTGTTTCGGGGTGGAAGGCTATGTCAAAAATTTGAGCTAATACGTTAATGTTTACTGTTGTAACAGGGTATCCTGGTGATTCTAGGTCAACCCGTACGATTTCAGTTGCTAGTGCGGAGCCGTTGGCATAAAATTGAGTACCAATAATTACAAGAAATTTACCATCTGGAGTAACGTCGCCAGCAAAATAAGAAACAGATGAGCTGAGTGGCAAGTATGCCAAAATTGTTGGGCCACCATTAGCGTCAAGTCGAATCAGAGCTCTTGTACTTGGGTCGATACAATATATAAAATTATCTGTTGATCGATATCCTGCTGCGTTAATTGATAATAGTATATTGCTGTTTATACTTTCAAAGACGACACTCCCCGTTTGTGGATCTATTAGCACTTCATTGAGGGAGGATGGGGCTTCTGATCCTAATGTTAGGAAAAATTGATTTTCGCACGTAAATGGAGTTTGTGCCGTGCCTATTTGCGGTATAACAAATGCCAAACCCAGAATGAGCGTGTAAATATTCCCTTTGCGGGCAATATATTTGTTAAATGGATTTGGCATAGCAGGAACCAATTTTTGACCGTTTACTTGGAATATCTTTTGAGGAAAAATTACCTCGAACAAGGTAAGTGGTTCTTTGGATTTTCCTAGTATTAACGATTAAATTCGTCAAATAGTTTACTAAATAAGGTTTTGAATTGCCAATATCCGCTGGGTTATAGCACTAAAGCTCGTTAGGGGCAGGGGTTAAAAAGGCTTTTGGAGTTTTTTTACGATGGAATTACCGATAATAAGCGCAATAAATGTGTGATTATTTCATTTCTATTTAGCACACTTAGGGTGCCCCACCGGCGCGGTGAAAGCGGAATCCTCCCCTATTTATGGCTACTTTTCGATGATTTACTATTATAATCGATTCAATTTATCGAATTGGAGTCTACAAGAGGAGAGTTGTTATGATGGGTTTTATTCCTAGATCAAGAGGGGTTATGAGGATGTTGATCACTTTTAATGAACGGAATTAGTAGTTAACTAGTCTGTCGGTTTGTTAAGTAATAAAGCACCTAAATCCGGCAGATATTAGGTGCTTTAAGTGGACGTTCAATAGTAGTTGGAGTTAGTTAATGGACCAAGAGGCCCCTTCTTTTCCATCCTTAACAGCGATACCAATTTCGGTGAGTGCATCACGAATCTTATCGCTAGTCGGCCAGTCTTTATTAGACCTAGCGGCAGCCCGTAGTTCCAGAATAAGGCTCATTAATCCCTCTATTGTATTATCTTCTTTTCCTCCGGTTGAGGCATCATCGAATAAGCCAAAAACATTTGTGATTAGGTCATTAACGGCTGCTTTAGCTCGTTCAAGAACCCATGGGGATATTTCACTGGGTGCTAGCTGAAGGTTGGACAGCTTATTAATATAGGTACTTAGTTCGTTCAATGCTGCTATAGCTATAGCGGTATTGAAGTCGTCGTTCATTCCTTCGAATGCATTTTGAATGCAGTCTAAGATAGCGCGATCAGTATCCGTTTCGGAGGCGGCAGTGGCGGTATGAGGGGGGATGCTCTGTAGTAGTTTGTTAAACTCCATTAGCTTTTTATATCCTTTTTCCGCCGCTTGAAGGCCCTCGTCGGTAATGTCTAGAGTACTTCTGTAATGTGCTTGGAGCATGAAAAACCGTACAACCATTGGAGAATACCCTTTACTAACAAAAGGGCTTTCACCGGTAAAGAGTTGTACAGGTGTTATCGTGTTGCCGTCTGATTTTGACATTTTTTTTCCATTGAGCAAAAGCATATTAGCGTGTAGCCAATAGTTGGCGGGATGGCAGCCACAAGCTCCATGGTTTTGAGCTATTTCGTTTTCGTGGTGTGGGAACTTAAGGTCGTTTCCACCGCCATGGATATCAAAATTAGTACCGAGGTATTTAGTGCTCATGGCTGAGCATTCCAAGTGCCAGCCAGGAAACCCAGTTGACCACGGACTTTTCCAGACCATGATATCTTCTGGGCGCGCCTTCATCCAAATAGCAAAATCGGCAGGGTGTGCTTTTTCGTCCTGGTTTTTTAGCTCTCGTGTTTCTTGGTATAAATCATCTAGCACGCGGCCACTTACAGATCCATAAACGCCAGGAAAAGTTTCTGCAAATTTGGGCACATTAAAATAGACGGATCCATTTTGCTCATAGGCGAGGCCTCGATTCAAAATTTCTTGTACCATTTCTATTTGTTCTGGAATATGGCCTGTTGCTCTAGGTTCAATGCTTGGTGGCAGTATATTAAAGACCCGCATCATATCGTGGAACCCAACGGTGTAGCGCTGAGCCACCTCCATGGGCTCCAGCTGAGCAATTTTTGCACCTTTTGCCATTCTATCTTCGCCATCATCTGTAAGGTGGCCCACGTCTGTAATATTCCGAACGTAACGTACCTTATACCCACAGTGCAACAGGTATCGATAGATAACATCGAAACTAGTAAATGTTCGGCAATTTCCCAAGTGTACATCATTGTAAACAGTAGGTCCACAGACATACATTCCAATATACCCCGGGGTAATTGGCGTGAAAAGTTCTTTTTTGCCAGAAAGGCTGTTGTAAATTTTTAGATTTTGCTCTTGGTTCATGCTACAAAGGTAAGCAGTAAATTAAACGACTACAAATCCCTTCCAATAGGGGTCTTCATCATCAATAATAATTTGATTAAAACCGGTAACCATAGCCCAACCTTCAATAGAGGGTCTAATTGCTACTTTTCCAGCGACAGTTGTCTCTTCTTCAACCCTACCGATAAATTTTGAGCCTATAATGCTTTCATGTATAAAGGTATCAGCTTGTTTTAGCTTACCCTGAGCGTGCCATTGAGCCATACGTGCGCTGGTTCCTGTTCCACAGGGAGATCTATCAATTGCCTTTTCACCATAAAAAACGGCATTTCGTGCGGTTGATGTTGGGTCAATACAGGTGCCCGTCCAGAGGAGGTGACTTAGGCCTCGTATCGTTGGGTTTTCTGGGTGTGTAAATTGATGTTTTTCATTGAGTTTGCTTCTAATCTCTCTGCTCCACGCAATTAGCTGTTCGGCTCTAAAGTGCTCCAAGCCCGGAAAACTATCCTGTACGTCCACAATTGCATAATAATTTCCACCGTAGGCGACATCAATCTTCAGAGGGCCCAAATCGGAGCAATGAACTATAAGGCCAGACGAGTCAAGAAATGAGGGTACATTTGTAAGGCGGACAGATTTTACCTTTTTACCTTCTTGGACATATTGCACTTGAATGAGTCCGGCTGGGGTTTCTACTCGAAGGTGTCCCACTTTTTTGGGCGTAACTAAACCATGTTCGAGAGCAATAGTAACAGTTCCAATAAGACCATGTCCGCACATAGGTAGGCAGCCGGAAGTTTCGATAAAAAGAACTGCCACATCGTTTGTTGGTTCGTGTGGTGGATATAGTATGCTGCCACTCATCATATCATGTCCTCTGGGTTCGAACATGAGGCCCTGCCGTATCCAGTCAAATTCATTTAGAAAGTGCTGTCTCTTTTCGCTCATATTGGCGCCCTGTAGGGCTGGTCCTCCCCCGGCTACCAAGCGGACTGGGTTTCCACAGGTGTGTGCATCTATGCAGAAGAACGTTTTATTCATGGCACTTTTACAGTTTTCAGTAATTGAATAATAATTTCTTCTTGATCAACCCCCTGAGCTTCTGCTTCGTAGGTTAGGCCAATTCGATGGCGCAAAACATCTGGTGCGATGGCTCGGACATCTTCTGGAATGACATAGCCTCTTCGTTGCAAAAAAGCCATTGCTCTTGCTGCCAGAGCGAGTGCAATCGAGGCTCGGGGTGAGCCGCCATAGCTAATCAATGGGGCGAGGTGTCGTAGTCCATGCAAAGCGGGTTGTCGGCTTGCAAAAACTAGTTCTACAATATACTGCTCAATTTTTTCACCGATATAGATTTTGTCTAATGCAATTCTTGCCCTAGTTAGGGCTTCTGCGGGGATGACGGCTTTGGTTTGCGGAGGGTTTAGTTGTAGGTTTTGCCGTATTATTTGGCGTTCTTCTTCTTTTGAGGGATAACCGATTTTTATTTTTAATAAGAATCGGTCCATTTGTGCTTCTGGCAAAGGATAGGTACCCTCTTGTTCTATTGGGTTTTGCGTTGCAAGTACCAGGAAGGGCTCTTCGAGCGCGAAGGATTCGTCGCCAATGGTTACTTGGCGCTCTTGCATAGCCTCTAAAAGTGCACTTTGAACTTTAGCAGGTGCCCGATTGATCTCATCAGCTAAAACAAAGTTTGAAAAAACAGGTCCTTTTTTAATGAAAAAATCGGATTTAGCGGGGTTATATACCATTGTTCCAATCACATCTGCGGGGAGGAGATCGGGGGTGAACTGAATCCTGCTAAATTTTACATCGATGGCTTGCGCCAGAGTTTTTATTGCTAGTGTTTTTGCAAGCCCAGGCAGCCCTTCAAGAAGGATGTGACCCTTGGTTAACAGTCCGACTAACAATCGCTCAATCATGTATTGTTGGCCAATGATGGTACGGCTTGTTTCAGCAAGGAGGACTTCTGTAAACGCTGATTCGCGAGTGATTTCTTCGTTTAGTGCGTTGATATCTGGTGGGTTCTGCATCATTTAAGCGTATGAAAAAACAACTGCAAAACTAAGAAACTGTTTGAGAGCAACTGTTTTTTTTACCATCTTTGGAAAAGTGTTTTGTAACAAAATAGATGCTAGCAATTAAATGGTTCCCGGGTTTGAGTGGTCAGACTGGAATATTATTGGATAGCGCTGATTGTATGGCGGCCATTTTTATCAGACATTCCTCATACTCCTGCGCTGGATCAGATTCATACACGATAGCTCCGCCCACCGAGCAAGAGAGGTAATTTTCTGTTGAGTTGTACTGAAGGCTTCTAATTACCACGTTAAAATCAAAATCCCCATTGGGATCAAAATAGCCAAGGGCACCTGAATATAGGCCTCGTTTTGTTTTTTCGTAGGCTTCTATTAATTTCATTGCCATCACTTTGGGGGCTCCTGTCATACTACCCATTGGAAAAGCGTCTTTTATTGCATCTATGCTGTTTGTGCCCTTTGGGAGTGTTCCTGAGACGGTTGATATCATCTGGTGAACAGTTGGAAAAGAATAGATTTGGCAGAGTTCGTCTACTTTTACTGTGCCTGGAATGCAATTTTTGGCAAAGTCATTTCGGACTAAGTCGACAATCATGATATTTTCAGATCTGTCTTTGGGGTTGTTTACTAGTTCTGTCCGTATATGCGCATCTTTACCGAGATCAGCGTCCCGACGGCGTGTTCCTTTGATTGGCTGGGAAATTAACTGTTGACTGCTTTTTTTTAAGAAGCGCTCTGGACTAGCGCAAAGAAGCGTTTTATCTAATTGTTTAAGGTAGCCACTGAAAGGTGCTTTTGCTATTTTATTCAAGCGCTTAAATAATTCAGTAGGTTGAAGAGATGAGGGATGGGCATAAAACTCTTGACAATAGTTTAGCTCATAGATGTCTCCCCTTTTAATGTGGTTTTTAATGGTATTTATGGTTTGGAGGTAGGTTTGTTTCGAAATCCGAGGTTGAAGTTGAATGGTTGGGTATTGCTTGGTTTCATTTATTATAGGGGTATTAAGGATGTCATTTAAAATTGTTTTTGTGTCTTTATTATCTGAGTAAATCATTGCCCTGCCGTCTTTGATGCCAACTATTATTTCTGGTTGAAAAAAGAGCATTGGGGGCCATTTTAAGCCATCAAAATTATCAGAAGAGAGCTCCTCAAGTTCGTTTTTAAGGTCGTAAGAAAAGTAACCAAACAACCATTTTCCTGCGTTTTGACTTTGGAATAACTTAAGTTGTTCAAACGCTAGTCCGTCATGTACTTCTAACACGGACTTAACACCAACGCCTGCGAGAAGGTCCCAAGAGGAATGAGCTGGTCTATCCCCCTGCTGCGTATTACTATCAAGGAGGACACCTGTTTCAAAAGAATCAATCCAAGATAGTAAATGATCCTTAAAATTAGGGGGTATATGATAGGATGGTATACAGCTCATACGTTAGAATAAATCTTGACATGTGAAGGAGTTTGGTCGATAAATGGGGTGATTAATCGGTCTAAGGCTTTACTTTTGCGTGGCAAAGTTAAAAGCAGTTGATTAAGCGAATACTATACAAGCAATTAACGCGCAAATATACCGCAAGTATTGTGGTAGGGGGGCACGAGCTGCCGGTAGAGGTGGTAATTGAGCCCCGGCGGGGTTCCAGGTTCTCCGTAACTCGGCAAAAGATAATTATGCGCGAGCCAGTTGGTATTTCAATTGATTCTATTCAGGCTGAGCTATCGCGCCTACAGGAATGGGTAGCATTGTTAGCTAGGAAAAAGCCCTCCATATTGGCTCCATTTGTAGTGAGGGAATATGTTAGTGGGCAAGTTCTAACAGTTGGGCGTCGTAAGTATTCTTTAGAAATTATACTAGAGGAGCGCAAGGTTCATACAGCTAAGCTAATTGGGGATACGATTGTATTGCGATTAAGCAGCTGGTGTAATCCTCAGCAAAAGCAAAAAGCAATTCAAACACTGCTTTCTAGGGTGGTTGCAGACGATTACTATAATGAAATAGTACAGCGTGTCCAGTCAATCAATCAACGTACGGTTAATCGTCCCATTGGTACTATTAGCTTAAAGCACAATCAATCTAATTGGGGTAGCTGTTCTAGTGAGGGCAATGTAAATTTGTCAACCAGACTGTTATTTGCACCGGTAGAGGTACAAGATTATGTAATTATTCACGAATTAGCTCATTTAGTAGAGATGAATCATTCTCCCCGTTTTTGGTCTTTAGTAGAGCGGTATATGCCAGATTATAGTGAAAAGGAACGGTGGCTTAAAGAAAATGGAGGCTGGTGTAGCTTTTAGATGCATGGTTGGCTGTTCTCCCACACCAGCCTAGTTTATACTTTTTTATGGGCTAATTTTAGCAAAAACAATCCCTACAATTATTGCTTGGAACACACCATAAATCAGCCAAGTTACTACTAAGCTAATTGAAATAGCCATTGCGCTAAATACCATCCACATGGATGGCAGGGTTGCAATAAGTCCATAAACGAGTCCCATTTCAATCCCTCTCCACCAAAATGGCCCATGAAATAAACTTTTAAATCTACGCCAAAACCAAGCTAGAGAAAAGCTTAATACAAAAGGGTGCAAGAAAAACAAAGCTGTTTTATTTCCGTCAAAGCTAAACATGGGGTCGTAGTACTGTTCAGCGATGGAGGGAAGGAGTAGTACCATAAGGTAAAGTGCCAGATAGCTCAGAACCAACAAGGCGGCTCCTGCAGCGAGTCCTTTAACTAGAAATTTTTGCATAAGGTATAATATATCTTTTTGTTGTGCTGTGTTACTGGTCAATCACTAATAGATACAAGCAGGTCAAAGTGAAGAGAAATCCAGTCATTGACCTTAATCATTCCAAACATGGCCTCTGGGGGCTTCACACCAAAAGAGCTCATTGGTACCGCCTTTTCACCAAGCAATTGAAATCTATTAGGCGCTAGCAGCCGTGCTTTTGCTATAATAACTTCTCTTCGGGTTGTTCCGGATATTGAAATGCTAATATTGGCTTTGACATCAAACCACTCCCTAAAGCGGGTGTTGTTACTTTTATTACTTTGCCAGCAATCATTTAGCGTGATCTTTATGTGCGGATATTTTTCTGCTTTTAGGGCCTTCTGCATATCTGCGTCAATTCTACCATTCTTACAATTGAATTTTTTTATGGGGACAAGAAGCTCGGTATTCTTAAATCGGACATAATTTTCTGTTTGTTCTACCTCCATTTTTTGTTCATCGAACTGTTCTTCGCAGTTGCATGAAAACTCATTTACATTGGAGGTTCCTTTCAATAAAATGGTACTATTACCCTCGATTTGGTAATATTTTTTTAGAATTCCTGGTCCGCGAGATCCCCCACTTAATAATATTAGGAGTGTAAGTAAGAGTAGATAACGAATCCCAGACCTTTTTGACGGTGACATTGGGATAGGGAGTGTCAAAATGAATAGTTATGGCGCTTATTGAGCAAGTTTTTCTTGAATGAATCATAACTACTCAATAAGCGCCAAGGCAGTGTCAGTAAATTTATTAAAAACCAACCACAGCAGAGACCACGAATCCCCCAAATCCGACAGGGCGGTTTTGGTCAAACAATAAGTTTAAACTAGTTGGTTCGGTGTCGTTTCGGTAGTCGCCGGTTGGAAATCCTCCGTATGTTTGAGCTACCCACTCTCCTTTTAACAAAAGGTTTTTGGTCGGGAACCAGCCAGCGGAGACGGCCATTCTAGTAATATCTACCTCTTTTCGAGTGCCATTTGCTTCTTTAAAAGTATTACCGTCTGGCTGTCCTTTTAGCTTCACGTAGCGAACTCCAACGTAAGCCTGTTCATTTTTAAGGAATCGGTAAACGGCATCAATAGCCATTTGATTAAACGAGCGCTTTTCCCAAGATGCAACCCCTCCGGTTTTAAGCGTGTCTCCGTAGACGCTGCCGAGAAGGATTTCATAGGAACCAAAAACCTCCAAGCCCTTATACTTGATAAATGGGTTAATCATAAAGGCTTGCACTCGATTAGCGACGTTTGGATTAAATCGGCCTGAGGTAAATTGTGCTGCTGCGGTAGAAGCTGTTCCTGTATTGGGCTGGACAGCAGGTTCCATCACCATAAAGTAGTGTGATCCTGTCCGGTCACCCGCGTACAATGTGTTTCTTGCAGCGTTAGGATTGTTGTAAAACGAGGCGGATAATCTAACCCGAAGATCTTCGTAGGTTTTATCGTAGGCAATTTTAGCCGTGATTGAAGGTGACTTTTTTGTAGGAACCACTCCGAAGTTGTTATTATTTTCTGAGTAATTCTCAATGTTACCATTAATAAAACCTGATGTCATACCAATCATACCCATGAAACCTTCTGCCGGGAATACATACACCTCCCCTCCAATTTCCGTAGTGAAAGCATCAAGGATGTAGTTCTCTACGAAGGGGTTAAAAATGGTGTTACCCCCATCGCTACGGCGAAACTGAGCATCGCCAAAATTCGGTTGGAAGTGACCAATTTTTACCCGAAAGTAATCGTCAAACCACTTTTGTTCGCCAAACATTGGTAACTTATCAATCATAATGTAGCCACCCTTTACCCAAAATTCAGAGTGATGGCGTGATGACATGTAGTTTTCGAGCGAAACACGAATTCCGTCAGCGATTTGAAAATCAAAATTCAGATTCGCCATTGCCAAGTTAAATCCCGTTAATCGAGCAGCGGTGGAGTCTTCTGTTTTGATTGTGCCGTAAAGTAGGTTTTTATTACTACTATTAGTAGAAGACACAGCCGAATAGGCTGCACGATTTGTATGCCTAAGTGATTGGAAGTCTTGGGTAAAAGCGCCTCCAATCCTTAGTTTGAAGCCTGTAAACTCAGGCTGATCTGTTTTTTTAGTGGGTTCAAAAACATTTATCCCTTCTTTATCCCATGGTCGAAAGTACTGGAGAGAAGGTTGTTGGGCCATGGCCCAACAAGCACTCAACATGAGTGTAAGTGTGACTAGTATACTTTTGGTACTCATAATAAAGTTAATAAGTTTTAGAATTATTTTAAAGTAATAGTAAATACGATTTCTATATCGTCACCGGTTGTCAGGGTTCCCATAAGGGCCGTAGGTGGCTTGATTTTGTAATCGGTCATTTTTAGCTTTTTAGATCCTGTAAAAGTCACTCCCCCATCTGCTCCTACTTTTGCACGTACGTACATATCAGTTTTGTTGGTGGTTCCTGCGATAAACAGGTAACCCGAGGCACTGACATCATATCCGTCACCGCTTTTGCCAATTTTGTTAATTCGTTCTAGCTTAAAAGAGATATTAGGGTAATAATCTGCTTTCAGGGCATCGTAGGTCTTTCCATCCATTATGGATCCTTTTGCACTTTTTATCGTTTTTACAGGTATTTCAAGGTACAGAGCCTGTATTGCGTTTAATGTACCCTTATCTAAAAGGGCTGTTGCGTTACAGCGCACTTCGTTTGCCTTTGACTCCCAGTCATGAAGGTTAGAAGACCCCTTGATTACAAAATAATAGTTGGTAATCTTTAGGTTTGATTGTCCAAATAAAAATGAACTAAATAAAAATAGTAAAAAAGTTAATTTAAATTTCATGACGACTGATTTTTGGACAAATGTAAAGCAGTCACTTTGCTCGTATCTTGACGCTGGTTAGTTAGTACCTTGATTTTGATTACAATTCTTGGTGACTTAAGTCACAAAGGGGGATGTCGGAGATTAAGTGGATTTTAAGGTGTTTATTATGAATGTGTTACACTGTTAATGAAAGAGAAAATCTCTATTTACACACAAGAAGACGGTTTATATTGGGAAGGAAAAAGGTAAAGCTTGTTGTAGTGGTAGGTTTTAACAAAAACAAGTAGTTTTGCAGAATATGAATTGTTTGTTCGCGTTATTTGCCCTAAAATAATTCTGTATAGTCAATAAAAAAAGTAGAACAGTATGCGTACTATCTTATTAATAGCTTGTGTTTTGACCTTTTTGGGCTGCAGCAGCCATTTTAGCACTCGAAAAGGTCAATTCGTACCCAACCCGCGGGAAGTATCTATGCAAACGGTGAAAACACTAGCAATTGGAGAGCAGGCGCCAGACTTTCACTTGCCTGGAGCCGACGGGAAATGGTATTCACTTAAGCAGTTTGCCTCGTCAAAGGTGCTGGTCATTCTGTTTACTTGTAACCACTGTCCTACTGCTCAGGCATATGAGGAACGAATTAAGTTATTGGTTGAAGATTACCGAACGAAAGGGGTTCAGGTGGTAGCTATTTCTCCGAATAGTCCACTGGGTTTGTTATACGAAGAGTTGGGCTATACGGACCTTGGAGATGCCTATGAGGATATGGTGGATAGGGCGTTAGATAAAGGCTTTAACTTTCCTTATTTATATGACGGCGATAATCAAAAGGTATCCTTGCAGTATGGCCCGGTTGCAACGCCTCATGCATTTGTTTTTGACGAACAAAGACGATTAACTTATGCGGGGCGCGTAGATAAGACGGAGAGACCAGGCTCTGCGAACGCGGAAGACCTTCGCGCAGCGATTGATACAACCTTGGCGGGTGTTTCCAATTCAGTTCCGGTCACCAAAACGTTTGGGTGTTCAATAAAGTGGGGTTGGAAGCTAGACTTAAAAGCTCCTGCTGATGCCACTTGGGCAGCTCGACCTGTCCAGCTTGAACAGGCAGATATGATAAAGTTGAGAACCGTAGTAGAAAATAAGGGTACAGGAAAGCTTATACTGATTAACTTTTGGGCGACTTGGTGTGGGCCTTGTGTATTGGAGTATCCCAATTTTTTAACACTGCAAAGAATGTATGGTGCACGAGACTTTGAGTTTATATCTGTGTCGGTTGACAAGCAGGACCAAAGAGGGAAGGTACTTCGGTTTTTGGAGGAGAAGCGTTCAGGCGTAGTTAATTATCAATATAGTGGGAGTGACATTTACGAGTTAATTGAGACGGTAGATACGCAATGGAATGGTGCGCTCCCTTATACTATGTTAATTGCTCCCGGAGGGGAAAAGGTGTGGGCTCATCAAGGAATAGTCGATTTTAAGGCGTTAAAAAAGGTAATTGTTGAGCATCCTAAAATGGGAAGATACTATTAGTGTAGCGGAGGGCCTGCTTAAAGGGCTTGATTATTGGGTGGTTAGGAGGGAGGAAATGGAGTAGATAATAAGTATGGCATCTATTGCCCATTTCCAAAATATTGTTTGGGGGAAAGTCGTCACCTTATTTGTGATAAATAGAATAAGTGCAATGGAGCAGGTTGAAGAGACAAAAATTGGCAATCTTATTGTAGGTTGATCATAAGCAATGAGTGCGAATAGGACCATAATGGTAGTTGCCAGCAGGCCTGTTTTTTTATTTCCAAGCCGTAATACTAGCGTTTGGGTGTTTTGAATGGTATCGTTTTGTTGATCTACTAAATCATACCCTAGGGAAAGTACAAATACCAGTCCAAATCGAAAGAGTGCTATGTTATCCCAATACCAGTTATGAATGGGAATTGAGTGCGTAGCCAAGACCCAGACAGTACTGATAAGAATAGGTTTGAGAACCGCCCAAGATCGAAATAGTGCGTAGTAGCCAATCCACATACATCCAGCAACTAAAGCAATTTGCCGAATGTCTGGAGGTAGTGTTACGAGCAAAATGGCGGCGATTAAGCCTGCCAATTGTGCTGCAATCCGTAATTGAGCGTAATTATTATGGATATTATAGACGAATGAGGCAGCGAAAAACAACCAAGCTTCTTCTCTTCCGAACGTGAGCGGTTGTTCAGCGGTATATTTGGAGGAGAGCGCCAAGGATACTGCACAAAGGGGGGCCCAAAGTGCAGAAAAAACGATCAATGTAAATCTTTTACAACGAGGCTTAGGTAGTTTTCTCCTCTCCATTGCTCTTCTCTAATACTGAATGCCACGTCAAAGGGTCGATTTTTGCAGGATTCGAATTGTTCTGCTAGTCCAAAGCCTATTGCATTAAACACCTTTTTCCCTTGTTTCAGGCACATTTTTACGTGATTGTTTTCCATTCGCTTACTTTTTCCAGTATCAACAACTCCTTTTGCGATAAACACAGGAGTCATATTAAGAGGTCCAAAGGGTGCGAATTTTTTTAGTGTTTTCCAGAATGTGAGGTCTATTTGGTCAAAGGAAATCTCTCCCACGATTTCTAAGCTGGGGTATTTGGAAGATTCTGCCAATGTTTTTTGTACGGAGGCTTCAAATTGATCTGAGAATAAAGGAATATTCTCAAGAGGCATTTGCAGTCCTGATGCGTAGGCGTGTCCTCCAAAAGAGCTAAATAGGTGTTCACAAGATTGAAGAGCACCGTATAGATCAAACCCTGGAACAGACCTTGCAGACCCAACAGCTAAACCGTCGCTTTCTGTTAGGATTACAGTTGGTTTATGAAATTCTTCAGATATTCTACTTGCAGTGATACCAATAATCCCTTTGTGCCATTGGTGATCAAATAAAACGATACTTGCAGGAGGGCCATTTAGCATTTGCTCTTTCGCCTTGATTCGAGCACTAGTTACTGCTTCCAAGTCAACTTCTTGCCTGGTTTTATTTCGCTCGACCAGTCGAGCTGCGGCCTCTAGTGCACTGGTTCGATCACCAGAAAGTAGGAGTTGGACGGCTTCGCGGGCATCTGCAATTCGCCCGGCGGAATTAATAAGTGGTCCTAGGCCAAAAACGAGATCGCTTATGTTGAGCGGATAAGTACGCCTACTTCTGTTTATTAGCGCCCAGATTCCCAATCGTGGCTCAAAGTTTAACTTTTTAAGTCCATAGTAGGCTAGCGTTCGGTTTTCACCCGTCATGGGAACAATATCACAGGCGATACTTAAAGCAACGAAATCAAGCAAGCTTTCCAGTTCATGGACGGGGGTATCGTGGTATTCTGCATACCCTTGGGCTAACTTAAAGGCAATGCCGCAACCGCTAAGCTCTTTATATGGATAGTTGCAATCAGGTCGTTTGGGGTCTAGGTTTGCTACTGCTGCAGGGAGTTCTCCCTCAGGAAGGTGGTGATCGCAAATAATAAAATCGATTCCGTATGAATTGGCTAAATCAACAGCATCATTGGCTTTTATTCCACAGTCCATTGCAACAATTAGCTCACAGCCGGATTTTTGGGCATATTCGATGCTGGTTAGGCTAACGCCGTATCCTTCTTTGTCTCTGTCGGGAAGATAGTAGTCTATGTTTGAGTAGAAAGGCTTTAAAAATGCATACATCATTGCAACGCTTGCTGTACCGTCTACATCATAATCGCCATAGAGTAAAATGCGTTGTCCTTTTTGGATGGCAACATCTAATCGTTCGACTGCCGCCTGCATATCTTCCATAAGAAATGGAGAGTGCAGGTCGTCTAGGTTAGGTTGGAAAAACTGATTTGCCTCTGAAGTGGAGGAGATTCCTCGTTGTACCAAAGCGGTGGCAAATAGGGGATCTACTGCCAACTCGGATGACAATAGACGAACTAGGGTTGAGGAGGTTTCAGGTATAGTCCAACGCTTCATTGATTACGGTATTTACCGCAAATATACAAATTTGTTGTGTTTTCTCAAATTTGCTTTGTTGTGTATAGGTAGGCTCATCTACGCTTCTTTTTTTTCGATTGTTTTTTACTTTTTGTGGGTGATTTACTTTTGGGTTTTGTATCTAATATCGTTAGAGCAGAGATGCTCAAATTGTTGTTGGAGAATCCATAATAATAAGGTTGAGGCATTAGTCCAAGCGTAATATTACAACGAATTTCAACAGGATCAAACCGGACGCCAGCCGTGAATCCTACATCTGGGAGCAAAAAGTAGGCTTTTTTTTCGATGTTCTGGATCGTACTTAAATCGCTCTCGTTGATTGTGTAGTCAATGGTGCCCTTGTAGAAATTGAGATATGCTAATCGGAATCCAACGCCAATGTTTGCCATTTTACCGTAAGACATGAAAGCAGGCTGGATAAAGTAACGGCTAAAGTCTAATGCTGCCTTTTTCTGCTTGCCGTAGGTGTTTATTGAAGTGCCTAATCCAGCTCCAGAGGTAATAGAAAAGACAGAAGTGTTTTTTGATGTGGGGAAGTGCTTCGTTATTCCAAGCTCCAGTAAGTGACCTGTACCTGTATGCAGCTCTGGAGGAGGGGAAGGAAATACAAAGAAGTTGGTCTGCTCAAACGAACCAGATAAATACATGAAGTTAGCCATAATGGAGGTGTTTTGAGTTGGCATCCATGCTGTACGGAGTTCAGATCCTTTTATTTGGCTACTTCCATTTAGGGAGGCCTCCACACTTAGTTGCCCTTTTTTTGACACGGAAGGTAGGTGGAGCGTATTAGGGGCGTAGTAATAATGTTGTGAGCAGCTTGCCACCCCAAGGCCTGAGAGAAGAATAAAAAAGAGCTTTTTCATGTTCAAACTACGAATTAATGCAAAAGGGGCTTAGAGTTCTTTTCTCTAATCCCCTTTTGTTGTATTATATAAAAATACGTTTAAGGTTACTTGTGAGGGTCAGAGAAGCGTTCGTCCTGAAGAAACACATCATCTGTAAGAGTATTAAAAAAAGCTAAAAGGGCTTCTTTATCCTCTTGGCTAAACTGCATTTTGATTGCTTGATTTCCTTGTCTTAATTCTTCCCCAAGATTTGGGTGGAATTTAATACCTGAACTATAGTGATCAATCACTTCTGATAGAGTTTTAAAGCGTCCATCATGCATATATGGTGCTGTTAATGCGATATTTCGAAGGGTGGGGACTTTAAACACGCCCCTTTGAGAGGCAAAACCAGTAATTCCGCCTACACCTTGGTCTGTGGTCGTTTCATCTAGCCCATTATTAGAGTACACTTTCATTGGGCGACCAAAGTTTTGGGAGTGACAAGAAGCACAGTTGGCCATGTAAAGGGCTTTTCCTCTGTTTTCGAGTGCGGACAGGTTGGAGAAGTCTTGATGATAGTCAATACCGAATAGGCTATTACTAGTGAACGCGACATTTGCAGCCGCATCAAATCTGCTTTGGTAAGAGCCCATTGCATTGACGAAGGAGGCCAGCGCTTGTGAAATTCGTTGAGCAGTTATGTCCTCGTCGCCAAATGCTTTTCTAAAAAGTGGTTTGTAGTATGCCTGGGCTTCTACGGCAGCCTGAATTTCATGCGGTTGCATGTTCATTTCTACTGGATTGGCCATTGTTTCCAAATTTTGTTGGGAGGCAGTATTGGCACGATTGTCCCAGAAAAAGGGAATGGCTCCAGATCCATTTAAGTCTGTACCGTAATAAGCCGCAAAATTGGCTACGGAGCTGAGGGCTATTGCATTTCGTTGACCTGCTCTAGATTCAACTCCTGGGCTAATGGCCTTGTTGTCCGCAAATCCAAGCTCTTGTTTATGGCAGCTTGCACAGCTAATAGTTTTATCGCTAGATAGATTTTTATCATAGAATAATACCCGACCAAGCGTAGCTTCATCAATACTGATTTCTGGCGCAAAAAGCCCCATGCCAGAAAGGTGTACAGGTAGTTGTGCTGTGTATTTGGGGGGGAGTTCGGGTAAATTTAGGTGTTGGGAAAGTAAATTGTATTCCTCTGGGGTGTAGTGGACATAGTCAAATTCTTCTTTACAAGAGGATACAAAGAGAAGTGTTGCAAACAAACCGGTTAAAAGAATAGGTTTACTCATGAGCAGGTGGTCAGTTGTATGTAAAGAATTTTTTTGATGAATTAAAAATTAAGACTGAACAGTTGTTAGAAATAGACCTTGAAGCACGTTTTGCTCAAGGAAGCTTGAGAATAAAGGCATCCTGAACAGGATTTTATCTATTATTTTTAAGATGCAATTCAATCATGAAAAGATGCCTGTAACGAACACAAATGTAATTGTTTACTTGTAACCACTTCCTGTACAGTGGCGAAATAATACAATTATAACATGCTTTTGTCACGATTTAACAAGTATTATCAAGGGATAGACCGTAAAG
>Ga0208787_1000418_pt1 | contig 20370 bp, 17 predicted proteins | sample Wag4_2014_7_11_FD_187362 | JGI IMG/M metagenome (GOLD analysis project Ga0208787, IMG submission 187362) | Fresh water microbial communities from Ohio, USA - Utica-2 Time Series HT 2014_7_11 (SPAdes) (version 2) | ecosystem: Environmental > Aquatic > Freshwater > Water tank | place: USA: Ohio...
AGAAAGAATTGTTTGGAGTCTTAATAATTATTTAGGACTGGCTAACCACCCGGAAGTAAGAAAAGCCGATGCTGATGCTTCAGCGGAATGGGGGCTGGCTTACCCTATGGGGGCTAGAATTATGTCAGGTGAAACAGACCAACACGAACAGTTAGAAAATGAACTTGCAGCGTTTGTATCAAAGCCAGCTGGTCTTTTGCTAAATTTCGGTTTTCAAGGGGTAGTTTCCATTATCGATGCACTGATGAGCAGACATGATGCCGTAGTTTATGATATGGATAGTCACGCTTGTATCTATGACGGTGTTCGTATGCAGATGGGAAAGAGATTCCCCTTTGAACATAATGATTTTGAAAGTTTTAAGAAACAAATAGAGAAAGCTAAAAAATATACTGAAGAAACGGGAGGAGGTATTTTGGTTATTTCCGAAGGTGTATTTGGTATGAGAGGAAATCAGGGTATCCTGAAAGAAATCGCCTCTCTTAAGGACCAATATGGTTTCCGCTTTTTCGTGGACGATGCGCACGGATTTGGTGCATTGGGTGCTACGGGTGCCGGAGCAGGAGAAGAGCAGGGTATTCAAGATAAAATTGATGTTTATTTTAGCACCTTTGCTAAGTCAATGGCAAGTATCGGCGCTTTCGTAGCGGGTGAACAATTCCTAATTGATTACCTCAGATACAATATGCGTTCTCAACTTTTTGCCAAAGCATTACCAATGCCATTAGTTATTGGTGCTTTAAAAAGACTTGAGATTATCAAACGCGGGCCAGAATTGAAAAACAAACTATGGGCTGTAGTGAATAGATTACAAGGTGGACTTAGGGAAGCTGGCCTCGATTTAGGGGTTACAAACTCTTGCGTTACCCCAGTTTTCTTGAAATGTTCTGTAGCTGAAACCGCTTATTTGGTACATGACATCAGAGAAAATTTCAATATATTTTGTTCAGTGGTAATGTATCCAATGATACCTAAAGGCATGATCCTATTGCGATTAATCCCCACAGCAGATCATACTTTCGAAGAAGTTGATTTGACTATTGAGGCATTTAAGAAAATAAAGAAAAGCCTGGAAGAAGGAGTTTATAACAAGGAGCTGAGCGAAGTAGGCGTTTAGTTATAAATCAAAGTGATTCAAAGGGGGAATTTGGCTTAGGCAAGGTTCCCCTTTTTAATTTAACAAAAGAGATAAAAAATCATAATATTGAGCCATTCAAAATCAGACAGACCCGCTTTTATCTTAATTGATATTCAAAAAGGGTTTGATAATATTGAATATTGAGGTGGACAAAGGAACAATCCTAATGCGGAAAATAGCGCAGGTGAACTTTTGAAACTTTGGAGAAAAAGTCAACAAACAGTTAATCAAAAGCACAGTTTAACGTTATTTGTATTTTAAGACAGCAAATCCTTTGAAACACTACCATTAAAAAATGAATAAAATTAAATTGACACTACTCACCATTTTTCTGGTAAGTTTCTTTGTAAGTAATAGTATAGACACCGGTGTAACTGTTACTCAACTTGATAAAACAATCTGGACTATTTATCAGGATAAGAAATCAAATTATTGGTTCGGAAGTAAACAAAATGGGTTATATTATTACAATGGGCAACGATTAAAACATATAACTACCGAAAATGGCTTAGTTAGCAATGAAATACGAGGTATTCAGGAAGATGCTAATGGGAATGTTTACTTTGATACAGAAAAAGGGGTTAGTAAATTTGATGGTCGTACGTTTAAAACATTGCAAATCGCTAACCCGGCATCACCTTTGAATGATTGGGTTTTAAAACCTGATGATTTATGGTTCAGAATGGGTTCTACAAAAAGTGGAGCCTACAGATTTGATGGGAAATATTTACACTACTTAAAATTTCCAACATCACCCCAGGAAAATATGTTTTACATGAAAAATCCAAATACCAGCTTAAAACCTTATGGACTTTATACCATCTACAAAGATCGTAAAGGATATATGTGGTTCGGAACAGCTAGCTTAGGGGTATGTCGATATGATGGCAGAGTCCTGAGCTGGCATTATGAAGAACAATTACAAACAACGCCAAATGGAGGTGATTTTGGTACACGTGCCATTTTTGAAGATAAAAATGGTAAGTTTTGGATAAATAATACTCATTTTCGCTATGTCATAGAAACGTATGGCTATAAACCCGTAACCTTCAAAAAAGAAAGTGGCGTTGGTTATCTTAACAAAACCAATAAAATGGAATTTCCTTTTTTCCTCTCCATAACAGAAGATAATAAGGGCAATCTATGGATGGCGACTTATGAAAACGGGGTGTGGAAGTACAATGGAAAAGAACTTATTCATTACCCTGTCAAAGATGGTGAAACTGATGTTTTGCTTTTTACCATTTATAAAGACAACAAAGGGGTTCTTTGGCTTGGAACGCATAATGCAGGCGTTTATACATTTAATGGTCATACGTTTGAGAAATTTGTAAAATAAATCCATAAATGCAAAAACTTTTTAATTTGATGTACTTAATAGTCCTGTTGATACTCAACTTGTCATGTGTTGAAAAGAAATCAACCGGGAAAGAAAATAGTACATCTGAATTACAAAGTGTTTCAAAAACCGACACTTTAAAATTTGGTTCTGGAATACGTGTTATTTTTCAGGACAGTAAAAGCAACTATTGGTTTGGCATTCATAATGGAGGCGTAAGTCGTTATGACGGAAATACATTTAAATATCTTACAACTAAAGAAGGTTTATTAGACAACCAAATCCGCTCCATACATGAGGATAAACATGGTAATATATTGATTGGCACGGCAAAGGGATTAAGTATTTATGACGGGCAAAAGTTTACAAATTATTCAACCCAAACTAACAATCCAATATTTGAATGGAATGAAACAAATGGAGATGAATGGTTTTATGCCGGCGAGGAAGGCGGAATTAATCGTTTTGACGGAAAAAATATGCACTATTTAATTTTTCCAAAACCAAAAAATGAAAATCCGGGTAATTCGTATGGGGCTAACTTTTTAATTTTCACACAACCAAAAAATGAAAATCCTGACAATTCTTATAGTGTCACTGATATATCAAAAGATAAAAACGGTAAGGTTTGGATGGCAACTTATTCCGCCCTTTACAACTATGACGGGAAAATAGTGAATGTCTTTGGTCATGAAAATTTAAACCTTACATATAATGAGCATTTGCATATAAGAAGTGTATTAGCAGATTCAAAAGGTCGGATTTGGATAGGGAATAACGGGATTGGGGTTTTGCTCATGGAAGGAGACGTTATCATTCATTTTTCTGAAAAGAATAATTTAATTCATCCCACAAGTACAAGAAGAGGAGACAAGTCAAAATCTGGCACTCTTGAACACGTATTTGCCATCGAAGAGGATAGGGAAGGAAATATTTGGTTTGGAGACAGAGATACTGGAGCCTGGAAATATGACGGTAATTCTATGACAAACTATGTTATTGATAGCAAACTATCTACACCTATGATTTGGTCCATATATAAAGACCAAAATAATAATTTGCTTTTTGGAATGGCAGGATGTGGCGTTTATAAGTTTGTCGGAAAGACTTTTGAAAGGCAATTTTAAAAAATACGTAGGCATAACAATACAACCTGAAAGTGGTGTAAAAAGCAGCTATTTTTAGATTTAAAGTTAGGTCAAGTACATTTTATCGTATCCAAAGATTAACAGGAAACACTAGTTCACCCGATGATTTTTTGACCCAAGATTTTATTTTGGATTATCCCTTATTTTCAATGACTTAAACCTGTGTTTGCCAAGTACATTTTTCTATAGTACGGAGAAAAGTTAAATTATTCACTGCAATTATGCGGCGTTTATTTTAAATATTTACCGCAACCCATCCAATTTATGGCTAAATATATCTACGAATATAAAAATTGGACTGATTTTACCTGGGAAAACGCTGTCATTCATTCAATTTTCGAAGAAGTACGATGCACCCGATTATTAACATTAGAACACCCCTTGAGTTTTTGAAATGTGAAGGCTAAAATTGAAAAAAAATTTGATAAGGTTGCTTTCTTCAAAGCAATTAAGGAAAAATTAGCCCTAAAAATGTCCGGAATGACTTTGGAAGAACAAAAAGTATTTATGCAAAAAGTTCGAGATGGGAAAATTGAGATAGCATAACCATTTGATAGAAACAAAGTAAGTAAAAGCAGTTACCCAAAAGTGGCGGCTGTAGTGATATAATGACGCATTTGTTCAAGGTTCAACATTAGGATTTCTATCGAACTTTTGTGGTGAAAATCCCCACCTTAACCAAGCACCAAACCGTCAGGTTTTGAAAAAACTAACTCCAATATTTATCTTCAAAAAAACAATGCTAAGATTTTCATAGAATTATCCAGCGCTTTTTTACCAGAGTCTGTTTTTCGAACAGCCATTTTTCGCTGAAAAAATAAAAGTGCGCTCTTGGGCTTAAAATAAATGTAAACACCAAAATTGACGAATAACCAGTTTACCCCGGATTGGGGTGTTCAGTTTAGTGTTAGGAATATCCATTAAGCCGACTGGAGGAGAAATTTTGGATGGAAAAACTCCGATTAGATCCTTAAATACAAAAGAATGGAGAAACATTTGCGGGGTTCTAATGCAAGACGGGTTTATTTTTTCAGACACAATTGAAAACAATATTTGTGACGGCATGAATGACCAAAACGACAATAAAGATGGAATGATAAACGCATTGAAAACTTCTAATTTATATCAAGATATTGAAAAATTACCTTTAAAATATAATACTATAATTGGCCCTGGAGGAGAGGATTTAAGTCAAGGGCAAAAACAAAGTCTACTAATCGCTCGAGCAATTTACAAAGCCAAGCTTCTTATTTCTTGATGAAGCAACAAATACTTTAGACTCGCTAAATGAGGGAATAATAGTCAACAATCTAAAGAAATTTTCAATGAACAGAACAATTATTGCCGTTGCACATAGGTTAAGTACTATTAGGAATGCTGATAACATTGTTGTACTTAACCACGGGGAGGTTGCTGAGGTAGGTACACATGATCAGCTTATTTCCCAAAAAGGGAAATACTATGACTTATTTAAAGCTCAACTAGCTGATTTTTAAAATTTTAAAAAGAAAACAAGAAAAATGCTTCGATTTTTTTACTCTATATTTCGTTTCTTAATTTAAATTCATGGAAAGCACAAAACCTAGTACCAAATCCAAGTTTTGAACAAAACGGTGATGATAAGAAGAATAGGTCAACTCAAAATAGTTATTCTTCATATAAGAAGAGAAGACCTTATAATTGGTTCGTATTAGATTCAAAATATTAAGCAAATAGCATGAACGCAAAACAAAAGTTTAGCAAAAGTACCAGCACAATGAACCGCAGATCCATTTTTGATTAAACAAAGAATGGTCCACCTTACCATTAATTATATTGAAAATCGTTACCTTAGATAAATCCAAACTCCTGAGAGACCATTTAATGTGAAAACACCACCAATAATGAAAATATCTAGAAAATCGAGCTTCAAAGACGAAAAAACGGACAGAAAATATTTTGAAAATTGGGTAGCACAATTGCAAATAAGTAACGGCAGACAATATGAGCGTTACGAAATTGAAACTTCGCTAGGTTTAACTGTAGTTTGGGGGCTAAACACAAAGGAAGTACACAAAGACACCTTGGTCATTTTCCCAGGAGCGAGAACCACTTCTCTAATTTGGGACTTTGACAAAGGACTTGATAACTTAAACCATAAAATGAACATTTTCATGGTGGAAACAAACGGACTTCCTAATTTAAGTAGTGGTTCGACACCAGACATTAAATCCTTAGACTACGGTCATTGGGCAACTGAAATTTTTGAAATACTCAAAATTGAAAAAGCTTTTGTTGCTGGCGCTTCATTTGGCGGGCTTATTTGTATGAAACTTGGAATAATAAAACCAGAAAAAATAAAAGCAGCCTTCTTATTAAATCCCGGTTGCTTACAACCTTTTTCCCTGACATTTAAAAATCTGTTCTATAATATTCTGCCCATAATAAAACCAAATAAAAAAAACGTTTTAAAATTCCTTGATAAAGCTATTTTTTCTAAACCAAATCATAAGTTATCTGAAGTTTCAGAAAATATGCTTGTTGACTATGAAGTTTTTGCGATTAGCCGTTATAAAGATATGACACAGAAACCTTATTATATGGACAAACAACTTGAATACGTAAAAGCAGAAACATATTTGCTTGTTGGAGACAAAGACCTTTTATTTCCTTATAAAAAATCAGTTGAAAATGCGAAAAGACAAATTAAAACACTTAGGGAAATAGAGATATACCATAACGTAGGGCATGGAATCGAGACTTATGATAAAGCATTAAATTATATTGGGGAAAAGATAAAAAACTACCTCTAGCAGCCAAATTTTTCGCCACAGAGGTGTTTTAGATGAAAGAAAAATAATCTTCATTTGAGAATTTCCGTTTCATATTACCTACTACAAGTCTGACCCCCCCCTAAACGTATCTTCACAAAATTAAGACAAACCAAATTTTCCCCTAATACAAAAGAAATTTTCATAGCGACACATCTTGGCGTTCTACCTAAATAGTTTTGTATAAAAATTATCAAACATATCTATATGGCAAACACAACATTAAAACAAGAAATACTGGACAACATTACATTAGTATTTAACTTATCAGAAGATAGTAAACTAAACAATTCCTTTTTTGAGCAAACCAAAAAAGAACTTTCCTTTCTAGCTGAATACTTCCATATTACACAAACTCAAGCCCTTTTTGTTGCTGTTATTTTTACCCTAAACTACAAGGGTCGGAAAGTTGATTTAGATGACTTGAATTCTCATTTTGATTGTAACCCAATGAAACTACTTGAATTCAGTGATGACTTTGTTGATTTGTACAATAAGCGTTTGCTACGAAAAAATAATAAAAGTAATCGACATAGAAGCATAAATCTTAAAGGTGCAGATGAAGAGTTTTATATTAATCAAATCGTTTCTGAAAAAATATTAAAAAGTGAACCGATTCCTGATGTCTTAGTTGATGCCATAAAGTATGAAGACGTTTTTACTTTACTGGAAAAAATGAACGAAATAGGTAATCAAAGAGACAATGAAGAAATTTCAACACGTGAATTATTTGAACAAACTCAATGCTTGTTGGAAGAAAATACACATTTTCCGCTTATTGAAAAAGTCAGGTTCTTAGGAACATCGATGGAAGAAAAATATTTGTTTTTATATGTGGTATGGAAATTTCTTGAAGGGGACAGAGATCCTTGGGTTGAACGAAGTTTCAAAGAGATTTATGACAAGCCATTGGAAAGATTTACTCAAATACAAAGATTTTTAGCCAAGGAAAACAATCTGATTAAGGAAGATTTGTTAGAAATCGTAGATGCAGCATTTTTTGATGATGCCAGAATGAAGCTCACAGAAAAAGCTTTAGACTTATTAACAGAGTGTGATATTAAACTATTCAAAAAAGATGTAGACAAAAAGAAAAAAGAGAACGTAATTCAACCCCAGGACCTCCCCTTTCGTGAATTAATTTTCAGTGAAAAGGAAGCAAATCAATTAGAGATATTGAAAAATCTCTTATTGGAAGAGAATTTCAAAAAAACACAAGAACGTCTGGTACAAAAATCCTTACCCAAAGGCGTTACAGCATTGTTGCATGGTGCATCTGGCACTGGAAAAACAGAAAGTGTTTTACAAATAGCTAAAGCTACGAATCGTGAAATAATGAAAATTGATATTAGTGCTTCACGTTCAATGTGGTTTGGAGAAAGTGAAAAAATTATTAAGCAAGTTTTTAAGGACTACAAATCTTACGCAAAGTCGCAAACACTTGCGCCTATTTTATTTTTCAATGAAGCTGATGCTATAATCGCTAAACGTAAAGAGACAAATTCTTCGAATACAAGTGATACTGAAAATCGCATACAGAATATTTTGCTTGAAGAAATTGAAAACTTTGAAGGAATTTTAATAGCGACTTCGAACTTAGTTAACAATATGGATACGGCATTTGAAAGACGATTCCTTTTCAAAATTGAATTTCAAAAGCCGGACGTTTCAGCTAAAATAAAAATATGGAAATTAAAAATGCCTCATTTATCAAATGAAGATTGTGAAATACTGGCTACAAAGTTTGATTTTTCAGGTGGACAGATTGATAATATAGTTCGTAAAAACGAAATAAATGAAATACTTTACGGAAATACAGTAGACGTAATTACGCTTCTTGAATTTTGTAAAGAAGAAACTTTGAGCAATCAGTTTTCAAAAAAATCAATTGGCTTTAATTGAGAAAATGAATGAATTCATGAACTGTAAAGATGTATATTCCTCTGTGAGTTGGCCCTTAATATTGTCTAAATGCTTTTTCATGTGCTTGTTTAATCTGGTCAGCCAATGATTTAGGTTCTATAACTTTCATGTGGTCCCCGAAAGAAAGTAGTTCCATTACCAGGTCATGTGTCAGGTAAAGTTTAAGTTTTATTCTCATTTCTTCGTCATTGTCCACCAATATTTGTTGAGTGTCATGTAATGGAAGTGTTTTGATATACTTACCTTGAAATGGGTCAAAGGATAGAATGATGTCCTGAGGTTCATGGTCATTCGGGCTTATAATTCCAAAGCAATAACGGTAGCTTTGTTCAATACTGTAATTGTCAGGATACTGATATGTTTGATTTGTTATGTCAAGATTTGTCAAACGGTCAAGAGCAAAACTTTTGATATTATTGCCTGTAGTTTCTTTAGCCATAATATACCAACGGTTTTTAAACTCCTTTAAGGCATAAGGTTCTACCACACGATAGCTTAATTCTTCATCCAAAAATTTCTGATAATTAAATTTAATTTTAAATCTGTTCTTGATGGCATGCAGCAATCCGTATAAATTTTCTGTTCCTTTAGGTCTGCGTTTTTCCAAATGAATAAAAGAGGTTAAATCATGTGCAAGGTTTAAAGAATTAAACATATCAAATGCTTCCATCATCCTCTGAAAATTCATGTTTTCATTTTCGTTTTGGCTGATGAAATAACCTTTTTGGGATTTTGAATACTCAATGTCAATGCCAAAAACATTACTGATTTCCTTTATATCACGTTGAAATGTTCGTTTTGAAAAACCTATTTGTAAATTTTCATCTTGCATTTGCAAATAGTCAAATTGATTTTCAATATAGGCTTGTAATTCCTCATAAGTTGAAAAAGGTTTTACTTTTAACTTTTTTAGAATAAGCAAGTATCTGGATATATAGCCTCGTTTTGACATTGATCTTGTTATAGTCTTTATGTGTACCAAACCAAATTAGAAAGCAAGCTATTTGTGAAAAGTTTATTAAAGCTACCAATCCAAAATCATTACCTTTAATATTGAAAACAGCTTTTTCGTTGTTTACAAAGCTTGCATTTCCATAAACTAGTTTGAGTTCATTGAAATTAAGTTTTTGCCGTTGGATATTTGTCAATGTAATTTAAAATTATTTTCCTGACGAGCAATCTAATTCAACAATTTTAATTAAATGTTTACATTTTGCAAACTTAATTTAAGGTTCATTCTATTTAACAAAGAAAAAAAAATGAAAACGTTGGAATTTAAACATTGCCTCTTCATCGCGCAATTAGTACCCATATTTTTAATCTCCTGTAACGGACAGACTTTAATAAACAAAAACATAACAGAAGAAAATTCAGTCAATAAATCTGAACAACCACTTCAAATAGTTCTGAAAAACAAGACTTCAAGCGAAGTTGTGGTCTGTCAACTCATTGATAAGGAGGGAAATTTGTGGTTCAGTATAAACGGAGAAGGAGCGTACCGTTATGACAGGAAAACATTTACCAACTTTAATGAAAAAAACGGCCTGTGCTCCAATGATATAAGTTCCATTATTCAAGACAGATCTGGGAATATTCTATTCGGAACAAATAAAGGAATATGTATATATGATGGCAATAACTTTTCAAAATATCCTATCCCAGATACCTTATATATTACTTGTATGCTGGAAGATAAAGATGGCAGCTTGTGGTTCGGGACTAGAAATCATGGAATTTACCGCTACAACGGAAAATCATTGGATAATTTTTTAAACGGTAACGAACCTAAATTTAATCGTGGAAACTACCATCAGTTTATTCTCGACATTCTGCAAGACAGAAATGGCAACTTATGGTTTAGTTCCTGGAATCGCGGTGGCGTGTGGAAATACGACGGAAAAGACTTTAAAAATTATATACCTTCTGCCCGTTACTATGAAACTAACCAAGATAAGACCGGAATAAATAATATTCAAAACATTTTGAATAATAGCCTGACTAATGATTTAAGGCCTGCACAGGATTATATTAACGATGATATGATTTTTTCCATGACAGAAGATCATTTGGGAAATATCTGGTTCGCAACCAGAGACCACGGAATTTGTAGATACGATGGTAAAACATTCAAAAGCATTGGTAAAAATGAAGGCTTTAATGCTCGAGGAGCTACCGCCATTCTACAAGATGAAAAGAATCATTTTTGGATTACTACTTTTGATAGTGGTGTTTGGTATTATGACGGTAAAAACTTTAAAAATTTTAATACAAATCATGGACTTGTTAATAATGCTGTTATGAATGTCCTGAAAGATAAAGATGGAAGCTTGTGGTTTGGAACAAAATATTTAGGGCTAAGCTGCTATAATGGTGAAAAATTCACGACATTTTCTAATAATAACAATTAAACACAACGCCACAGACAAACTTTTACTTAAAATATGGATAAATCTATCATTGAAATATTGTGGAATCAATTTGGAGCGAGCATCGATATGCTGATAAATGTAATCTCGAATTGTCCTGATGACTATTTTACAACGCACAAACGATTTTATTACCTTGCTTTCCATAGTACCATTTTTTTAGACTATTATATGACCATTCCACCCAGCGACTTTTCACCCATGCTTTCCTTTACACAAACGGAGAATAAAGACAGACCAGAAGAAGCAATAGACGATTTAATCCCTGACAAAATTTATGACAAACGAGAAATTGTAGCATATCTCAAACAAAGCAGAGAAAAGGGTAAACAGATAATCTATGCACTGAATAATGAAAAATTAAATAGCAGATTTAAAGAAGGAGACCATCCAAATGACATGAATTACCCCATATTGGAAATACTACTTTATAATATGCGACATACCCAACATCATGCTGGACAACTTAATATGCTATTACGACAAGATATCAATAAACATATAGAATGGTCCTTCAGAGCAGGAGATATAAATATTGAGTGATACTTTTTACCATAATAATGAGGAGGTTTCCTATTGATGGATTTATATTTCTTGATTATTTTTGTTTTTCCAAATTAGATTAAATATACCTGAATACTCATGACACCTCTTTTTAAGAAATTGAACTACAAGGAACAAACAAATATTGTTGCCATTAATAGTCCAAAAGCGTTTGACCATGAACTTGAAGAAATGTCAAAAAAGGCAACCATTATTAAAAACTTAACGGAAGTAATAGAAATAGAATTTGTAATATGTTTTGTAACAACCCAAGTAGAAATCGAACAATTTATATCCTCCATTGATCAAAAACTAAAAGGGGATGCTGTAATATGGTTATGCTATCCTAAAATGACTTCAAAAAACTATAAATGTGACTTTAACCGAGATTCTGGATGGACCAGTTTAGGGAAATATAATTTAGAACCCGTAAGACAAGTTTCCATTGATGACGATTTTAGTGCATTGCGATTTAGGAAAGTTGAATTTATAAAGACCATCACAAGACGTGAAAGCTTTGCAATAACCAAAGAAGCAAAAAAAAGGACAACACAAAAAGGAAAGTAAGATCCAAAATTTAATATTTATACTTCTAAATCTGCCACTTAACTTGGTTAACAATTATAGATAAAGGATGAATTTAGTAAGGAACATATTGCCAGCATCCATCATTGGACTTTTAATTCACCTATTAACTTCGTGTGGTGATGATCCAAAAATACCAATTAACCAAACTGATAAAAATACTATGACATCAAATTCAAACCCTGTAATTTATTTTGAAATACCTGTCACCGAAATTGACAGAGCAATCAAGTTTTATACTGCAGTATTTGGTTTTGAATTTGACAAAGAAAATATTGACAACAATGAAATGGCATTATTTCCATTTGCTGACGAGAATTCGGGGATTTCAGGCGCACTGGCAAAAGGAGAGATTTATAAACCGACTAAGGACGGCGTATTGATATACTTCAAGACAGAAAACATTGATGAAATATTGCAATTAGCAACTTCAAATAGTGGACAAATTCTATATCCAAAAACAGACAACAGAATTGGATATGTTGCAGAATTTGAAGACTCTGAAGGCAATAGAATAGCTTTGTTTCAATCAAAAGAATAACGACAAAATTAAAGTAATATAAATGGACGATATACTTTTATTGGCTGATAAAATAAGAAATACCCTAATTCATTTTTTAGGCATTAATTGATTTATCAACAAGAATACCCCGTTTTTATTTGCAATAATGATATCCTTTTTTTGGTCTTTATTCATGTCCTTTATTTCTATATTCAGACCAGCACCAGAATCATTATCAATAATATGCTCGCCAAAATAAGGCGTTGTAGAAGAATCAAAATTAAAATACATTAAGATAGGGATGTCTCCATCACCGGCATCATTGCCATTATGTGCTAAAAATCGTTTTCCCGTTATCATTTCCTCATTTCCGTCGCCATCTAAATCGGCCATTATGGTTGCGTGCGTTTGTGCCGTAGTGTTACTAATCAAATGGGTTTTAAAATCAATATTGCCATTGATTAAGACTTGTTCATGCCACCAAACGCCCAGTGCATGAGCAGATGAAGAAACAACATCATTTTTCCCGTCCCCATTTACATCAAAAATCTGCATGTGAGAACAAGGTTCACCCAAAGAAGCTTCGTGAAAAATCCAGTCACCCGACGACAGACTAGCTTTACCCTCAAACCATCCATTTGTAATCACCACATCTTTAAGACCATCCATGTTAATATCTCCATAACCAATGCCATGTGAAAATCGGTCTGTACCTTTTACACCAGCTACACTAATAGGGTGACGGGTCCATGTCAAATCACCCTTTTTAGTAGGGGCCTGTAACCAAACAATCTGCCTTTTTGCATAATCCCCACAGAGTATATCCAGGCGTCCATCACCATTCATATCTATAAATCCAGGTGATTCGTTAGAAATTCCCATGGAATCAGCAATGATATGTTTCTGCCAGGTGACCCCTTTATTTTGAGGATTTTCAAACCAAAACCCAGCTTTTCCCGGGTAATCAATGATAATAACGTCCTCCCAGCCATCTAAATTCACATCGAGAGCCATATTCAAAAAAGATTCACTATACTCCTTTCTTGGTTCAAACTTTCTGGAAGGAGCCATTTCATGCCTTTTCCATAATGGGGCTTCAAACCAATAGTAACCAGCGATGATATCTTGTTGCCCGTCCTTATTTAGATCAGCAGCTGCCACCCCTTCCGATAAAAAATCTCTAGTTATAACCGTTTTAAGAAATGCAGAAGATTGACTGAAAAGGAAAGTCTTTGAACTACAAAGTAAAAGGAGGATACTACAAAATGTTTTCATACGACAAGCGTTACAGGATTTCAAAATAAAAATTTAAGACTTTGGCGAGATTAATTTCTCAATCAACAGGACGTTTTCATGATTTTCATGTTTATAACCTAACCGTGAGGCTAATTCTCTTAATAATTTCTTAGCATCGTCGGTATTCATTGCCCCTATTCTCTGAATGGTGTATTTCAAAAAATGAGGCATTTTAGCTGATTCTGCCAAACCAATCAATTTTTCCATGCTTATTTCAGCTAAAGGTTCTGCAGCATACCAAAGCATAAGGGGCAGATTATGATCCTTCATATCTTCCTCCTTTTTAACTAGAATATCCAGTATTTTCCATCTTTGCTCCAATGGCATTCTCATTAATCCAGCTGTTAAATATAACCTTACTAGGGGCGAAGGCTCCTTTTTAGCCATATTTTCAAGCTCAACTAAAATGGCAGGCGAAACCTCCTTTTTTTCTAATAATAGCTGTATAGCCCAACTTCTTATATTTTCATTTTCATGAGAGAGCAGATTTTGCAAAATAGACTCATTTGCCCCCTTGGTTACATGAAGTGTCCACAAAGCACGCAGTTTTCTGGTAATATCCGGATGATTATTTATTATTTGAATTAAAGCAAGATGCACGGCTTCATTTGCCCCTCTTTCTTGTAATATAGTTCTTGCATTTCGTACAAACCATTCATTGTCATGTAATTGATAATTTACCAATGCCATGTCAGAAGCTTTATACAAATTAACCTTTATGGAAGAATCACTTTTAAATGATATTTTAAAAATTCTGCCCATTGTTTTATCGTGAACATCGGGATTTGTGCTGTGACATTGATTTTTATCGTACCAGTCAATGGCGAAAACAGAGCCACTCGGATCATACTTCATATTGAGCCATTGAGACCAGGAATCATTCATTGCCAAAAAGTCATTTTTATGTGATGCAACGTATCCGGAGCCTTTTCTGGTAAGCAGATCATTATTTAGTCGGGCACCATTTATATTGTTCATAAAAATAACATTTCGATATTCAGCAGGCCAGGAGGAACCTCCAAGATAGATCATTGCACCGGCATGGGCATGTCCACCACCTGCTGAAGCAGAGCGAAAGTTTCCGGCATGCGGCCCTCTTTCACCCACATAATGTTTGTGGTCAGCAATTGTTTTTATCTCATCATAGGTATAAGGATTAAAACTTTTTCCAGCTTGCCGTTCATATCTTGCTCCTTGAATTACATGATACATGTGTGGAATAACGCAAACCGTAATAAAAGCATGTCCATAATCATTAAAATCTATACCCCAGGGATTACTGGTACCTTCTGCAAATACTTCAAATTGATGGGTCGATGGGTGTAACCGCCAAACGCCAGCGTTTATTTTAATGCGTTCACTCTCAGGAGTACCTGGTTTTCCAACTTTAGAATGGGTAAATACCCCATGAACCCCATAAAGCCAGCCATCAGGTCCCCAACGAAGATTATTTAGCACTTCATGGGTGTCTTGAGTCCCCCAACCATCCAGAATCTGCTGAATATCCCCCGTTGGAACATCCCTTTCAAAATCTGTTGGAATAAACAACAAATAAGGAGCAGCACAAAGCCATATACCTCCCATTCCCACTTCAATACCACTGACCAGGTTAAGATTTTCCATAAAAACCTTACGCTTATCCAGCGAACCGTTTCCATCAGAATCTTCAAAAATTAAAATACGATCTTTACCCTTCCCTTCTGCAGCTGGAATTGGATAGGTATGCCCTTCAACCACCCAGAGTCTGCCTCTTGCATCAAAGGTAAAACTGATAGGACGAACGATATCTGGTTCGCTTGCTGCTAATTGTATATTAAAACCTTCAGGTAAGGTCATAGCTTTTGCGGCCATTTCCCCAGAAAGACCTTCATTAAGAACTGGATCTAAAGGAGGCAAAATAATGATATCTTTTTGAAAAAGCTCATTTTCAAAAAAGGGTCTTTTGGTATGAAATTGAAAATGATCAAAATTAATATGCGCCCATTTATCATTTGGAATATAAGGAATCTGAGAAATTCCATTTTCATTGTCAATTATTCTGATGAATATACGCTTATTCTTATAAGCCTTTAAATCAACTACCACGGGCTGTAAATTTGAACGTCCCTGACCTGTCGACTGGAAAATAACTTCCTGTTTATCAGCCAGAACTATCTCCACTCTGGTATCGAGTAAAGCACCACCAGAAACCCAAAAACTGGCATAAGGATAATTAACCTGAAAAGGTTTTGACACTAAAGTCCCTATATTTTTATATTGCGTGGTACCTCCGCTACTTATAAAATACTGTCCTATATTACCAACTTGTTGGCCTTTTTCAAAGTGTGAAGTAATATCAGAGGACTTTAAAGCCATACTAAAAGCATTACCTGTAGCAACCCAATCTGTCAAATCACCTGATTCAAAGTCAAAATTTAATTTTGTACCTTTTGAAACAGGAAATTTTCCAACCACTTCCTTTTGCGTTGTAGAACCTTTAACCACCTGAATTTTTCCAACCATACCAGCTGCACGATGCCCCGGAACTGTACAGAAATAAATATCATCGGCTTCAGCAGTAAAATCAATACTAGTCGTAGCTCCCTTTTCAATGATAGAGGCACTTTTAACGCCTGATTTTTCTAATGAAATATCATGAGTCATTGTCTCGCCATTGGTCATTGTAATTCTAATACGATTTCCTTTATTTACTTTAATAACCGGATTTCTAGTACCCATTTTGTCAAAATATCCTAGCATGGTTGCCTCAAGATAAAAGTGCTGATCAATTTTTACAGTATCTTGGATATTTATACTTTTTACATCATACAACTTATATGATTTACCAGAGTAAAATCCAAAAAGCAAAAAAAGAGGAATCAAGAATTTTAAAGTCTCCATAGGATGATCTGTTATTAAAAAAAGAACTATAATTCCTTAATATATAGTTCTTTAAAGTAAACTTCTGCCTTTCCTCCACCATGAATTTGTAATCCAATCAATCCAGATAATGGAATTGAAGCATCTGATTCAAAATAATCTACAGCTTTATGACCATTTATAAATAACCTTATTCTGTTATTTTCCGCTCGAATCACATAATCATTCCAATTATTTTGATTTATCCAGGTAAGAACTTTAGCTGAATCGGGAGATTCCAGTGTTTTATTTCGTCGGGATTCATCATATAAACTTGCCCAATAGCCATTTCCCCAATCTGCTTGATAACCAATCATTTCATTAGAAGGATTAGTAGCTCTAACGCTTCTAAATTGAAGACCAGCATTTATAAACCCCTCTTGTCCAACTAATTTTATTTTAAATTTTAATATAAAATTACCATAGGAGCGAGAAGTGCACAAGAAATTATTTTCTGGAACATTTTTTTTCAATGAGCCTCCGATAATCATATTATCTTCAATACGCCATGTTTTTAACGTATCTCCCTCCCACCCGTTGAAAGTAAAACCATCAAAAAGGCTAACCTCCTTAGGATATTGATCTATACTCAGGAGTAGCAATGCAAACAGGTAAATGAATGAAACAATAGGTTTCATATAAAATGAATTTATTTCATTCTCAATTTAATAAAAAAATCTGTTAAATATTAATTACTTCCCCGTTTTAAATAAAACCCAAATGATATAAACTAAGGTGAAAATAGTAATGCCGGATGCGTGATAATTTGAAAAATGGGAGGGACTGTCAAAAATTTTTAGATAAGCCTGCGTTAAATTGTATAATCCAATCCAGCAAGTAATAGCAACAACCAACATAAACAAGACATTATTGAATTTATTATTGATCCATTTTGAACCCATTAGGGAAGGATCATTCAATAAAAAATATAATAAAGTAGTCATTAGCGGCAAAAGCAGGCCATTCAGCGCCTGTGCAAAAATGATTAGAGGAATGGGTTTTATGTCAGGTAAGCCAAAAGCTAAACCAATCAAAAGCACACTCAACCAAATAAATTTAGCAGAAATTTTATTATCCAATAATTTAGAACCCGCTAAACTTGCTGCCATAGGAGCAGTAATGGCACTTGAAAAACCTGCAGCGAATAAACCGATGGCAAAAAAGTAAGCACCCAGTTTACCCATATATTTACTTAGTGCCAAAGCAATAGCTTCAAAGGAAAAAGTACCTGATATTTGGGTTCCCACCAATAAAATAGCCATTGATATAATTCCCCCAAATAATATGGCAATTGAAATTCCCAATCTCATTTCAGACATTTCCTGTTCCTTTGTTACGCCAGACGCCAGAAAAAGATTATACGGCACAATGGTAGTACCTATTAATCCAATAACAAGTAACGCGCTGGAATCAGGCATGGATGGAATAACAGAATCCTTTAAAACAAGGGTATAATCGAGTGGGATTTTAAAGACTATCCAACAAAAAACGACACCCATTATAGCCACGATTAACCCTAAAATTCTTGCCAGAATAACTGGATTATTTATCCATAAGAGTGAAAAAACAGCACTTCCAATAACAAGGACAATTACCCATTGTGGAAAAAGGGCAAAAAGTTTTATTCCTGCTGCAGCACCAACAATATTACCTGCCTCATAAGCGGAACAACCCAGCCATAAGGCAAAAAAGACCAAATATGGAATCCAGTTTGATTTTTCTGAACCAAATTTTAATCGAATGACTTCACCAAAACTTTTACCTGAAACTAAAGTTAATCTAACGACACCTTCTTGTAAAAGAATCGTCGCAAAGGTGGAAAAAAGTAAAGCCCACAACAACTTGGTGCCAAAAAAGGCCCCTGCATTCGCTGCCGTAGTAACAGTTCCTGGCCCTATAAATGCAGCTGAAATAACTGACCAAAGTAGCACACTACCAAGTCCTCCTTTCCAGGTAATCCTTTTTGACATGAAATAAGTTTTTAGGCATACGAGAATTTGAAAAAACAAAAGTAATTTAGCTTTTATATTCGATATTATGCAGAATTTCTATCCTGGAAAAATATTACTTTATGGTGAATTTTCCATTATTTTAAAAAACAAAGCACTGGCTATTCCCTTAACTTCACAGGGTGGAAAATGGGAAAATGATATGAATGCGGAAAATACATCACTTTATGGATGGCTTGAATATCTAAAGAAATTGCCGCATGCTGCCGACTATAATTTGGTGCATTTTGAAGAGGAATTAAACCGTGGCTTATTTTTTGAATCTACCATTCCTCAAGGATATGGTGCAGGTAGTTCTGGCGCTTTAGTCGCTGCTTTTTATACACATTTTTCAATCTCACCCATTACAAATACTTCTATTACGAATTTACAGGAGTTAAAAAAAGAGATGGGGGTGTTGGAATCGTATTTTCATGGAAATAGTTCAGGAACAGATCCTCTTGTTTCCTATTTAAACCATTCCCTCTTATTGGCAAATGACAAAATAGATAAAATCAATGTTCCTTCCCCACCTGATGACCTGTTTTTCTTTCTATTGGACTGCGGCATATCAAGAAAGACAGAACCGCTGGTTTCCACCTTTCTACATGAAATACATAACAACAAAAACTATACATTTGATTTTGAAAACCATTATGTTCCGATAGTTGATCAAACTATTCAAGAACATTTAGACGGCAGATTTACAGAATTAAAAAAACAATGGTTGGAATTAAGTCAATTACAAACTCATTTTTTTAAAGCAATGATTCCACATAACCTTATTGAATATTGGCATAAAGGAAATAATGAAGGACACACCCATTTAAAACTTTGTGGCGCAGGTGGTGGCGGATATTTATTGGGGTTGTCAACCCTGAAGGAAAAACAAGTTTCTTTGCTATACCCGAATTTAAATATTATTGCTCTTCCCTTTTCATAAGCAAAATAAAGGAAGTACTCAAAAACAATATAAAACTGGATATATACAGAAAACAAACAAACCAAATTGCCCCATTGAAAAAAGGTAACCATCTCGCTTCTTCAGCTGTTAAAAATAGGCTTGAGGGCATTCTTTTTACAAGAAAATCCAATCCAAATAAAGAAATAAAAGAGGCAAAAAAGTGAAAATATCCTATTGGTTCAGGAAAACTAATATTTTTTTTAACCATTAAAAACCAAATAAATATACCCTGAAGAAAAGCTAACCCAGCACTAATAATGAACAGGGGGTGAGTTTCACTACTAATTTTTAGTGAACCTGCTGAAAAGGTAAAAGTTTGAGATTCAAATAAAAAAGTAACTGTTATAAATATAAAAGATAAGAAAAACAACTGTCTGTGGAAAGGCAAGAAAGTCATAGCTAAAAGTTTAATGATTAATTTCGGGTATCAACACCCCAGGATAACTTGTCGCGAAGCGTATCTAAGAACCCAATGTCAGGTAAATGTGCCAAATAAGCGGGAAATTTGTTTCTTCTTACCGCTAATTGATGATTTGAAGTAACCATTTCATGCCTCGAATCCAATGTGCACAAAAAATTATCTGTTCTGCCTTCTATTTCAAAAGAAATAATGGAATCATCTGAAATGACTACCGGACGAACATTAAGATTATGTGGAGCAACGGGAGTTATAACAAAGTTTCCAGATTGTGGAAAAATAACAGGACCACCGCAGCTAAGAGAATATCCCGAAGAACCTGTAGGCGTAGAAACGATGATTCCGTCTGCCCAATAGGAATTAAGGTAAGCTCCGTTGATATAGGTATGAAT
>Ga0208787_1000420_pt1 | contig 20355 bp, 15 predicted proteins | sample Wag4_2014_7_11_FD_187362 | JGI IMG/M metagenome (GOLD analysis project Ga0208787, IMG submission 187362) | Fresh water microbial communities from Ohio, USA - Utica-2 Time Series HT 2014_7_11 (SPAdes) (version 2) | ecosystem: Environmental > Aquatic > Freshwater > Water tank | place: USA: Ohio...
GTCTGACCATTTAATAGGTAAATTCTCGAATTCTTGAAATGGCATGGTTAGGTCTTTTAAAATTTAATTAAATCAATGTTCGTGACCAATAATTCGATGCTGGTCTGGTATTTCTACCTTTATTACAGCATCATCGGAAAGCACGATACACTGGCAGGCAAGGCGACTGTTTAATTTCGGCTTAATAGCTCTATCAATAAAATCTTCCTCTTTATCGGATATTTCCTCCAGATATTTATCGCCCTGATGAATGTAGATATGACAGGTACTGCAAGCACAAACACCGCCACAGTTATGGTTTAGATGAATTTCATTATCTTCTGCAATGTCTAAAATACTTTGGTCAACACTAACATTTTCAATCTGAATTGGCTGATGAATCGTTTTGTCTTCAAAGGTAAATACAATAGTTGCCATGATGATTTTTGTTCGGGTAATAAATACCTTTAACAACGAAATATTTTTTTTAGTTTTAAGTAACCTCTGTTTTTTAGAAATAGTAAAGGACAGAAGCAACAATGGCCGTCATAAAACAAGCGATTGTTCCACCAACCATGGCTTTGAAACCTAACTCCGTTAACTCTTGTCGTTTATTGGGTGCCAGGGCGCTAATGCCTCCAATTTGAATACCTATGGATGCAAAATTTGAGAAGCCACATAAGGCATAAGTAACTATTATGAGAGATTTAGGATCGAGAACAACGCCTTTTTCTCTTAGTAAGCCAAGGTCAGAATAAGCAACAAATTCATTTATGACCGTTTTTTGACCAAGTAGTTGTCCAACAATGACAATATCTTGCGTAGGAGTGCCAAGTAACCAGGCGATGGGCGCGAAAATGAGTCCCAAAATGTAGGTAAAAGTTAATCCTTCAAAACGACCTGAGGTAGTTTCTTTTATATACTCGTTAACCCCCAGCCATTTGCCTGGGAATTGTAAAATAAAATCATTTAACATATATACCAGGGCTGTAAAAACCAGTAGCATAGCCCCCACATTAACAGCTAATTTTAATCCGTCGGTAGTGCCTCTTGAAATGGCATCTAACAGATTATTCCCGTTGTCTTCAATAACTTCAAGATTCGCTTCTACACTTTTTTCTACCGCCTCAGGGACAATTAACTTGGAGGCAACGATTGCAGCAGGAGCAGAAATAATAGAAGCTGTCAATAAATGTTTAGCAAAGAATAGTTGTTGAACCGGGTCATCACCGCCTAAAAAGCCTACATAAGCTGCAAATACACCTCCCGCAATGGTAGCCATTCCTCCGGTCATCAAACACATTAGTTCTGATTTAGTAAAACTACTTATGTATGGTTTTACCACCAATGGGGCTTCCGTTTGTCCAACAAATATGTTAGCAGCAGCTGCTAAACTTTCAGGTCCTGTCACTCCAAGCGTTTTTTTCATAATGATGGCCAGTACATATATAATCTTTTGCAAAATGCCAAAATAATATAAAATGGAGGAAACTGCTGAGAAAAATACGATGGTTGGTAAAACCTGAAAAGCAAAAATGTAACCAAAAGATTTGGTATCTGTGACTAAATTTCCAAAAAGAAAAGTCGCTCCTTCTTCTGAAAACTTTAAAATAACCTGGAAAAAACCCGCCGCATAGTCAAATCCTTTATTTATAAAAGGAACCTTCAAAACTAAAATCGCCAAAACAAATTGCAGTAAAATGCCTAAAAATATGGTTCTCCACGGAATTGATTTCTTGTGGGAACTCATTAAATATCCAATACCTACAAGTACTGCCATGCCTAGAGTAGCGCGTAAAATGGTAATAAGTAAATCCATTAATTCATTTTTAATTGCATAAAACTAAGCAAAGAGTGGCGGATTAACTATTTTTGAGAAAACAAATCGCGTGCAACCATATATTATTGGAATTACAGGAGGTAGTGGATCTGGAAAAACAAGCTTTATTCTTCATTTAAAGAAGAATTTTACACCTGATCAGGTTTGTTTTATTTCGCAGGATGATTACTATAAACCGAGAGAATGTCAAGATCTGGACAAGCAAGGAGTTTCCAATTTTGATTTGCCGCAGTCCATTTATAAGGATGAATTATACGCGGATATTTGTACATTAAAGTCGGGTAAAGCCATTATCAGGGAAGAATATACCTTTAATAATAAAGAGCTTACGCCTAAATTGCTTCATTTTAATCCTGCGCCTATTATTATTGTTGAAGGTCTTTTTATTCTTTATTTTGAAGAGATTAGGAAAATTCTTGACCTTTCTTTATTCGTTCAGGCAAAAGAAAATCTAAAAGTTATCCGACGTATTCGCAGAGATCAAACTGAAAGAAATTATCCTATTGATGATGTGTTGTATCGCTATGAAAATCATGTAATGCCCGCCTACGAAAAGTATATTAAACCTTTCGCAGACGATGTAGATATAATTATTAATAATAATAAGCATTTCGATCAGGCATTACATGTGGTAAAGGGCTTTATTACCAGTTATTTGTCCAGGTAATTATTATCTATTCGCAACCCCTAGCTCTTTTAATTTTTTTTCCAACTTTTTGGGGTTGGAAACATAAGATTCCAGATCGTAAAGCCTAACTTTTCTAAAAGCTATGGGGTGACTTTCACTTTGTAAGGAAATATATCCATCTTTGATTAATTCCCCGTCTCTCTTTTCAGCGGGATTATGACGATTTACCGTACCACCACCAAATTGCGGTTTTTGATAGGAAAGTACCATTTCATCATTGGCAAAATGCTGAATGATAGAATCTCCCAATACTAAAAACTTGGCATTTACCCATTGGTCTCCATGAAAGGTTTTTGATGTAGAGTTAATGCAGTGTTGGGTGACCAATTTATCTTTCATAACCACATTGGTGCCAGGGGTGCATAAATTACAGGTGGTACGATTATTTTTTCCATCGCCACCTAAAAATTGAGCCTCAATAGAAATGGGAAAATCTTGATCTTTCGTCATTGTCAGAGGAGATTGACCATGTAGCATTACGCCACTGTTTCTCCACGCCCAACCTTCTCCTTTGGGTGCCTGTTCACCAAAAAACTTATAATCAATGTCAATTAAATAATAGTTAAATGGTTTTTCAAAGAAAATATGACCGTACTGAAAATCAAAATCTGTATAGTTTTCATAAGAAACCTGAAGTTCTCCGTCTCTTACTCTAAAAGTTTCGCCATAATTTTCACCCGTTTCATGTTTGGCAATTTTGACAATCCATCCATCCAGGTTCTTTCCATTAAACAAATCAATCCAGCCATCATTTTTTTTAAAATTCTGGGACATACCCATAATCAGGCAAACTCCAAGAACCAAAAAAACTACATTCCATAAAGTTTTGTACATTTTCATCAGCTTTTTAATTTCTAAGATACCCTTTTTTTCTTATTATTTTACGTTTGACACATAAATCCATTTACCTTCTGTATTGGCAGTAATAGTATGATTATACATATCTGATACGTTTGCTGCGGGAAAATAATAACGGCCCTTAAAAGTGGCATTTAGCCTTACCGTGAACTTTTTCACTTCCCTTTCCTGTAAACTAAAAAAATAAGAGGTTCTATCTGTTTTGATATCTAAAAAATCATAATTTATACCTGATTGATTATTAAAATCTGTGATTCTTTCATTAATAATTTCCCAACCTGAGGGAAATATCTGCGTTAAACCGAGATCTTGATAATGATAGGGATTTTCTCCCGTGTGTTTTACAGTGATTTCAGCTGTAAAATCCTCTCCCTGAATTATCTGTGTTGGATCTAATTTTTTACCATTTAAAGATTTGAAATCTACACTTAGTAAAATGCCTTTTTTTGATACTACCACTTTCCCCAGTTCTTCTTGTCCTGATTGTACCAATTGGAAGAATAAGGTGCTTTTGCCAGTATTTTTAATTTGCACTTTTTGTTTGCCTGAAAAATCTTGAAACTGGGTAAAACTTGTGGTTTCATTGTGTTGAACATCTACCCATTTTCCATTCGTTTCCTTTGAATTAAATCTAAATTTGGATGGTTCTCCCGCTTTTTGGCTTCCCAGATATTTACTGAGAGCTAATAATGCATAAGCTGTAGAATGGGTTGAATACCAATTGTTTGATGATAAATCTTTTCCTAACTGCATAGCCAGATTAGCTGAAACCGTCTTGTTTCCTGAAAGCAGATAAGATTCCAATAATTGTGCTTTATCTCTTAGGTCAGATCCATAAGAATTATAATATCCAACGGTGGTTTGCTTTTTATATTTACTGTTTAAAATTTTGATGGCTATATCTTTATTACCTGCCAAGGCATAAGCGCCAGCAAGCCTATTTGCAGCAGAGAGATAAAGTAACTTTGTTTCTCTCATTTGATTCATTGCACCTTTCTCGGCCTTCCCTGCCAATGCTAAAGTATAAAGTCTGTATGCTTGATTCATTTGTGATGTTTCAGCAGACGCCCATGCCTCATTCATATCTAACCCTTTTACGAGCTTAACTTGAAATTTCTCCCATTTCTTAAGCATATTTGTAGGTACGATAAAACCTGCTGTTTTGGCCTCTATTAAAAATTGCCCAGTATAACTGGTAACCCATTCATCAAATTGATAATTTCCCGGCCAGTAAGAAAAACCACCAGAGGGCAATTGAAATTTATTGATTTGCTGTATGGCAGATTGAATATGTTTTTGTCTAAGTTTATCTTGATAAGGCGTCAACTTAACCCATTGTTCAAGGTATAATTGAGAAAAAGCTGCAGAAACGGTTTGTTCTAAACACCCATAAGGATAAGTTAATAAAAAAGAAAGTCTTTTTTGTAACCCAATATTTGACAGACTTGAGGTCTCCAGAATAATTTCTCTCGTACCTTTTTGTCCAAAACTTTCCAGATCTTCTGTCCACATTTCACCTGGTTTGAGAACCTGTGATTTGATGCGATAAGTGATAGGATTAGGATTTCGAACAGGTATTTCAATCATTTGAAAGGCAGATCCCTGGGCGCTTGAAATTTTAATCTTTATTTTAGACAGGCCTGTTTTATTGCCGGCCTTAAAGGATATTTTAGACAGTTTTTCTTTTAAACCTTGCATATTTATCGAAATACCGGGCGTGATGTTTTTTAAAATTCCTGCTTCGTCCTCAGCATTAATAACTACTTTGCCTATATTATTTTGGGTGCTAAATATGTTTATTGGTAATGAAAATTCGTCTCCGGGCGCAAGGGTCTTTGGTGCAGAGGCAAAAAGCATCAGCGGGCTTTTTACCGGAACTAATTTTTCTGAAGAACCGAAAGAAGCTTCATTTTTAGCTACAGCCATTATTCTTACAGCGCCCATATAATTAGGTAGTGTAAGGGTATGATTTACTTTTTCTCCTTTTTTCAAAGTAAAGGGTCCAAGGCTGAAAACGACGGAATTAAATTGGGTACCTGTATTATTTAATACATCAGATTGATAACTTTCATCCCCACCAACGGCTAATAAATTCCCGAAATCAGTGACGTAAGTCCCTAAAACTTTGTTGTATATATCCCAGGTTCTGATGCCTAACCCTATCTTAGAATAAAAAGAGGCATGAGGGTCAGGGGTTTTAAATCGGGTGATTCCCAATAAACCTTCATCTACAACAGATAACGTATAGGTTATTGCCTTTCCGGATTCCTCGGAAATGCCAATAGATATTTTTTCTCCGGGTTTGAAACTTTCTTTTGTGAGAATTTTAGGTTTCAAAATAGACGATGGATCTTCAACCTGAATGGGACAAATGCCGAACATTCTTATCGGCAAATCATTTTTAACCGTTTTATAAGATTGTATAAATGAAACATAGGCATACACATTTGGCGCCATGTCTTTATTTACTGGAATAGATAGCGTGTTTGTTCCCTTTTTTGTTTTAATCCTAATGGATTGTAGAACGCTGCTTCCATTTTCTATGGTTATGATAGCCGTACCTTCACTGGAACCTGGAAATGATAAAATGGCTTTTTCACCAGGTTTGTATTTATTCTTATCTGTCTTAACAGGCATCAACGAAAGCAGGTTTTTTTCATTTGAATCACTTGCTCCATCTGGGTATCCCGAGTGAATATACTGAGCAGATCTATGTCCTGAGGAAATATCTTCCGCCAAAAGCAAATATCTTCCCCATTCATTGATCGTTAATTTCCATGTAGCAATTCCCTTTGAATCAGTAGTTAACATGATTTCTTTAGCCGTTTCTTTGGCCGTCTCCGTATTAAAATCAGCATTTTTGTACTGATTATTATCCCACCACCAATACCAGTCTGTTTTAAATAAACTGACGCTAATTTGTTTGTTTTTTAATGGATTCCCTTCATTATCGGCGACGGCAAATCTTAGAATAGATGGTTTATTTTCAGCTAAAACAGGTTCTCCCCATTGATTCAATGGTATTTCAATACCCACGTAGGATGAAAATGGATGATAAGTTATCTTTTCAATGGTCGTACTGAAATCTCCTGACGGTTCAAAAATTCTTGTTTGAAATAAGGCTGTTAATTTGCCGGAAACATCAGGATTCTCTGAAATTTTAAGCGAAAAGGTACCTGTCCCTAAAGTACTCAATGGTCCGTTAAAAACAGTTCTGGCATCAGATGAATTGTTTTTAAAAAATTCATTGCCAAACATAAATGATGGAAATGTATTAAAGGTGGTTGCTTCATCTTTTAACTTTAGTTCCACAACGGCTTTACATTCAGCAGCTGGGATGCCGGTTAACCAGTTTGCTTTTATTTGTGCATTAAATGGCTCTTTGTCTTTTTTCAACAATGTATGGTCAAAAACTAGGGTAGATTTTAATCTATTTGGTTTAATGGACTCTATTTTAAATGATTTTTCAAAAGTATTTGCTCCAGCTTTGATGCTTATCCTCCAGGTTCCTGTCTGATCGTTGACTTGCGTGGAAAGAGAAAGTGGGTAAATTCCATTTATTTGTTTGTTAGTGACCCTTTTCTCATAAATCTGACCTTTAGCATCAAAAAGTTCCATAGTTATGGGATATTCTTTGGGTAAAGTGGCTTTTTTGTCATGTAACATAAAGTTAAAAAACAAACTATCTCCTGGTTTCCAAATATTTCTTTCAGCATAAATAAATCCCCTTACATCGCCTTTAATTTGTTCTCCTGAAATATCAAATCGACTTAAATTTAGCGCATCTTCCTCTTTTAATCTTAAATATCCTTTGTTTTTACCAGAATGGGCCACCACAACCGCTGGATTTTCATTCTTCAGATTGATTTTTGCTATGCCATCCTGGTCTGTTTTCTGCTGGGATATCAGATCATTAGCTTCATTATAAATATCAATAGTAATATTTGCCAAAGGGTCAGTAGTCATTAAATCAGATACAGAAACCCAAACTAAATCGTCTGAACCTCGTTTCGCGGTGATGCCATAATTTGAAACTAAAAGATTTCCAGAGACAAATCTATCCGCATTATAAAATTCAGGAAAACACGGATTTTCACGATTCGCCCAGGTATAATTTTCGTTGTACGGAATTCCCCCGTAAAAATTATCCATGATGCTGTTCATGTTTCCGCTTTCATCTTTGAAATAAATTTGGTCGGACTGGGCTTTTTCAATGTCAATGGACGACTGATCTACACATGGGTTAATGGCATATTCTTGTCTAAATCCTATTCTCACCTGATAAATGGCTCCCGGATCTGTTTTAATCAAATCATTTAAATCGAGGTAAAATTCTTTCCATTCCATGCCATCTTTTAGAGGATTGACATGATGTAGGGTTATTGTTTTTTGCTTAATAATTTTCCCAACCCTATACATATTGTAATTTGCTTCATTAAGGTCATTATCCTTTAAAAGCGAGACTATATTATGACTTCCAACTTTGAATATTTCTACATCTACGGCAGAAAGTCCTATGGCATTGAATGGAAATAAAACGCCTTCAGTATGAGGAACTATGGCTCCAGTGCCTGATAAAGTGACTGCGGGAAAGGAAGGATTAATATAAAAATTCTCCTGTATTAATTTGTTTAGGGTAATTCCAGAAGATGATTTTATCCCTTTTAAAACTTTAAGTACGTAGTTTCCCGGGGAAATATTTTCGGGGAAAATTCGAATAGTATTTTGTTCAATCAAATAGGGTAGTGAACCAGAATATCCTTCTATGTCAATAAATCCTTCCAGATCTTGATTGATATCTAAAAGTTCAGAAAATTCGACTCTTATACCTTCAGTTAAGTTGTTTACAGGACTAACTTTGATCATCGTAAAAACACCAGTCGCAGGTACAATATAGGTTATTTCATAATTTTCTGGTGCACCTATCTTCTTACCTATTAATTTTATTTTTATATCTTGTTGTTTCTCAAGTCTTTGAATGTTTGCTAAAGAAAAGATATGCGTTTTATCATTCAAGTCATTTTCCCAAACGATATCTACTAATTTTCCATCGATTTTGGCCTCCACACAAGATGTTAACTCTTTTTTAGATACTATATCTTCAGTAAAAATAGATCCAGAAAAAGTGATTTTGTTTTTGTCTTGATTATCAAATATTTTAAGTCCTTCAAGGGTTACTCCCAGATGTTGTTCTCTTGTGGAAAAACCAAAATTAAAGGTATCGTAAGGCGCTTTGGCATCTATAATTAAACTGCCAATGTCTAATGTTACTTTGTAGTTTTGAGCGGCAGGTATAGGTTTTGTAGGTTCAAAAACGAGCGTATTTTTATTTTTCCAGTAAACTTTTCCTTCTATTTTCGGGAAAAAAATTAGAGATGAAGAGGCTACCTCTATACCCGCTTCCGCTCCAGGTATATTCGTTGAAGCAAAAACGATTTGTATATCTGATTGAGTCGAAATGACCCCAGAGGTGTAACTTACCAGGTAAGGATTGTCAACAGTTAACGTATTTATGAGAATTTTGTCTTCCTTTTTACAAGAAGTTTCGAAAAAACAGAGAATAATAATACCGAAAACGGTAATTAAATAGTTTAAATTTGTTTTCATAAATAGGTTTTTACATTGAATTAACTACCAACTAAAATAACATATAAATGCGCCTTTTACCTCTTTTTCCACTTCAACTAGTCGTTTTTCCTAACGAAAAAGTGAAGCTACATATTTTTGAACCTCGATACAAAAAATTAATAAGACATTGTGAGGAGAACGGTGTGAATTTTGGAATAACACCCCATATCAATGGAAAAATTATAGACGCAGGTACAGAATTAGAACTTTTATCTATTTATAATCTTCAAATAGATGGTTCCTGCGATGTTGAACTCTTGGGCAAAAGAGTCTTTCATGTGGTTGATTTTATTTATCCAGATAATCAAGATGATTATTTAAACGGTACAATTGAATTTCTAATTAATATTCCAACCACAGAGCTTCAATTTCAGACTATACTTTTAGCTAAATTGAACCAATTATTTGATTTATTAGAAATAAATAAGAAACTGCCCGTTAATCCTGAAGAATTAATATCTTTTGATTTTGCACATTACGTTGGTCTGAGCATTCATCAGGAACTGGAATTGATTCAAATACCAGTGGAAAATGATAGATTGAAGTATTTGATTAAACACCTGGATATTTTCATTCCTCATGTATTAGAGGTAAATAACATAAAAGAAAGAGCCAAATTAAATGGGCACATAAAATATTTGAAGCCCCCAACATTCTAAGTAAAAAACATACAGGCGATAGGAAGGTTTTTGGACCCTCTTAAAAGCAGGATTAAGACAGCCTTTGTGGTTCGGTAATCCCCTTGTTCCTTTTTGGAAACCAGTGTTAGTGGCTGAGGCCCGCCCTTGTCACTCCGAGTCCGGTCTTAATTTATTAAAAATGTAGAGTCAAAAACGTGGGTCGCCTGTATGAAGCGCAAATCTATTTCCTTTTTATTTCAAATACAAATTTTTTTATCATTTACCGCCAAATCGGACGAGAGTAGAAATGATATGGGAATGTGCCCCATTTCCTATGCCAGGATCATTAAAGCCGTAGTCAATTTGTATGCTTCTGGTTTTAAATCCTGCCCCAAAAGCGGGTCTGGCAGTCATCGTTTTTAGATTGTTTCCAACGGAATAAAATTGAAACTGATTAGCGCCAAATCGCAAAAATACTTTAGAAATGAAGTTTATTTCACAGCCTATTGCGGGATCTAAACTTAATTTATCAGTAGAAAAAAGGGTATTTCGTCTTCCGTCCGTTTGTATATAAACATCTAATTCCGGGCTTATGCCCATTTTGTTAAATCGCTTTAGGAAAGAGGCGCCTACAACGATTTGTGGGTTCGTAATCTCCAGTCTTTCTGACGGCAGATCGTTACCGGTCACACCTAAAATATTTTTTTCTTCTTCGGAAAATGAGAATCGCCAGACATTAAAAGTAGAGGTTATGTCTCTGAACATTATCCCCGCTTTAACATTGTTTTTATGGTACTGAACTCCAGCGTCTAATCCAAATCCCCAGGAATTAGCAAATTTTCCAATATTTCTATGAATGATTTTGGCGTTTAAACCCAATGAAAGTGGATTATTGACTGAGTTCTTTCCTATTTTTTTACTATATGAAAAAAGAAAAGCATAGTCGGAGGCTGAAAATGAACTTAGATTATCAAAATTAATGGTGCCGTCATCATTATAAAGTGATAAGGTATTTGGTATATCATCTACCCCAAATCTAATAAGTGATAAGGCAATTCTTTGCTTTTCATTTTTGCCCGGTAGGGTTACCCCCAAATAATCATATTTGCCTATACCCCCAAACCATTCACTATGCATGGCAGAAATTTCCCATTGATTATGGTTGTTTCTAACTATTCCCGCTGGATTCCAATACGCAGCATTGGTATTATCGATGGAAGCAACACACGCATAAGCTAATCCCTGACCCGCAGCACCCACACCAATTTGTAAAAAGGCGTTACTATATTTTTGAGCAAACCCCTTATTATGATAAAAAAGGCTGGCTATCAAAAAAAAGAATACCATAAAATCAATTAACTTCTTTATCATTTCTTTCATTAAATTTTATTTCAGTTTCATATTCAATGGTGAATTTTTGTTTTATAACCCTGTTAATCATTATGCCAGCATTTAATTCGAACCCTATGAGTATAGATAGGGTGTTCAATTGTATCCAAAGCATTAATACTATGATGGTTCCAATAGATCCATAAAGTTCGTTATAGGTATTAAATTGATTTACATAATAAGAAAAAACGATAGAGCTACCTAAACAAAGTAAGGTGGCCAAGGCGGAACCAGGTGTAAAAAACAGGAATTTTTGTTTGGTTGCAGCCCCAAATTTATAAATGAGGGAAATAGATGAATAAAATAAGGCTATAATGACACCCCATCGGCTAATATTCAAAAGAAAGGCAAGTGTTTTTCCAACTTTTATGTATTGAACGAGTAAGGTAGTCAACCAACTACCCATGATAACTAATACGACGGAGATAATAACAAGGGCTCCAATGATAAATGTAAGTAAAACAGCATTTATTCTTTTTTTAAACATGTTCCATTGCAAAAATGAGGGCATTTCGTCTTTTTCAAAACCTCTTATAAGCGCTAAGATACCGTTAGAAGCAAAGAAAATAGCGGACAAAAATCCAAAAGAAAATAAGCCAATTCTCGGTTGTGTGGTGATGTCTTCAATAAAATTAAACAATCTGTCCCCCGCATTACCAGGCATTATTTTTTGTATTTCTTCTTGTAAATAGGCATCAAAGGAATAATCAGAAGGTAGAAATCCTAGTATAGATTCTTTTAAAAAAGGGGTTAGCGTGAATAAAGCGATGAGCGAGGGAAACAAAGCAAGAAAAAAACTAAAAGAAACGGCGTTAGCTCGAATCATTAGATCAAATCGTTGAAACTCTTTTAAAGAAAAACTAATGACGTCCCAAATAGGTACTTTGAAAAAACCGGGGAAAGAAACTTTCTTTGCCCAAGGTTTTAACAATGTCCAATACCTTTTTAGACTTTTCTTCATTACACAACTAAAGTTATTTTAAAAAAAAGGTTTTAATACATTTAATAAAGCAGCAGGTGCATTCACCGCTTTTTCCGTTTGCTTATCCAGGAAACACAGTCTCACTCTCCCTCCATTTACTATTTTTCCTGCTTCATTCCTGATTTCCATATTGAATACAATATCTTTGGAAGGTAGTTTTCTGAGCGTAGTTTCTATCGTAAGTAAATCATCGTAACGGGCAGGACGTACATAACGGCATTCCAAATGTAAAACCGGCATAAAAGTAGCGTAATCTTCTTCTAAATTTTTATAGGTTATCCCTAAACTTCTGAGCATTTCAACCCTGCCAATTTCATAATATTGGGCATAGTTTCCATAATATAAATAACCCATCTGGTCTGTTTCACCGTAGCGAACTCTTTTTTGAAAGGTGTGAACGTACATTAGTTTAGGTTTGATCGGTGAATAGGACATGTCATACAATGTGAACCTCCTCTTGCTCTTGATAACTCACTGGAAGGCAATGTAATGATGGTGTTTTCAATATCCTTGGGACGGATGGTTCCCGCTGCCATTTGTTCAAGAAATTGATTGGCGGGTAAAATATGGTACCCATGAGCAATCAGGGTTTGTTCTGTTTTAGGATTTCTATCATAAGCTAAGGCAACGCCAGGTTTAACGGCTACCAAATTACAGCCATCCGTCCATTGTTCCCGTTCCTGATAAGGTGAAATTCCACCCCCTGAATAAATAAAAACAACTTTCTCATCTATTTCTGAACGCCAGAATTCTGCCAGCGAATAAAATTCTCTCTGGGTGCCATCATGGGAATAAACGGTAACGGTAACGCCCGATCCCTCGGCAACTAGTGGTTTATAGGCAATAACATGGTGGCTGTTTATTTGGGTGAACAAAGTGTCAATGTGCATGAATGAGCGATCATTTGGAATGCTGACCTTCACCACGTTTTTAACTACATTTTTCTCGAAAAGTACTTTTCTTAATGACTCAATGCCATAGGCATTACTTCGTTCGCTGCATCCTATAAGTAAATAATCTGGATGAATCATCATGACGTCACCCCCTTCAATATGTGATGATTCGCCTTGTCTTGAGGGTGGAAACAAATCAATTATATTTAAGTTAATAATTTTATCCTGTTGTCTAAGTTCATCAAATAATGGATGTACACCAAATATAAATCGAGATAAATAATTTTCTCTATGTCTTGCTTCTTTTGCTGCTTTGGTTATTAAAACATGGTTATTTATGGTTACCGCAATATCCCGGGTGAAAATAAAATTTGGAACGGGGTCAAATAAAATATAGTCCTCTTCTTCGACATAGCCTGTTATGAGCACTTCTTTTAAAGTGTCGTTTGTCATTTTTTTTAAATGATGCAACATAGATGTAGGTAGTTCTTCGTGTTGTACCACCCATTCGATTAATTTATTTTTTTCAATTTCATTGACAGATAGCGAAGTTAATAGTAAATCTTCAACCTCTAAAACATTTTCCTGACCTACAAACGCATGTAAAACCTTCCTAAAAATGTCATGTTCTATTTGCATTAATGGCAAATGAACAATATCATCGAAGAGTAATTCAGCCGAACGTTTGGGTGATATTCTACTAATTCCTTCATCGGGACGATGTATGATAACTTTTTTTAACTCGCCTATTTCATTCGATACTTGAACCTGCTTAATCATTTTAGATTTTTAATTTTAAAAACAAATTTAACTTTTAAAGCGCAATATACCTTTATTAAGTACTTGAAGTTTTCTTTCTTTTTAACTAAATTGCACACTTTACCTTCACTTAATTTCCAATATGGATAATAATCAAGATATTTCTGTCCTCTCTGCATCACAGTCCTTTTGGCGAAAACCTGAGGGGGTTACCGGAATAATTTTTCTTGTTGGTGTTTTAGCTGGATTAAGTTTTTTAACCTTCATTTTCTTGCCCGCTCTCATTGGTTTTCTTACTCAGCCAATACCCTTAACGTTGCTGGTTTTATTGATGATGATTACCGCTTATGCACTTATAGACCCATCTACCAGAAAGTCGCTATGGTTTATCTATAAAAATACCATGCGCTGGATAACCAGTTTTTTTGTTAAAATTGATCCAATAAGTGTTTTAAATAAATACCTGGCCGAGTTGAGAGCTAATCTGGATAATTTAAAGAAACAGTCAGCAAAGTTGAGAGGGCAAATGCACAAGATGAAAGAGCTAATTCATAATAATGAATTACTCATAAAGCAAAATTTGGCAGAAGCACAAACCGCCCGGTTGAATGAACAACAAACCGATTTAATAGTTAAATCGAGAAAAGCAGGGCGTTTACAAGAGTCAAATTTACGATTAGAGGCTCTTTATCAAAAAATGGTGGTGCTATATCAGGTATTAACCAGAATGTTTGATAATTCTACTATTTTATATGAAGACATTAACGATCAGATTTTAATTAAAGAACAAGAACAAAAGGCTGTACATGCAACACATAATGCCATGCAGTCGGCCAGGAGTATTATCAAAGGTAATCCGGACAAAAGAGCTTTATTCGATACTGCGATGGAGGCTGTCGCTGAGGATGTAGGTAATAAAATGGGTGAATTAGAGCGCTTTATGCACGCCTCAAACAATTTTATGAATGCCATAGATTTGCAAAATGGTGTTTTTGAAGATTCTGGTCTCAAGTTATTGGAGGAGTGGGAAAAGGAAGCGGGAACACTCATTCTGGGAAAACAAAATGATCCATTATTAAAACCTGAAATATTGTCTCAAACGAATCAATATGATAAACTTTTTGATTAACATGAATATCAAGACTACCTTGTTTTTCCTTTTTTTCGTTTGCATTCATTTAAATGCACAAAATACGGGACTATCTACTGCTGAAAAAATGGTTGTACAGCATATAGATAAAAATAAAGCGCAATATGAAAAGACTTCCTTAGCTATCTGGGAGTTAGCTGAATTAGGCTTTCAAGAAGATAAAAGTACTTTGTTACTCCAGAATTTATTAAAAGAACAAGGTTTTAATATAGTTACTGGTCAAGAGGGAATGTCCACTGCTTTTATTGCAGAATTCGGTGAGGGAAAACCCGTCATTGGTTTTCTTGCCGAATATGACGCTTTGCCTGGATTATCTCAAAAAGTATCTGCAAATATGGAGCCTTTAGTGGAAAGGGCACCCGGGCATGCTTGTGGACACCATTTATTTGGTACTGGTTCAGCTGCCGCAGCCATAGCTTTGAAAGAATGGATGATCAAGGAAAAGATTAAAGGTACGATCAGAGTGTATGGAACGCCTGCCGAAGAAGGGGGTGGGGGTAAGGTTTTTATGGCAAGAGGTGGTTTGTTAGACGATGTGGATGCTGTGCTTACATGGCACCCTGCCAGTAGAAATGATGCGAGTGCAGAATCTTCTTTGGCTATCGTTTCTGCAAAATTTACTTTTAAAGGTGTTTCTGCCCACGCTGCCATGGCACCCTGGAGGGGAAGAAGTGCGCTCGATGGGGTGGAAGCTATGAACGATATGGTTAATATGATGAGAGAACATGTGGAACCCGACGCCAGGATTCATTACGCAATTACCAATGGTTCTATGGCTCCAAACGTGGTTCCTGCAAAAGCTGAGGTTTATTATATTGTTCGCCATCCTGAGGTTAAAGAGGTAATTCGACTGTTTGAAAGAGTGAAAAAATGTGCCCAAGGCGCAGCGATTGGCACCGAAACGGAGGTGTCTGAGGAAATAGTTTCCGGATATTACAATATTTTGATAAATGAAACTTTGTCAAATCTGATGTTCAATAAGTTATCTAAAATTGGTGGGGTTGCGTATTCTCCTCAGGAAAAAGCCTTTGCAGAGGAGTTGATAAGTTCTTTTCCTCCAGCTGATTATAAACCGGAGGATGCTTTGAAAATTGAGAAATTTAGAGTAGAGGAAAGAGGTGGTCCCGCTTCTTCCGATGTCGGTGATGTTAGCTGGGTAACTCCAACCGCTTCTATAGCCACAGCAACGTGGGTGCCAGGTACCATCGCTCATAGTTGGCAAGCAGTAGCTTCAGGCGGTTCTTCTATAGGTGTTGGTGGCATGATGGTTGCTGCAAAAACAATGGCCATTTCTGCTATGGAACTTTTTACAAATCCTGTGATACTTCAAAAAGCAAAAGAGGAAAAATTAAAAAGGACAGGGTCAGATTTTAAATATAAATCGTTGGTTGGTGACAGATTACCTCCACTTAATTTTATGAGTGGAAATGATCCGAGAAAAAATTGATTCTTACACACCAAATGGTTACTATTTTGTCGTTATTTATTTATGAAGAATCAAATAGTTGTTTTTATTGTAATGTGCCTTTCGGCGAATATTTCTATTGCTCAATCTTATAATACCACAGCAGGTGTTAGATTAGGGACAGAGTGGGGACTTTCTGTAAAACAGAGATTCTATGAATCCTTTACCGCTGAAGCCATTCTACAGACAAATAGAAAGCAAAATGAAACGGCCCTAACATTTCTTGCTGTCGATCATAAGGCCATTCTCTCCAGAAGATTTAATTTGTTTTTTGGAGGTGGAATGCGTTTACCTCTTCAAAATAGTGAAAATGCCCTGAGAGAAGATGGATTTGGCGTCGTTGGTGCCGCAGGTTTGGAATTTACCTTCGTCAAATTGAACTTTACTTGGGATTATTTACCCGTTTTTATTCCTTCTGCTCTTTCCTTTAGAATGCAATCTGCTATGTCTATTCGTTATGTTTTTCAAAAAAGAGACAAATTCTCCTGGGAAAAGAAAAATAAAAAATTATTCTCTTTGCCAAATTTGAAAAAAAATCAAAAAAAATAAATATATTTGCGCTGTTATTGAAAGATGACAAAGATGGTGATTGTAGCTCAGTCGGTTAGAGCGCCAGTTTGTGGCTCTGGAGGCCGCCGGTTCGAATCCGGTCTTTCACCCCAAAGGGAAATTAGTCAATAGTTTCCCTTTTTCTTTTCCATACCTTTATATAATTCAATGAGTTCATCCCAAGATGCTGGGTTTCTTAGGGATTCTTTACTCAATAAATATTGGGGAAGATTTCCTTCAAAAAGTTTTTTTATGGGTAATTCTATTTTTTTACCGCTCAAAGTATAGGGAATCTCTTTCAATGCATATATTTCATCGGGGCAATGTCTGGGAGAATAATCTTCTTTTAATGTTTGATTAATTTGTTTCTTTAATGGTTCGTCTAAGGTAAATGCTTCACTCAAACAAACAAAAAGTATTAATTTTGATTCTTTTATATTTTCATTAACGTGGATTATTAAACCGTCGGTTATACAAGAAATCCTTTGTAACGATCTATAAATCTCAGCCGTTCCAATCCTAATACCAAATTTATTTAAAGTGGCGTCTGAACGTCCTGAAATGATGACTCCACCTTGTTGCGTGATGGTTACCCAGTCTCCATGACACCAAAGGCCATTATACTTTTCGTAATAACTATTTTTAATTTTAGATTGGTCATTGTCTCCCCAAAATCCAAGGGGCATGGAAGGCATTTCCTTTGTAATGACCAATTCTCCTTCAATATCTATTTGTTTTTCTCCACTTTCACTATATGAAAAAACAGCAGCGCCTAAACATCTAGCTTGAATTTGCCCCTTTATGATAGGTTTTAATGAACAACCTCCAACAAATGCAGTGCATACGTCTGTTCCTCCACTCATTGAAATCAATGGTATCTTATGAAGAAAAGATTTCTCTACATAATCAAAATGTTCAAGAGAAAGAGGAGATCCAGTAGAACTTATAGTTCTTAATGCCGATAAATTAAATAAATAACCAGGTTGAATGTTTTTTTGAGAAATAGCCGTCAAATAAGATGGGCTGGTTCCAAAATGATTCGTCTCTGTCTTTTCAGCCAGCTTCCAAAGAACATGTTCATCGGGATAAGTAGGATTCCCATTATACATAACAGGTATGGCACCAACAATAAAGGTAGATTGTAAAAAATTCCACATCATCCAGCCGGTACTGGTGTACCAAAAGTATTTGTCTCCTTTTTTTACTTCATTATGAAGGGCTAAATATTTTAAATGTTCTAATAAAATGCCACCTTGCCTGTGAATTATGGCTTTGGGTTTCCCCGTTGTTCCAGAGGAGAATAATATGTATATGGGATGATTAAATGATAATGGTTCAAAGGTAAGTTCCTCATTTTGATATAGATCCTGTATGTCATTCCAGCGTACTTCACCAGATTCAAGAGGAAAAATATTTTCCGAAATCCATATTATTGATTTTATAGATGGTATTTGCGTCCTAATTTCTCTTATTTGATCGGTTTTGTCAAATATTTTCCCTCCATATTGATAGTGTGACACCGCGATTAAAAAGCTGGGTTCAATAGCGCTGAATCTTTCTTCAATAGCTAATTTTCCGAATTCGGGAGAACAACTGCACCAGATAGCTCCGATGCTATTGGCAGCAAAAAAACTATAGGAAGCTTCTGGCTGGTGTGGTAAAATGGCAGCTATTCTATCGCCTTGTAAACAGCCATTTAGCTTTAAAAAAGTTTGTATTGCCGCAGTTTGCTGTTTCATTTCTTTCCAGTAAACAGCTTTTAGTGGCTCATTTTCAGATTGATAATATAGTGCAGGGCGGTCTTCACTGAAATGTCTGAAAACATGTTCAGCATAATTTAATGTCATACCCGAAAACCAGCTTTTTTCGTGTAACTCCTTACCCGTTAATGTCTTTTCTGAAGGGTGGTGAACGATTATTTGGAAATAGTTAAGGAGACTTTCCCAGAAAATTTCTGTATTATTTACGGACCAATGCCACAATGACTCGTAATCTGCAAAAACCTCGCCTACAAGAATTTCAATGTAATATTTGAATTGAGCTAAGTTAGAAAGTTCATTTTTCATTACCAGTTTGAAAATGCAGCATTGAAAATATCTTCCATAATTTGTTTGCTAATCGCTTTGTTTGCCGTTTCCTGGACTGATGAAAAATCGATGGCACTACTAAAATCATAAAAAAACGAGAAATTCTTTTGCCATATTTCTTTGTTTTTCCTATTGTTAAAGTAGGTAATAGCCAGTGTTATGGTTAGTCTGTTAATGGCAGTACTTTCTCCAGTTCGTGGTGCCTCAGCCGTAATACGATAATCCACTAAAGTGCCTCTAAATTCTATATCAGGCTCTTCTTCGCTTAGCACTAATCGGGATTCTGCCCGGACCTTATCTTTCAAATCTTCTGTAAGTCTCTGAGAAAGAGATGGTAGGGCGTTTTCCGCATTATTAGTGAAGTTTGGGATGTAAAATGTTTTTAATTCAGGGTCCAGGGTAGCTCCCGACAGTGAAATAGTACAACTTTGTAGTAAGGAGGCAATGATAAAAAGGCAAAGGGCAAGAATGCCCGCAAGTTTTATGTTCATTCCAGATCATATTGTTTTATCTTACGATAAAGGGTTCTTTCAGATATTCCTAACTCTAACGCAGCTTCTTTTCTTCTTCCTTTAAATTTTTTAAGGGCTTTTAGTATTAGAATTTTCTCCTGATCATCCATTCTAAGGCTTTCATCCATTACCTCTGCATTACCAAAATTAGAAGGTCTATTAGTCAAATTGGGCTGTAGAATAAAAGGTTTTGTAGTACTTATATCCTGAAAATTTTCGTCTAAAGAGTATTCATTTCCCATTTTTGATGGTAGGGGAGTAACAAATGGTTTTTCGTGAAATGATTCATTTGGGTTAGAGACATTATTCAAATGATTGATATCTTCTAAAGTTTTTAGCTGATTTATATCTTTTACCTGTAAATTGTTGTTTCTAATGATTTCGAAAATGAGGCCTTTTAAATCTGTCAAATCCTTCTTCATATCGAAAAGTACTTTGTACAGAATTTCGCGTTCCTGAAAACCAGAGCCATCAAAATTTCCTTTATCTTTTGATGCGACAGGCAGATTCCTCTCACCCAAGGTTGGCACAATGTCGATTAACTTTTCATAACCAATCATTCTCTCCTCTGTCATAACAGAGACCTTTTCTGCCACATTTTTAAGCTCTCTGATATTTCCAGGCCAGGCATATTGCTGAAGCAAGTGAATAGCGTTTTCGTCTAGTTGTATGGGAGGTGTTCTGTATTTTTCGCTAAAATCAACAGTAAACCTTCTAAATAACATATAAATGTCTTCAGGCCTTTCCCTTAAGGCAGGCACCTGAATAGTCACAGAGTTTAATCGGTAAAAGAGGTCTTCTCTAAATTTACTCCTTTTTATGTTTTCGTTTAAATTTACATTGGTTGCAGCAATAATGCGCACATTAGTTTTGAGAACAGTACTGGAACCAACCCTAATAAACTCTCCACTCTCTAATACTCTTAAAAGATAAGCCTGAGTGTCAAGAGGTAATTC
>Ga0208787_1000422_pt1 | contig 20328 bp, 19 predicted proteins | sample Wag4_2014_7_11_FD_187362 | JGI IMG/M metagenome (GOLD analysis project Ga0208787, IMG submission 187362) | Fresh water microbial communities from Ohio, USA - Utica-2 Time Series HT 2014_7_11 (SPAdes) (version 2) | ecosystem: Environmental > Aquatic > Freshwater > Water tank | place: USA: Ohio...
TAATTTTTTAATCATTTTAGTTTTGAAAGCCCCGTTCATGATTAAATCAAATAGTCGACCCGGAGTGGCTACTAATACATCTGCACCCGACTCCAATGCAATTTGTTGTGTATTGATATTCACGCCACCAAATACACCCACTACATTTACGCTCATGTAAGGTGTTAATTTATTAACAGCCTCCACTACTTGTACCACCAATTCTCTAGTGGGTACTAATATTAATATTTGAGGATCTTTATTTTTATCAAATTTCCATTGTCTTAAACAGGGTAATAAATACGCAAATGTTTTACCTGTACCTGTTTGTGCAATACCACATACATCTCTACCCGACATTACAATAGGAAAAACCCTATGTTGTATAGTAGTAGCTTCTGTAAAACCTAGTTCTTCAATAGCTCTTAATAAAGGTGTATTTAAATTTAAATCTTGAAATGTCATATTGCGTAAATGTGACGCGAAGGTAGTTAATTTAAAATGGAGGGTAAAAGCATAAAAAGGGGATTACCTCACTTCGTTCGGTCATCCTCTTTCCCCTCAGTACAAAAGCATAAAAACAACAGCCTATTTCATTTCATTCAATAGGCTTATTGTTATTTAACTCTTTCGCTATTCTAAGCAAGCTTGAATAACTCATTCGTTAAATAACAAAGCCATCTCTTGCGAGATGGCTTTGTTTTCTTTTTTGGTCGGGTGAACAGGATTTGAACCTGCGACCACACGCCCCCCAGACGTGTACGCTACCGGACTGCGCTACCACCCGAAATCTTCTAAGCAAATCCCAAGATTCAATGTATTTCAAGGTATTGAGCTGATTTTGAAGCTAAAATCACAGGATTTGGGGGTCAAATATAAGCCTAAATAGAAAAATCGGGGTATATTGCATTAAAATTATAAAGGCACGATGACAATTCTTCTACGACAAGTCAAAATTGCAGATACAAAGTCGCCTTTTAATGGCTTGGTTAAAGACATTCTTCTCCAAGATCATCAAATCATCTCCATTTCAGATAAATACAAAGGAGAAGCAGATCAAATCATAGAATTAAATAATGCATTTGTAAGTCCCGGCTTTGTTGACCCCTTTGTACATTTCTGTGATCCAGGAATGGAACATAGAGAAAATTTACATTCAGGCGCTGAAGCAGCTCAACAAGGAGGCTTCACCACCGTATTTGTAATACCTAATACACAACCCGTTATTGATACAAAGTCTCAAGTGACCTATATCAAACAACATAGTCAAGACTTACCTATTCATATTCTACCTATTGGTGCGCTATCTAAAAAATTAGAAGGCAAAGATTTAGCAGAAATGATTGACATGCACAGTAATGGAGCTATTGCTTTTAGTGATGGTTTATACCCTGTTCAATCTACCTTACTATTTTTAAAAGCCTTACAGTATGTAAAAGCTTTTGAAGGTGTGGTGATACAAATGCCTATCGATAAAAGCTTAGGCAGTTTAGGATTAATGAACGAAGGCATCTTATCTACAAGATTAGGATTGCCTGGTATTCCTTCTATTGCTGAAGAGTTAATTATACATAGAGATATTGAATTACTAAAATATACTGGCTCAAAATTACATATCACTGGGGTAAGTACCGCTAAAGGGATTGCTTTAATAGCTGCGGCTAAAAAAGAAGGTCTTCAAATTACTTGTAGCGTAACGCCTTATCATTTATTCTTTACAGAAGAAGATTTAAACAACTACGATACTTTATTAAAAGTGTTTCCTCCACTAAGAACTAAAGAAGATCAAAAAGCTTTAATCGCTGCTGTTGAAAACGGTACAGTAGATTGCATTAGCACACATCATATGCCGCAGGACTGGGATGGCAAAACTATAGAATTTGAAAATGCCAAAGCAGGCATAGCTTCAATTGAAACAAGCTTTGCTGCTGTGAAGCAAGCTATACCTTCATTATCTGAAGCAAGATTATCTGAATTGTTTTCAAGTAACGCTAGAAATATTTTCAACCTTTCTTCTGCAAGTATTGGAGAAGGATCTGAAGCTGAACTAACCCTATTTAGTACAATAGAAAGTACAAACTTATCTAAAGAAAGCTCTAAAAGTAAATCTGCCAATTCCCCTTTCTGGGATATCAGCTTAAATGGTAAAGTTTTAGGAACTTATGTTAAAGGCAAATTGTCAATTAATAAATAATTACACTAATAACTAATACATAAAAAATGTATTAGTCTAATAAATATCAAAAAATAAAAATTATGGAAAATATAAATACTCCAAATACACAAATTACTACACACATTGTCAAAGGTTTAATATTAAGCGCATTTTCTATTGTTTTTAGTGTGGTGATGTATGTGTTTAATTTATTCGAGTACAGCTGGTTAACTTGGGTGAGCACAGTTGTGGTAATGGGAGGCATCATTTATGGTAACATTCTTTATGCGAATCAAAATAACAATAATGTAACTTTTGGTAATTTATTTGCACATGGTTTTAAAACCACCGCAGTTTTAATAGTTATCACGACTGCTTATACGCTACTTGCCTTTAAAGTTTTATTTCCAGATATGATTGATTTGATTTTAGAAATATCTAGAAAACAAATGCTACAGAATCCTAAAATGACAGATGAAATGATTGAGCAAGCAATGAGTATGACAAAGAAATTCTTTATTCCTTTTGCAATTGGGGGCACCATTCTAGGAACAGGTTTTGCAGGAGCTATCGCTTCATTAATTGGTGCGGGTGTTGCTAAAAAGAATCCTCTTGATCCTTTTTCCAATCCAGCTTCATAATAATTATTTATGCAAATTTCTGTAGTTATACCTTTATTTAATGAAGCCGAATCTTTGCCTGAATTAATGCAATGGATTGACCGAGTAATGCAAAAACATAATTACTCATACGAAGTAATTATGGTGGATGATGGAAGTAAAGATGATAGCTGGCCTACAATACAAACTTTAAGAACTACCTTCCCTTCTTTAAAAGGAATTAAATTTCAACGAAATTACGGAAAGTCTGCAGCATTGAATGAAGGCTTTAAAATGGCGAAAGGAGATATTGTGGTAACCATGGATGCCGACTTACAAGATTCCCCTGATGAGATTCCTGAATTTTATGACATGATTACCAAAGAAGGTTATCATTTAGTAAGTGGATGGAAGAAAAAAAGATATGATAACACTTTCACTAAGAATATTCCTTCGAAAATTTATAATGCGGTAGCAAGAAGAAGTTCTGGCATTGTCTTACACGATTTTAATTGTGGTATCAAGGCCTATCAATTAAAAGTGATAAAAAGTATTGAAGTATTTGGAGAGATGCACCGTTACATTCCTATTTTAGCTAAATGGGCAGGCTTTAGTAAAATTGGTGAGAAAGTAGTGGTACATCAAGCTAGAAAATACGGTACTACAAAATTTGGTTGGGAGCGTTTTGTAAATGGTTTTTTAGACTTAATGACCATTCAATTTTTATCAAAGTTTGGTAAAAAGCCCATGCAATTTTTTGGCTTAATTGGAAGCTTGTTTTTTTTAATTGGTTTCATTTCTTTTGGCAATATTGTTTTTGATAAATTTATGAATCCCGATTTTTCAGTCACCAATAAACCTGCTTTTTATATTGCCTTGGTTTCTATGATCATCGGTGTTCAATTATTCTTAGCCGGTTTCATTGCTGAATTAGTTAATCGTAATGCTGTAGATAGAAATAACTATTTAATTGAAGATAAACTAGGCTTCAATAGCTAATGAATAATCTTTTCAAATGAATAAGAAAGTGATTATTATAGGTTCTGCTTGGCCATTAAGAGCAGGAGGATTAGCCACTTTTAATGAGCGATTAGCCAAACAGTTCATGGTGCAAGGTTATGATACGAGTATTTATACTTTCTCTTTACAATACCCTAGTTTCTTATTTCCCGGTTCTACACAGTTATCGAAAGATCCAGCACCGATTGGTTTAAAAATCAAGTCCTGTATTAACTCCATCAATCCGCTGAATTGGTTTAATGTGGGAAATGAACTTAGAAAATTAAAGCCTGATTATATAGTAGTACGTTTTTGGATGCCCTTTTTTGGCCCTTGCTTAGGTACAATACTTAGAATAGTGAACCGCAATAAGTTCACTCAAATTATTTGTATAGCAGACAATATAATACCACATGAGAAAAGACTGGGTGATACAGTCTTAACAAAATATTTCTTATCTTCTATACACCGCTTTGTAACAATGAGTGAAAAAGTAAATGAAGACTTAAGAACCTTCACCCAAAAACCTTCTATTAATATAGTACATCCTATTTATGATAATTTCGGTGATATTGTTTCTAAAGAAGAAGCCCGAAAGTATTTACACCTACCAGTGAATGAAAAAATTATTTTATTCTTTGGCTTTATTCGAAAATATAAAGGCTTGGACTTATTATTAAAGGCCATGAATGACGCCCGCATAAAAGAAGCTAATATTAAATTATTAATAGCTGGTGAATTTTATGACAAAAAAGAAGAATACGAATCTATTATTTCGAATAATAATTTAACCAACTCTGTATACTTAAGAACTCAATTTATAGACAATTCTGAAGTGAAATATTATTTAGGCGCTACCGATTTTGTCATTCAACCTTATAAGCATGCTACACAAAGTGGCGTAACCCCACTAGCCTATCATTTTGAAAAGCCCATGCTGGTAACCAATGTGGGAGGCCTTGCAGACTTGGTGCCTCATTTAAAAGTAGGCGTTGTTACTGAACCCAATGTTCATGCTATTGCCTCAGGTATTTTACAATTATATGAACTAGGAGAAATCCATTTTTTTAAGCAACTTTGTGAAGAAAAAAAGAAGTTGAGCTGGGATAAATTAACAGCAGCAATTATTGAAAATAAATAGACTGAATAGTAGATTATTGAACTAAATATTGGACTAAAATATTAGATGAAAACTTTAGATTAATAAATTATAGTAGAATTAAACATATGCAAACAAAAATTAACAGTATCATTAATGCTTCTATTCAAGTGAAGCAAGACATAATTGAAAAAGGTGAATTAGCAGCTACGCTTGAAAAAGTAATTGCAGTAATCACTCATGCTTTTAAAAATGGCAATAGTGTATATTTTGCAGGTAATGGAGGAAGTGCTGCAGATGCACAGCATTTAGCTGCTGAATTCTCGGGGCGTTTCTACAAAGACCGTAAGGCCTTGCCTTCTGAAGCCTTACATTGTAATACATCCTATTTAACAGCGGTAGCCAACGACTATAGTTACGATGTAATTTATTCAAGACTACTTGAAGGTATAGCTAAACCAGGAGATGTATTAGTAGGCTTAAGTACTTCAGGTAATTCAGGTAATATTGTAAAAGCCTTTGAAAAATCTAAAGAATTAAATGTTATTACCATTGGTTTTACGGGTGCTGAGGGTGGTAAAATGAAAGATATAAGTGATTATTTAATTAATGTTCCTTCTACCGATACACCTCGCATACAAGAAAGTCATATTTTACTAGGTCATATCATTTGTGAATTAGTGGAGAAAAATATCTTCGGATAATTACATCATATGTTTGATCTTAAAACCATTGACAATAGCTGGACTTTATTTTTAGATAGAGATGGCGTTATTAATTTCGAGAGAAATAATGACTACGTAAAAGATTGGGCCGAATTTAAATTTTACGATGAAAGTATGATGGCTCTACCCCTTTTAGCTCAAAAATTTTCAACCATTGTTATTACTACCAACCAAAAAGGAGTAGGAAAAGGAATAATGACAGAAGAATCATTACAAACGATTCATCATAATATGATTAGTGAAATTGTAAAATTGGGTGGAAGAATAGATGATATATTTTATTGCACCGATTTGGATAATGAATCTATCAATAGAAAACCTCAGCCTGGCATGGCATTTCAAGCTAAAGAAAAATTTCCAAGCATTGATTTTACAAAGTCAATTATGGTGGGTAATAGAACCAGCGATATGGAATTTGGCAGAAATGCTGGACTGCACACAGTTTTTTTAGCCACTACACATCCCGAAACGGCCTTTCCAAATACTTTAATAGATTACAGATTTAATCATTTATTGGAATTTACAAAAGCCATTCAATAAAAAAGCACCTAGTTTTCACTAAGTGCTTTTTTAATTTTTCAAGGTTTAGTTTAACTACTACCTCACTTACACATTTAAGTATTAATCTAATTTAAGTACCGCTAAGAAGGCTTCTTGTGGAATTTCCACATTACCTATTTGACGCATTCTCTTTTTACCTTCTTTTTGCTTCTCTAATAATTTACGCTTACGGCTAATATCACCACCATAACATTTAGCGGTTACATCTTTGCGCATCGCAGATATATTTTCTCTAGCCACTACTTTAGCGCCTATAGCCGCTTGTATAGCAATTTGGAATTGTTGCTTAGTTAATAGTTCTTTTAATTTCTCACAAAGTCTACGGCCAAAATCGGATGCCTTACCTCTATGAATTAAGGCACTTAAAGCATCTACCTTTTCACTATTTAATAAAATATCCATTTTCACAATATCTGCATCTCTAAATCCTATTTGAGAATAGTCAAAAGAAGCGTAGCCTCTGGTTTGACTTTTTAATTTATCATAAAAATCAAATACAATTTCCGTCATGGGCATTTCAAAAATTAATTCAACCCTTGTTGGGGTTAAATAACTTTGATTCATTAATATACCTCTCTTACTTAAACAAAGGGTAATAATATTTCCAATATAGTCAGGGGAGGTAATAATTTGCGCACGTATATAAGGCTCTTCGATATGCTCAATTTTTACAGGATCGGGCATTTCTGAAGGGTTATTCACTATTATTTTTTCACCTCTTGTAGTATAGGCTATAAAACTTACGTTAGGAACAGTAGTAATAACTGTTTGATTAAATTCTCTTTCAAGTCGCTCTTGGATAATTTCCATATGCAGTAATCCTAAGAAACCACATCTAAATCCAAAACCTAAGGCTTGAGATGTTTCTAATTCAAAAGTTAAAGAAGCATCGTTTAATTGTAATTTTTCCATACAATCTCTAAGCTCTTCAAACTCATCAGTGTTCACTGGATAAATGCCCGCAAATACCATGGGTTTTACTTCTTCAAAACCATTGATCATCTCGCCTGGATTATTAGCAAGTGTAATGGTATCTCCTACCTTTACTTCTTTAGCCACTTTAATACCTGTAATAATATAACCTACATCTCCTGCTCTCACTTCTGCCTTGGGTGTCATGGCTAGTTTCAATACGCCCACTTCATCTGCATTATAATCTCTACCAGAAGCTACAAAACGTATTTTATCATTTTTCTTTAATACCCCATTCATAATTCTGTAGTAAACAATAATACCACGGAAACTATTAAACACACTATCAAAAATTAATGCTTGTAGGGGCGCTTCGGTATCACCCACTGGTGAAGGGATACGTTCAGCAATGGCTTGCAGTATTTCTTCAATACCAATACCTGAACGGCCACTGGCTAATAAAATATCTTCTTGCTTACAACCTATTAATTCAATAATTTGATCGGTTACTTCTGGAATTTTAGCACCATCCATATCAATTTTATTAATGACTGGAATAATCTCTAAATTATTTTCCAATGCTAAATATAAATTGCTAATAGTTTGTGCTTGTATACCTTGTGAAGCGTCTACTAATAATAAAGCACCTTCACAAGCAGCTAAGGCTCTACTTACTTCATAACTAAAGTCAACGTGACCTGGTGTGTCAATTAAATTATAGGTATAGGTAGTTCCTTTATGAATATAATTAATTTGAATAGCGTGACTCTTGATGGTAATACCTTTCTCACGCTCTAAATCCATATCATCCAAAACCTGATTCATCATCTCGCGCTCGGTAATCGTTTTAGTATGTTCTAATAAACGATCGGCCAAGGTACTTTTACCGTGATCAATATGGGCGATGATACAAAAATTTCTAATATTCTTCATGTAGTTGAAACTTACTTTTAATTTTAAGAGAGGGCATTTATGATAGCTGTAAATTCAGTAGCAACTAAAGAAGCGCCACCTACTAGTCCACCATCTACATCAGGTTGAGAGAATATTTCTTTCGCATTAGAAGCTTTTACACTTCCACCATATAAAATAGAAATTTCATTTGCTATAGCTTCACCATATTTACATGCAAAACAAGATCTAATATAAGCATGTATATCTTGCGCCTGTGCACTAGTTGCTGTTTTACCTGTACCAATAGCCCATATAGGTTCATAAGCAATGACTACTTTTACAATAGCCTCAGCTGATAAATGAAATAAAGAATTTTTTAATTGCGCTTCTACAAATGCATTTTGTGTTTCAGCCTCTCTAATCGCTAGAGGTTCACCACAACAAAATATAGGTGTACTTTGAATAGCTAAGATGGCATTTACTTTTTCTGCTAATATGGCGTCTGATTCAGCAAAGTATTCACGACGTTCAGAGTGTCCAACAATAATATGCTTCACACCTATTGACATTAACATAGATGCTGAAACTTCTCCAGTATAGGCACCCGATTCTTTCTGATGACAGTTTTGTGCTGCAACAAATACATTCGTTTTGTTGGCTAATTTTGCTAAGGCTAAAGGAATATAAATAGCGGGCACTGCAAAAATAGCTTCCTGATGAGCGCCTAATGAATGTGAACTAGCGACTAATTCATTTAATAAAGTCTCTGCTTGAGCAAGAGATAAATTCATTTTCCAATTGGCGGCGGCTATTTGTTTACGCATAATATTTATAGGACGTTGAGTGGGCTATTGATGAGCGCAGCAAAGGTATTAAATTCAATCCTTAATTAATGATGATTTAGTTGATATAAATGCTTCAAAACCTGCTTTTCGGCCTCGGTAATGTCAAATCCTTTTAATTTTTTCCAATTATGGATATCTTCTATAGCTTTTTCCAATTGATAGCCTGGGATTATGCCCCAAGTAAAATTGGGTATATGTTTAGGAAGTAGCCCATTTCCAAAGATATTGGCAGATACACCTATATAAGAACCTGTATTAATACTTGATTGAATGGCAAAGCGGCTATAATCGCCTACCAGCATACCCATTTTCTTGCCAACATTTTCCCATTCCCCCTTGAATTCATTCCACATCTGTATTTCCCCAGCAGTATTCTTAATATTACTATTACAAGTGCCTGCGCCTAAATTGCACCAATGTCCAATAATACTATCCCCTAAATAACCCTCATGGCCTTTGTTGGAATAACCCATTAAAATGGAATTCTTAATCTCGCCCCCTGCTAAACAATAGGGGCCAATAGTAGTAGCTCCATATATACTAGTATTCATTTTAACCACCCCTTTTTTACCTAATACAAAGGAGCCTCTAATAGAAGATCCTTCCATTACAAGGGATTCATTTCCAATGTATATAAATCCTTCACTTGCATTTAAATTTGAATATAAAACAGTAGCCCCTTTTTCTATAAAAATATGGTCTTTATTAATGATATTATTGGAGGGGTCAATGGGCTCTGACTTTCTTTGACTGGTTACCCATTTAAAATCTCTTTCAATGAGTTTAGAATGGATTGATAAAAGCTGTATCTGATTTTGTATAAGGGATATTTCATTAAAAATGATGGGTTGCTTTTCAGCCAATAGAATTTTGGAAATTTGTCTTTCCTTGGTTTTAGTGGCAATCCACTTTCCCCCAGCCGTCATTAACTTTTCTCCTTCATTTAGGCTATTTATTGCTTTCAATAACCCTTCATTAGGAATACAGGCCACATTAATAAAATAAAGGGATTCTGTAGAACTAAGAAATTCAGAATCCTCATATAAGGCTTGTAAATAGGGGGCTGTGTAAACACCACAGGTTTCATTAGTATACTGCTCCCACCTTTCTTTAAAAGTAAAAATACCTACCCTGCAAGTTGCCAAAGATTGGGTTAAGGTAAAAGGATAAAAATGCTCCCTTTCTGCGATATCAACTAAGATATATTGCATTGAATTCTTTTAAAAATTGATTGCTTGTAAAAGCATACAAATTTAGTCAAAGTCTTGTCAAACTCGTGCCAAAGTTTAGTGATTTAGGATAAGTTCCTAACAGATGTTTATTTTATGCTTATTTTTGAAGCCTAATACACTTACTATGCAATTTGGCACTTTTAATTATCCCGTTCCAGTAAATGAACCCGTATTAACTTATGCTCCAGGTTCTGCTGAAAAATTAGCTTTAAAACAAGCCATAGTTTCTCTAAAGAAAAAATCATTGGATATCCCGATGATTATAAATGGTAAAGAAGTTAGAACCGATTTAAAGCAAGCCATACATCCACCCCATGAAATAAAACATACACTGGGTTATTTTCATATGGGTAATAAAAAACATGTGGATCAAGCCATTAGTGCTGCATTAAAAGTGAGAAATGCCTGGTCGAATATGAATTGGGAAGCAAGGGCACATATATTTTTAAAAGCCGCCGATTTATTAGCGACTAAATATCGTTTTGAAATGAATGCGGCCACGATGTTAGGTCAAAGTAAAAATGCTTATCAAGCAGAGATAGACGCTTCTTGCGAGTTAATTGATTTTTTAAGATTCAATGTTCATTTTTTAAGTCAGATATATCAACAACAACCTATCTCATCACCTGGAATTCATAATAGAATGGAATACCGTGGACTAGAAGGATTTGTTCTTGCTATTACTCCATTTAATTTTACGGCTATTGGTGGCAACCTTCCAGCTTCAGCTGCTATGTGTGGCAATGTAGTTGTTTGGAAACCAGCTAACACACAAATTTATTCTGCGCAATTATTTATGCGTATTATGAAAGAAGCAGGCCTACCAGATGGAGTTATTAATATTGTATACGTGGATGGCCCAACTATTGGTGCTACTTGTTTTGCGCATCCCGATTTTGCGGGCGTTCACTTTACAGGAAGTACAGGGGTATTTAATTATATGTGGAAACAAATTGGAGAGAACATTTCAAAGTATAAAACCTATCCAAGAATTGTAGGTGAAACAGGAGGTAAAGATTTTGTAATGGTACATGAAACTGCTGATGTAGATACGGTGGTCACTGCACTAGCGCGTGGTGCCTTTGAATACCAAGGACAAAAATGTTCTGCCGCCTCTCGTGCTTATTTGCCCTCTAACCTTGCTCCCGCTATTAAAGAAAAATTAGTGAAGGCCATTAAGACAATGAAGATGGGTACGGTTGAAAATTTCTCGAATTTTGTGAATGCAGTCATTGATGAAAAATCGTTTGACAATATTGCTAAATATATTGATCAAGTTAAAAAAGATAAAAAAGCTAAAATACTTGTAGGTGGAAATTATAGTAAAAAATTAGGCTATTTTATTGAACCAACTGTGATTGAAACCACTGATCCAAAATACACAACGATGTGTGAAGAAATTTTTGGACCAGTACTTACTATTTATACTTACCCAGCGGCTGAATATGAAAAAACATTAAAGCTTTTAGATAACACATCTAAATATGCATTAACGGGAGCCATAATTGCACAAGACAGGTCTGCGATAGAACTAGCCACTAAATTGTTAAGACATGCAGCGGGTAATTTCTATATCAACGATAAGCCTACAGGAGCCGTTGTTGGACAACAACCTTTTGGGGGCGCCAGGGCTTCTGGAACCAATGACAAGGCAGGATCTATGTTGAATTTATACAGATGGTTAAGCGCAAGGACAATTAAAGAGACCTTTAACCCTCCTACCGACTATACTTATCCATTTTTAAAAGAAGCCTAAAGCACTGTTTTTTGCTCTATTTTATGGTAGAAAACAGTATATTTGCTGCTCAAAATTAAAGGACTGTGGCCCAAAAATTTTCTAAAGAAACATATCTCTATTGGTACGAACTCATGCAGTTAATTCGTCAGTTTGAATCCAAAGCCGAAGAGATGTATAAAATGGCTGGAAAAATCAGAGGTTTCTTCCATGTTTATAATGGACAGGAAGCCATTGCAGCTGGCTGTATGACAGCTACTAACCAAGAAGATCCCTTTATTACTGGATACCGTGACCATGGTTTAGCCTTGGCAAAAGGAATGAGTCCTAATTCGGCAATGGCAGAATTATACGGAAAGGCTACAGGATGCTCTAAAGGTAAAGGAGGCAGTATGCACTTATTTAGTAAGGAACATAATTTCTATGGTGGTCATGGCATTGTGGGTGCTCAAATTGGCACAGGTGCTGGTTTAGCTTTTGCAGAACAATACCGTGGTTCAAAAAATGTGGTTTTATGTTATTTTGGAGATGGTGCTGCAAGACAAGGTATGTTGCATGAGGTATTTAATTTAGCCATGCTTTGGAAATTACCAGTGGTATTTATTTGCGAGAATAACAACTACGCTATGGGTACTTCTATTGAAAGAACAAGTAATGTGATTGATATTTATAAATTAGCCGATGCCTATGAAATGCCTTCTGATAAAATAGATGGTATGACAGCAGAAGCAGTTCATGAAGGTGTAACAAGAGCTGTGAAAAGAGCCCGTGATGGTGAAGGCCCTACTTTATTAGAAATGAAAACCTATCGATATAGAGGTCACTCTGTATCGGATCCTCAAAAATATCGTTCAAAAGACGAGGTGGAAGATTATAAAAATCAAGACCCGATTACGAAAGTACATAGCACTATTCTTGAAAATAAGTTTGCCACTATTGAAGAACTTAATGCGATTGATGAAAAAATAACAGGTATTGTGGAAGCTTCTGTAAAATTTGCAGAAGAAAGTCCATGGCCTGATGATAATGAATTATTGAAAGATGTATATATTGATTCATCTTACCCTTTTATTGTAGACTAATTATTTAATAAAACTATATGAGCGAAGTACAACAAGAACAAGCACAAGCACCAGTAACTATTTCAAAGAAGAACCAACAATTAATTGTTTATTTATTAGCAGGTGGTTTACTTACTGCAGGTATTATTTATGGTTATTTAGAATTATACCAAAATCCAAGAGAAGCCAAAGCTGCAGATACGATGTTTACAGCAGAAAAGTATTTTGGATTAGACTCTTCTAATTATGTACTTAACGGAGATGGCACCAACAAAGGCGTATTGTATGTTATTAAAGAATATAGCGGTACGAAGGCTGCTAATTTAGCTAATTACTATGCAGGTATAAGTTATTACCGTTTGAATGATTATAAAAAGTCTATCGAATATTTAAAGGACTTCTCAACTTCTGCTAAGCAAGTGCAAGCCATTGCTTATGGAACCATTGGAGATGCTTATGCCGATTTAAAAAACAATCAGGAGGCAATAGAATACTATAAAAAAGCAGGTGGTCATTTTCCAGAAGATGAAGGTATTTCTGCTGAATATTTATACCGTGCCGCTTCTTTATTAGAGATGAATGGCAAAGTAGATGAGGCTATTGAAATATATACGACTATAAAGACTAAATATCCTAAAACAGAAAAAGGCTTCCAGGCCGATAAGTATATCAATAGATTAAAGGTTCAGCCTTAATTTATTACCCAAAAGCTTTTAAAGGCATTCTCCACCAAATGTGGAGAATGCCTTTTTATTTTAGCATAATTATTAGCTAAGTATTCTTATTTTTGATACATGACAGTACAGCTATTTATTCCTTGTTTTATGGATCAATTGTATCCACAAGCTGCTTATAATACTATTAAGGTATTAGAAAAGGCAGGTTGTAAGGTTAAATACAATGAACAACAAACATGTTGTGGTCAACCCGCTTTCAATGCAGGTTTTTGGAGCGAGTCTAAAGATGTATGTACCAAATTTGTACAAGATTTTGATGGTGCCGATTATATTGTAAGCCCTAGTGCAAGTTGCACCGGTTTTGTAAGAAATAATTTTGGAAAAATTTTTGAGAATAATGCCTTTCAAAGTCCTGCAAAAAAAGTAACCAATAGAATGTTTGAACTTTCAGAATTCTTGGTGAAGATTTTAAATGTTACCGACCTTGGTGCTAAGTTTGAAGGCAAGGCTACTTATCACGATAGCTGTGCAGGTTTAAGAGAATGTCATATTAAACAAGAGCCTAGAACACTATTATCGAAAGTGGCTGGTTTGGAATTAGTGGAAATGAATGAAGTGGAAACCTGTTGTGGTTTTGGAGGAAGCTTTGCTGTGAAGTATGATACCATTAGTGTGTCTATGGCCGATCAAAAAATTGAAAATATAATTAATACTAAAGCCGAATATTTAATTAGCACCGATTCAAGTTGTTTAATGCATTTAGAGGGCCGTATGAAATTCAACGGTAATAATGTGCAAATACTGCATTTAGCTGATGTACTAGCAAGTGGATATTAAATAAATTTTACTATGGCCTATTGGTTAATTAAATCAGAACCCTTCAAATATTCTTGGGATCAGTTTGTAAAAGACAAAAAAACATTCTGGGATGGTGTAAGAAATTATGGTGCCCGTAATAATTTAAGGTCAATGAAAAAAGGTGACCTTGCTTTTTGGTACCATAGCAATGAAGGCATGGAAATTGTTGGTATTGCTAAAGTAGTTAAAGAATCTTACCAAGACCCTACTACAGAAGAAACCGCTTGGTTAGCTGTTGATTTTGCTCCTCATGAAAAACTTAAAAATCCTGTGAAATTAGCTGACGTAAAAGCCAATACAAATTTAGCCGATATGGCCTTGGTTAGATTAGGACGATTATCGGTACAACCTGTTACAGATAAAGAGTGGAAGGAAGTTATGAAAATGAGCCAGGGGAATTAATGAATAAAAAAAGATTTTGTGGACATTACTTAAAAAATACATAGCCAATAAATATCGCTATAATTACCCCTATTATATCGGCAAATATACCAGCCCATAAAGCATATCTAACTTTTTTAATACCCACGCTTCCAAAATATAGAGCTATGATATAAAAAGTTGTATCTGCAGAGCCCTGAAATATGGAAGCTAATTTACCTACAAAAGAATCGGGCCCTTGGTTTTGAAATATATCTAACATCATTCCCCTAGCTCCACTCCCACTTAAGGGTTTCATAATAGCCACCGGTAATGCTCCAATAAATTCAGTATTCATTCCTGTGAGTTGAATTAAATAAGTAATGGTATTTAAAACATAAGTCATAGCACCGCTATCTCTAAATACACGAATAGCTACTAACATGGCCACTAAATAAGGTATAATTTTAATTATTACTTCAAAACCATTTTTAGCCCCTTCAATAAAGGCGTCAAATACAGATACTTTTTTATAGGCACCTCCTAGAATAATAGCAACAATAATTAAAAGCAATAATCCGCTGCCAATTACTTTTGAAAATATTTCTTTATTAGCGGAACTTAAAGAGTTTACTCCAAAAAGTACACCCACCATAATTAATACTAAAGCGATTAACCAACTAATTAAAACCTTATCCCATTTTAATTTTTGGTAAAATCCTACCATTAATATAGAAGCTAGTGTTGTTCCAATAGTGGCTAAAACGCAGGGTATAAAAATACTCGCTGCATCTTGTGAGCCTGCTGCTAACCTATAGGATATTATAGTTAAAGGAATAATGGTAAGCCCACTAGTATGTAAAACCAAAAACATGATTTGTGCATTGGTGGCCTTTTCTTTTTCAGGGTTTAAACTTTGTAAACTCTCCATGGCTTTTAAACCAAAAGGAGTGGCTGCATTGTCTAATCCTAACATATTGGCAGAAAAATTCATCACCATTTGGCCCATGGCTGGATGATTGGCGGGTACTTCTGGGAATAAACGACTTAAAAATGGGTTCATCCATCTGGCTAGCTTTTGGATTGCCCCTGCTTTTTCAGCAATATTCATCAAACCTAAGAAAAAGACCATGGTGCCCGCTAAAGGGAAGGCGACATCAATTATAGAGGATTTTGCTGAATCAAAGATGCCATCGGCTAATAACTTGAAAATGGTGGTATCGCCCAAAAAAACAAGTTTACAGAGGGCAATAATAAAGGCAATCACAAAAAAAGCCATCCAAATAATATTCAAGGCCATAATCAATTGTTTATGGTTCTAATATAGTCATTTTTGAGTTTAGAATTGTATTTTTGCGCTCATAAAACACTAGAAATTATGGCTTTACAGGCAGGGATTGTGGGATTACCCAATGTAGGAAAATCGACCTTATTTAATGCAGTTAGTAATAGTGCCAAAGCACAGGCAAGTAATTACAGATTCTGTACCATTGAACCTAATGTAGGTTTAGTGGATGTACCAGATAATAGATTGCAACAATTAGCAGACTTAATTACTCCCAACAAAATAGTCCCTACTCAATTAGAAATTGTAGACATTGCTGGTTTAGTGAAAGGCGCAAGTAAGGGCGAAGGATTAGGTAATAAGTTTTTAGCCAATATTAGAGAAGTGAGTGCCATTATACATGTGATCAGATGTTTTGAAGATGAAAATGTATTAAGAGAAGAAGGTGTCATTAACCCAATAGCCGATAAAGAAATTATTGAAACTGAATTACAGTTAAAAGATTTAGATAGTGTTGACAAGAAAATTCAACGCTGCGAGAAAATGGCTAAAACCGATCCGAAGGCCAAAGTAGAATTAGAGGTTTTACAAAAATGTAAAATACATTTAGAACAAGGAAAAAGTATACGTTCCTTGGACTTATCTAAAGAAGACAGACTGGCCATTGCAGATAGTTTTTTATTAACTGAAAAACCAGTGATGTATGTAGCTAATGTAGATGAAGCTTCCATGCATACAGGGAATAAGTTTTCAACTATGTTAGTAGATATGGCCAAAACAGAAGGTGCGGAAGTAATTATCATGTGTAATAATATTGAGTCACAGATTGCAGAACTAGAAGATCCTGCAGATAGAGCGGTATTTATGGATGAATATAAGATGACAGAGCCTGCTTTAAACCGTTTAATTCAATCGGCCTATAAATTATTGAACTTAGAAACATATTTTACAGCGGGTGTACAAGAAGTACGCGCTTGGACTATTGGTAAAGGCTGGAAAGCACCTCAAGCTGCTAGCGTTATTCATACCGATTTTGAAAAAGGATTTATTAAAGCGGAAGTCATTGCTTTTGATGATTTTATTAAATTCAAAAGTGAGGCTGCTTGTAGAGAGAACGGGAAACTAAGAATTGAGGGTAAAGAATATATTGTGAAAGATGGTGATGTAATGCATTTCAGATTTAACGTATAGATTTATTTTTGAACATATAATTTATACTAAAACATATAATTTTATAATGGATCATAATACAAAACTTTATCAATTACAATAGCAATGAATAAACAAGCTTCTATATTATGGGTTTTATCTGCGGCTCTGTTATTCTCATGTAATACAGGTAATAATATTAATGCTAATAATGAAAATGCTATAGCAGCCCCTACTGCTTTATCGTATGAAGTCATTAAAGTTTACCCTCACGACACAAGTTCTTATACACAAGGACTGGAATGGAATGGCAATAAACTAATGGAGAGTACAGGATTGGAGGGTAAAAGTGTTTTACAAATACTGGACTCTAATATGAAGCCCTTAGGTAATAAAGTAAAATTAGATAAAGAATATTTTGGAGAAGGTACCACCCTTTTTCAGGATAAAATTTATCAACTTACTTGGAAAACCCATAAAGTTTTTGTCTATGATGCGAAAACATTAAAAAAGACTAACGAATTATACTGGCCCTATGAAGGCTGGGGACTCACACATAACGATACTTCATTAATTGTTTCTACAGGTGAAAGCAATATCTATTTTGTAAACCCTATTGATTTTTATATACAGAAAACCTTGGGTGTATTTAATCAATATGGTTATTTGAGTAATATCAATGAACTAGAATTTGCGAACGGACAATTATACGCCAATGTCTATGGACTTAATGAAGTAGTTGTTATTGATCCACAAACTGGACAAGTTAAAAGTAGTATAGATTTTAGTAATTTACTATCTCAAGCAGGCGTTAAATATGATCCTTTAAGTATTGATGCAGGCTATGTAATGAATGGAATTGCCTATCATGCTGGTAAGAAAACCTTTTTTGTTACAGGTAAATCTTGGCCTGTTTTAGTAGAAATTCGATTACGATAATTTTTAGTTGATCTTTTTTATTTCATAAATCATGGAGCTTCCCCTGTCTGCATTGCGTAATGCTATTAAATTTGAAATACAGCCAACAAAAAAAGCACGCATCATTCCTATCATTCCCGATTCTTTATATTTTTCACTAAGCAGGCTAACATAAAAGCTGTCAAACCACATAGGTAGCTTTTGTACGATACTCATTTTATGTTTTTTGGATAAATAATGCATAGATAAAGGCGAGAAATGATATAAATGCCTAGGTACATCATAGGCGGCCCAGAAATTCTTATAAAACCCTGCATCGTAACTAGTATAATTGGGTACAGCTATAATTAACCTTCCATTTGGCTTGAGTAGACTATGAAATGTTTTCATATAGGCATTTAAATCATGCACATGTTCTAATACATGCCATAAAGTAATGACTTCATATTTTGCAGGTTCTAATTGATAAAGCGCTTCAATAGGTAGTAAGTTTATATCATAATTTTCTAAGGCTTTTTGTCGACTCGCTGCATCAGGTTCTAATGCTGTCACTTTCCAGCCTTTTTTGAACATAGAATGCGCAAATGCTCCAGTACCAGCCCCCACTTCTAATAATTGCCCCTTATGGCCTGTAAATAGCGATTGAACCCAGTTTGTCTTTTGAGCTAGGGTATGATTTCTTACTTTATGATAAATTTGATTCACTAAACCTTCTTTTGTGTCGGTATGTGATATATAAGAAGGAAAATTATAGTAAGGTGCAATGTTTTCTTTACTAGGTGCTGGATCGGTATACTCTAAGCTACAATTGGCACATTGGATAATCTGAAAATCTTCGCCTGTAAGTGAGTAATCCTTGGTATGAAGTAAACTAGATATGTCTTCCTTATTACAAATGGGACAAGGAGAAAATTGTTTATGAGTTTCAGGCATATCTAAAAAGATTTAAATACAATTGCTGCAATGGCTGAAATAAATAAAATGAATGCTATCCAAGGCCATTGAATAGATATTTGTTTTTCCATCTCTTCATTTGAATTAATGGGACTGATCGTAATATCTTTAAAATAATGCTTTGACGTAAAATTACTTACCCAAGAATACTCGTCTCCTTTTTTTTCAATACTTCCTAAATTGCCAATGACTATACTCCCCTCTTGAGTATCAAAACTATTTTGTAAAAACTGTTCAAATTGAATATTGGCCTGTTCGTTAGAAATAGATAAAGCTTCAGCTAAATAATTATAAAATGCTGAGCTAGGTTTCTTTTTAGCTGTCGTAAATAGAATACTTTGTTCAGGTGCATGTAAGGTATCTCCTATCCAAGTAGCTGGCTTTTTAGTTAAATGAATGGTACCAATATTAGTAAGTACTAATTCATTATTTTGTACAAAATATTGTTCAAGTATTTTTTCCATGGTTATTTATGAAACGAATATACGATACCAGCAATTAATTGAACTCCTAAAGAAGGATATTCTGCCCAACGTTGATACTTTTTATCTAATAAGTTCTCCCCTTTAGCCCAGGCTTTCAAATGGGTGGTTAATTGATAGTTAAAGGAAGCGTTTAAGACTAGAGCCTTATTTAAATCATAGGCATTACTAGCTTCATTTTCGAAGGAGGCACCCGCCCAATATTGCATACCTCCATTAATTGACCATTTTTTACCAGGATACCAACTAAGCTCTCCATTCAAATTCAAAGGTAAAATACCCCAAGCATGGGTATTTTCTTTAATTGAATTAAACTGAATATACTTAGCATTCGCTTTTACAATAAATTGATCACTTAATTGATAACGCATGGCGGTAACAAATTCTAAGGTAATAGCCCTGTATTCAAAAATGGGTTGAAATTGTAAACCTAAAAATTGAGCAGTAGGGATATTGTTTATTCGGTTGAAAAATGGAATATTATGATAATCATTTAAAGACAAACCGAAATTATATTGTAATTTTTTGGTTGCATTGATAAAAAGAGATAATTCCTTTTTTTCTTGGGTAGTTATTTTTAAAGTGGTAGGTGCAGCCAGCCAAGGATTTACCATTGAAAGGCTAGCATAATTATTATTGGTTAAAATAGTTTGCCAATTAGCTACTAATAAATAGTTAGTATCATTTAATTTTTTACTAAACTGAACAAGCGGGAATAAAGCAAATTCTTGGGTAGTAAAACTAGGGTTCACCCCAACTTTAATGCTAGCATTCCATTTATTTAATTCAATGGAGGGTTGAATAATAAAAATTGAATTGGCCTGCTTCGTATAATTTGTATGCGTATAC
>Ga0208787_1000423_pt1 | contig 20270 bp, 17 predicted proteins | sample Wag4_2014_7_11_FD_187362 | JGI IMG/M metagenome (GOLD analysis project Ga0208787, IMG submission 187362) | Fresh water microbial communities from Ohio, USA - Utica-2 Time Series HT 2014_7_11 (SPAdes) (version 2) | ecosystem: Environmental > Aquatic > Freshwater > Water tank | place: USA: Ohio...
GGTGATAGGGCCATAGGCATCAAGGGCTACGATAATTCCCGCCATCGAAAGCATACTTGTCGCTGCAACTGCAATACCGTAGAGCCCAGCAAACTGGAAGGCAACCCAGATCGCTACGCAGACCGAGAGCACGGGCAGCGCGGTGGAGCGCATTGACACCGCAATACCTGCAATGATGTTCGTTGCATGGCCTGTTTCTGAGGCAGCAGCGACATGGCGCACGGGCGCGTACTCGGTTGCGGTGTAGTACTCCGTGATTACGACCATCGCAGCGGTCAGTCCAATGCCAACGATCGACGAGAGCCAGAGATTCATGACCGTTAAACCGGGTACATGTGCTGCAGCACCTGCCATTAACCAGTCGGTTACGAAATAAAACGCAACGATTGAGAGCACCGCTGCAACAATCAGGCCCTTATAGAGCGCCGTCATGATCTTGCCAGTGCCGGAATATTTCACGAAAAAGCAGCCAATGATTGACGCGATCACCGATACGCCGCCCAGTGCCAAGGGGTAGATCGCAGCCTCTGCCGCAATGCCCTTAATCGTGAGCGCACCAAGCAACATGGTGGCAATGACCGTCACGGCATAGGTCTCAAATAAGTCGGCCGCCATTCCTGCGCAGTCGCCCACGTTATCGCCCACGTTATCGGCGATAACGGCCGGGTTGCGGGGGTCATCTTCGGGAATACCCGCTTCGACCTTACCCACCAAATCGGCACCAACGTCTGCGCCTTTCGTGAAGATTCCACCGCCGAGTCGGGCAAAGATTGAGATTAGTGAAGAGCCAAATGCAAGGCCAATTAATGGGTGAAGGGCCTTCACAATATCTTGGGTCTGGGTGAGCTGGTAGGCGTAAAAACCGGCCACGCCGATAAGACCCAAGCCAATCACGAACATTCCCGTAATGGCGCCGCCTTGAAAGGCGATAGCCAGCGCAGGATTGATTCCTCCACGGGCGGCCTCGGCGGTGCGGACATTGGCCCGGACATTGATATTCATGCCGATAAATCCGGCCGCACCGGAGAGAATCGCACCAATCGCAAAGCCCACGGCAGTATTCAAGCCAAGGCCGGGAATGATCGCGATGAGAACAAAAATCACGACCCCGACGATTGCAATGGTTCGGTATTGGCGTGCCAGATAGGCCGATGCACCGGCCTGGATGGCCGCTGCGATTTCCTGCATCCGCGCATTACCGGCCGGCTTGGCCAGAATCCAACGGCTCGAAATAACACCATACACAATAGCCAGAAGGCCACAAATTAAAGCCAAATTCAGTCCCATCGACATGGGGTTCTCCTTTTATTGAAATTCTGTTTTCAAACACTCCCGGTCTACTTCGACTCTCGTCACGCCTGCGTGACGGCTGCCTGCCCGGGGAATCCCTTAGAATGCCTAGGCAACACCCATCATTCTGACACAGGGAGCAGCCCCCAAATGGCCTTAAAAAATGTGACCGCTGGAATTAACGCCCCTGAGGAGTTCAACGTCATTATTGAAATACCGGCAATGTCAGACCCGATCAAGTACGAGGTCGACAAAGAAACCGGGGCTCTCTTTGTGGATCGCTTCATGATGACGGCCATGCATTACCCCTGTAACTATGGCTATGTACCTGAGACGATCGCCGACGACGGCGACCCGGTCGATGTTTTGGTGATCACGCCTTTCCCCGTCTCGGGCGGGTCGGTCGTGCGTTGTCGACCCTTAGGGGTGCTTAAGATGGATGATGAAGCCGGGGGCGACGCTAAGTTATTGGCGGTGCCCACCGACAAGATTCTGCCAATCTACAAGCATTGGAAAAAGGTTGAAGACATTAACCCCGATCGCCTCGCCTCGATTCAACATTTCTTTGAGCACTACAAAGATCTAGAAAAGGGCAAATGGGTAAAGGTGCAGGGCTGGGAAGGTCCTGAGTCTGCAAAGCGTGAAATTATTGAGGGGTTAGCGCGCTATAAGCGGGAGACGGGCAGCTAAATGCTCAAAGTCGCTCTGGCGCAAATAAATAGCCGAGTCGGCGATCTGGCCGGCAATGCCGAGAAAATTCTTCAGGCCGCAGTTGCCGCCCAGTCCCAGGGTGCGGCCGTCTTACTCACTCCAGAGCTCTCTCTAACAGGCTATCCGCCAGAGGATTTATTACTTCGCCCCGCCTTTACACGGGCCTGTGACCACCAGCTCTTGGTGCTGGCCGAGTCGTTAAAGCCACTGACCGAGATCACCGTGATTGTGGGCCACCCCCGGGCCCGTGAGCAGCGCCGGTTTAATGCGGCAACCGTAATTCGTTACGGCAAGATTATCGCGACCTACGGCAAGTTAGAGCTGCCAAATTACGCGGTATTTGATGAGCAACGCTATTTTGATCCGGACGGTGCACCCTGCTTGTTTGAAGTGAATGGTGTTCGGCTTGGTGTGAATATCTGTGAGGACGTCTGGGCCTCACGGGCCCCGGCCATGGCTAAGGCTGCCGGTGCAAAGATTTTATTGGCAATGAACGCCTCTCCGTTTCATATCGACAAACAAAATGATCGAATTAGTGTAGCCCGCGCAAATGTCTCAAAGCTGGGCCTTCCAATTGCATTTTGCAATATGGTGGGCGGCCAGGATGAATTGGTTTTTGATGGCGGATCTTTTGTGCTTGACGGTGAGGGTAATGTCATCGCCCGTGCTAAGCAGTTTCAGGAAGATCTACTGATCGTTGATTTTTTTGCTAATGCAGCCGCCGATGAGCAGCAGGTCCACCGAATTGAGCCAGAGTTATCAATTGAGCAGCAGGCCTATCAGGCCCTCGTGCTGGGTACCCACGATTACGTTACAAAAAATGGATTTAAAGGTGCCACTATCGGTTTATCGGGGGGGGTTGATTCAGCCCTGGTCTTCGCGATTGCGGTAGACGCATTAGGCCCTGCGAATGTACGTGCCGTGATGATGCCTTCGAAGTACACAGCGGCAATCAGTATCGAAGATGCGACTGCCTGCGCAGCAGCCTTTGGGGTCTCAATTGAGTGCATTGATATCGAAGGCCTGAAGTCCACCTTTGATCAACAACTCGCTCCACTATTTAAGGGGCTCGCAGAAGACCTTACCGAAGAAAATCTCCAGGCTCGTATTCGGGGCACACTGCTGATGGCAATCTCAAATAAGACCTCCACACTTGTTTTAACGACGGGCAATAAATCCGAAATTGCGGTGGGCTACTGCACGCTGTATGGCGATATGGCGGGGGGGTTTGCGGTCATTAAAGACTTGTTTAAAGGGATGGTTTACCGCCTGTGCTATGAGCGCAACCGCGTAGCGCTTGCGCAAACCGGTAAAACCTTGATTCCAGAGCGTATTCTCACCCGGGCGCCCAGCGCCGAGTTGCGCCCTAATCAGACCGACCAAGATAGCCTACCGCCGTATGACGCCCTCGATGACATGCTGCGCCGCTACATTGAGGATGGTGAGAGTCGCGACGGACTAATTGCAGCCGGTCATCCACCCAAGGAAGTCGATCGGGTGCTGCGTATGATCCGGATCAGTGAGTACAAGCGCCGACAGTCACCTCCGGGTGTGAGGATCAGCCAGCGTGCGTTTGGTCGTGATTGGCGTTACCCTTTAACGAATGGTTTTATCGAGCAGTGACTTATTACCCAAGAGGCGACTAACGTGAAATTAATTACCGCGATTGTGAAACCCTTCAAACTCGATCAAGTCCGTGAGGCACTCGCCGATATCGGGGTCAGCGGACTAACGGTGACCGATGTCAAAGGATTTGGCCGCCAAAAAGGCCACACCGAGGTCTATCGAGGGGCCGAGTACGTTGTGGATTTCTTACCTAAAATCAAAGTCGAAGCGGTCGTAGCCGATGATCTCTGCGAACGCGCCGTCGAGGCAATCGTGGCTGCAGCCCGAACGGGCCGCATTGGCGATGGAAAGATTTTCGTGCGTGGTATTGATCAGGTCATCCGCATCAGGACCGGTGAGACGGGTGACGCGGCTGTCTAAGCAATACCCGTACCGCACCGCTGCCACCATCGTTGGCGGGCGCCTGACAGAACGCCAAGACCTCATCTTTTTGTTTTAACCAGGCGAGAACCTTGCCCTTTAGCACTGGGGTTCGATTGGCCGACCCCAGCCCCTTGCCGTGAATGATGCGCACACACCGAATTTCCCGGTTCGCACACTGCTTTAAAAAAATCGTAAACGCCTCTCGGGCCTCGTCGCTGCGCAGGCCATGCAGATCGAGGCTAGCCTGAACGACCCAGTGGCCGCGGCGCAGTCGGCGAACGGTGTCACTCGAAATCCCATTTCTAGAAAATGATAGGTCGCCATCACTATCCATCACGCTCTCAGCCGTCATATCCGAGAGTTGTGACTGGCTTAGTGCGTCGGCCTCGTCTTCAAGCCGCTTCACCGGTATCGGCCGTGGCTTTGGCTTCGAGGTAACGGAGGGCGGCTTTGGTGTGGGCGTAATCGGCTTGGCGCCGGCGACAGCCGCCAGAAACAGATCCCGCTCTGCGGTCATTGGATTGGCTAATCTTCCAGATAACGCTGGGCATCGAGAGCAGCCATACAGCCAGTCCCGGCGCTCGTGATGGCCTGACGATAGATGTGATCTTGAACATCGCCTGCCGCAAATACACCGGGAATATTGGTGGCTGTTGCATTACCTTCAAGCCCGGCCTTGGTCTGAATGTAGCCGTTGTGCATGGTGAGTTGACCCTCGAAGATGTCGGTGTTTGGTTTATGGCCAATTGCAATAAACACACCGTGCACTGCCAAGTCTTTTGTTACGCCGGTACTCGAGTGCTTGATTCTTACTCCTGTCACACCACTGTCGTTGCCGAGTACCTCATCGAGGTTATGGTTCCATTCGATCGAGACATTGCCACCTTTTGTTTTGGCAATAAGTCGATCAATCAGGATTGGCTCGGCACGAAACTTGTCGCGACGGTGAATCACCGTGACATGCTTAGCAATATTGGAGAGATAAAGCGCCTCTTCTACGGCGGTGTTGCCGCCGCCGACCACGCAGACGTCTTGCCCTTTGTAGAAAAATCCATCGCAGGTCGCACACCCTGAGACCCCTTTTCCCATGAAGACTTCCTCTGAGGGGAGGCCCAGATACTGGGCAGAGGCACCTGTGGCGATGATCAGCGCATCGCAGGTGTATTGGCCTGCATCGCCAATAATACGGATGGGTTTCTCCGCAAGCTTGGCGGTATGAATGTGATCGAAGATCATCTGGGTCTTAAAGTGCTCGGCATGGGCCAAGAACCGCTGCATGAGCTCAGGGCCTTGAACGCCATTGGGCTCGGCCGGCCAGTTCTCAACATCGGTGGTGGTCATGAGTTGGCCACCCTGTGCCAACCCGGTAATCAACACGGGGTTAAGGTTTGCGCGTGCTGCATAAATAGCGGCGGTATAGCCGGCAGGCCCAGAGCCTAGAATGATCAATCGGTGGTGCTGGGTTTGGGATGCTGTCATCGGGCAGGCCTTTATAAAATTAAGGGTGAATCGGTGTTGAAATAGGCGCTATCAAGCCCTCGCGGGCGAGAAATGTCGCGACACGGCACAATTATAGAAATTCACAGGGGCTTGCGCCGGTTTCGGCCCAGAAAAGGAGTTCATGGCTAGTCGTAGTGCTCGATCAACAACACGCTCTGCGGGCCGGGTTACCCGCCGTGGGTCCGCACGGTCCTCGGCCATTGGCGCGGGGCCTGAGGGCGATGATCCCAGGCCAATATCAGGCTTTGCGGCCGAATTGCGATGGCTGGCATGTGCAGCGGCTTGCATCTGGATCTTTCTGTCGCTGATTTCTTGGTCTGCCCAAGACGCGGGATGGTTTCAGCAGGGCTCACAGGCCGCACCTTCGAATCTTCTAGGCCGCTTTGGCGCCTGGACATCAGATTCCCTGTTGTTTGGTTTCGGTTTCTCATCAGGATGGCTCGTGGTGCTCATGGGCATTCTCGCATTCTCGGGATGGCGCTATGCACGCGAGTTGCGGGAACAACAGCGGCTCGGATTGGGAGCGACGACTGGCATTGGGGCAGATTCCCGGCTCATGACCGGGTTGCAGTGGTTGGGCTTTGTTATTTTGGTGATCGGGAGTTGCACCCTCGAGGCTCAGCGCGTGAGCCTTGGGTCGAGCCCCATCGCCTTTATGCCGGGCGGTGTGTTGGGCAGTGTTGTGGGCAGCTTTGGCGATTGGGCCCTTGGGGCAATTGGGCTTACCCTCTTTGCCTTGGTCTGTATCGTCTTTGGCCTTGCTTTGTTTTTAAGGTTCTCGTGGATCGATGTCTCAGAGCGGGTTGGCCGTGCTGCAGAGATGCTGGTGGTGGCCTTGCGCGAGAAGCTCCAGGATCGCGAGGATCGTAAACTCGGCGAGTCTGCGGCCACTGAGCGTGCGGATGCACTCGAAGAGAAGCGTCGCCAGCGAGAAGTCGAGCATGGCCTTGAGATTAAGCCCGTCGCTGTGGCTGAGCCCTCTAAGAAAGTAATTGAGGCAAAGCAGCGTGAGAAACAGCGACCCTTGTTTACTGAGATCTCCGCTATTGGCGGGCTGCCGCCATTGTCTTTACTTGATGATGTGGTCGCCCAGACGGAGACAGTCGCTCCCGAGACTCTGGAATTTACATCACGGTTAATTGAAGGCCGCTTGGCAGACTTTGGTGTGCAGGTAAAAGTGGTGAGTGCACAGCCAGGCCCCGTGATTACCCGCTACGAGATCGATCCCGCACTCGGCGTGAAAGGTTCGCAGATTGTGAATCTTGGAAAAGATCTTGCGCGGGCACTCTCCTTAGTCTCCGTGCGCGTCGTGGAGACTATTCCCGGCAAAAGCCTTATGGGTTTAGAGCTTCCCAACCCGAAGCGTCAGATGGTTCGTTTATCGGAGATCCTTGGCTCGACAATCTTCCAAGAGCACGGCGGCGTATTGCCGCTTGCGCTTGGCAAGGACATTGCCGGTGCACCCATGGTGGTCGATCTCGCGAGAATGCCCCACCTGTTAGTGGCTGGTACAACAGGGTCAGGAAAATCGGTGGGCGTTAATGCGATGCTTCTGTCCTTGCTCTATCGGGCAACACCTGCCCAAGTTCGATTAATCATGATCGATCCAAAGATGTTGGAGCTCTCAATCTATGAGGGCATTCCCCATCTTCTGACGCCGGTCGTCACCGATATGAAGCTTGCAGCGAATGCCCTGCACTGGTGTGTTGGTGAAATGGAGCGACGCTACCGCACCATGAGTAAGCTCAATACCCGAAACCTCGCGGGTTTTAATCAGAAAGTCGAAGAGGCCATTAAAAAAGGTAGCCCAATTCGCGATCCACTTGCCAACCCAGAGGATCCCGAGGCGCCAACACTTGTAGCGCTGCCACAGATCGTTGTGGTGATCGATGAGTTGGCTGATCTCATGATGGTAGCCGGCAAAAAGATTGAAGAGCTGATCGCTCGTCTTGCACAAAAGGCACGTGCCGCCGGCATTCATTTGATTCTGGCCACTCAGCGGCCATCGGTCGATGTAATTACCGGATTAATCAAGGCAAATATTCCAGCTCGAATTTCATTTCAGGTCTCCAGCAAAATCGATTCCCGTACGGTGCTTGATCAGATGGGAGCCGAGGCCCTGTTGGGCCAAGGTGATATGCTGTTCTTGGCTGCCGGCACAGGCCTGCCGATACGAGTGCATGGCGCGTTTGTTGCTGACGATGAAGTGATGCGGGTTGTGAATTACATCAAGCAGACGGGCGAGGCCCAATACGATGAATCCATTCTCGATGGCGCCGACCAGAGCACTGGCGGCACGTTTACCGCAGGCCTTGGCACAGAGGGTGGCGGCGGAGAGTCCGATCCACTCTACGACGAGGCCGTGGCGATTGTGTTGAAACACCGTCGTGCATCAATCTCGCTGGTTCAGCGTCATCTGCGCATTGGCTATAACCGCGCTGCAAGACTGCTTGAATCGATGGAGCAGGCTGGGGTTGTGTCGCCGATGCAGAGTAACGGCAACCGCGAAATTCTGGCCCCTAATTCCTCGGCCTCATGATGAGGCGCATGATCGAGCGTCTTGTGATCATGAGTCGTGGTCCAAGCCTTAGCCTGTTAGCCGCGATCTGTTGTTGGGCCCTTGCGGCGACCAGCCCCCCCGCGGGGGCACAGTCTGCGGTGGTGGACCGGATGGAGAGTTTAGCCTCCACCCAGACCTTATCTGCTGATTTTTCACAGACCACGGCGGCGAAGTCGGCACGTCTGCGCTCTGCATCGGGCACGTTTTACATCTCAAAGCCGGGGCTATTGCGCTGGGAGGTGAAAAAGCCTTACCCACAGATTCAGCTACTCAACGACAAAGAGTTTTGGCTGTTTGACGTTGATCTTGCACAGGCCTCGGTGCGGCCAGTTCATGCCGCAAACCTCACGGGAATTGCAGCACTACTTCTGAATACCAATAGCCTCACCCGAGAGCAGCTCCTGAGTCGTTACGGGTTTTCAGATCTCGGCGCTCGCGATGGCCTGCAGTGGATTGGTGTTACACCCAAAACTGCAGAGCCTGGGATAACGAGTCTGGCCGTGGGAGTCGATTCTGAATCGCTCTTAAGACGGTTTGAGATCCACGATAATCTCGGCCAGGTTACCCGCATTGAGCTGACCCGTATTTTAAAGAACGTGGCTATCGATCCCAAGCTCTTTCAGTTCACCCCGCCTGCAGGCGTGAGCGTGCTTCGTGCGCCCTGATCTGCCCCTGGCCGAGCAGTTAAGGCCGCAGTCGATTCACGATGTTGTGGGCCAGGCCCATCTCCTCGGTGACGGTAGACCACTGCAGGCTGCCGTCGCCAGCAGGCGGCTGCATTCCATGATTCTCTGGGGCCCTCCCGGCGTTGGTAAGACAACCCTTGCACGGCTATTGGCGCTTGCCTGTGGCGCAGAGTTGATGGCGATCTCTGCAGTCTTAGGTGGTGTGAAAGAGATTCGTGAGGCGGTCGAGTTTGCCCAAAAAGCTAAAGAGCTAGAGCGGCCCTGTGTGGTGTTTGTGGATGAAGTTCATCGGTTTAATAAGGCCCAGCAGGATGCATTTCTGCCTCATGTTGAGCAGGGACTCTTTGTGTTTATCGGAGCAACCACGGAGAACCCCGGCTTTGAAGTCAATAGCGCATTGCTCTCAAGGGCAAGTGTCTATGTGCTAAAACCCTTGGACGACGCTGCGATGCAAGAGATCATTGGACGCGCCGTAGTGCTTTACGGTGCAAGCCCATCGCTAATTGAGCCAGTGGCCAAACAGCGCCTGATGGCCTACGCCGATGGTGATGCCCGCCGCCTACTCGGCGCGCTTGAGTTATGCGTTCCAAGGGCGTTGCAGGCGACACAGCCGATCGATGATGCCTTACTCGATCAGATGTTGCCTCAGTTAATGCGGCAGTTTGATAAAGGCGGCGACGCGTTTTACGACCAGATCTCGGCCCTCCATAAATCAGTACGTGGTAGTGACCCAGATGCGGCCCTGTATTGGTTTGCACGCATGGTCGACGGTGGTTGTGATCCCCGCTATATTGCAAGGCGTGCGATTCGAATGGCGATTGAAGACATTGGATTAGCCGATCCGCGAGCGCTCACCATAGCCTTAGAGGCAGCCCAGACCTATGAGCGGCTTGGTTCGCCCGAAGGGGAGTTGGCAGTTGCGCAGGCCTTGGTGTTTATGGCCTGCGCGGCAAAGTCAGACGCGGTCTATGTGGGCTACAAAGCGGCGCTCGAGTTTGTACGGGATCGTGGCTCCGCGCCAGTGCCTGACCATCTGCGAAACGCACCCACATCGCTTGCGAAGTCTATGGGCCATGGAAAGGCGTATCGCTATAGCCAGGATGAGCCCGATGGGTTTTCAGCAGGCCAGCGCTATTTTCCTGAGCAAATCAAGAACCCGCCAGAGTTTTATAGGCCTGTCGATCGGGGAATGGAAAGTAAAATTTCAGAAAAGCTTGCCGTATTACGTAGTCGAAACCAGAAATCTTGAGTATTAAACTAATGAGCCACCATGATTGATCCACAGTTACTAAGAAAAGACCTTAATGCCGTAATCGCGGGACTTGCCCGCAGGCACTACACGCTCGACGGGCAGGCCTTTGCTGCCTTGGAAGGCCAGCGCAAGGCTGTACAAGTCGAGACCGAGACTCTTCAGTCTCAGCGTAATGCGTTATCCAAGCAAATTGGTGTCGCCAAGGGCAGGGGTGAGAGCGCAGAGGCCTTGATGGCCCAAGTCAACGAGATCGCCCGCAGACTTGAAGCACAGGCGCAGACACTTGAATCTGTGCAGGCCCGGTTAAACGATTGGCTGCTCACGATTCCAAACATTCCGCATGAATCTGTCCCAACAGGAAAAGATTCAGATCAAAACCAGGAGGTTCGCCGTTGGGGCTCGCCTCGGGATTTTGCATTCGAGGTCAAGGACCATGTCGATGTGGGTGCCGCCTTAGGCCTTGACTTTGAAACAGCAACGAAGATTACAGGTAGCCGGTTTGCATTGATGCGGGGTGATATTGCACGCTTGCATCGGGCGCTTGCGCAATATATGTTGGATACGCATACCGCCGCGCACGGGTATCAAGAATGCTACACACCCTATATCGTTAATGCGGAAAGTATGATGGGGACGGGACAGCTGCCCAAGTTTGCGGACGATTTATTTGTCGCCAAAAAAGGTGGCGCAGAGGGGGCGGGTGAGACCCTCTATTTAATTCCTACCTCTGAAGTGTCATTGACGAATATCGCGCGCGACGTAATTTTTGAGCCCTCTCAGATACCGCTAAAGCTCACTGCCCATACACCCTGTTTTCGATCTGAAGCGGGCAGTTATGGCCGCGATACCCGAGGCATGATTCGCCAACATCAGTTCGATAAGGTAGAGATGGTTCAGATCGTTGATCCCGATCAGAGTTACGCAGCCCTCGAAGAAATGGTTGGCCATGCGGAAGCGATTTTGCAAGGCCTTGAGTTGCCCTATAGGGTTATGGCGCTATGTACCGGTGATATGGGTTTTGGTGCGGCGAAAACCTATGATCTTGAGGTATGGCTGCCCTCGCAAAACACATTTCGCGAGATCTCCTCGGTGAGCAATTGTGAGGCGTTTCAATCTCGTCGCATGCAGGCCCGAGTGCGTAAATTAGCTGAGGGCGGTAAATCCCGACCCGAGCTTGTGCACACCTTAAATGGATCAGGGTTGGCGGTGGGCCGTGCACTGGTGGCAGTTCTTGAGAACAATCAGCAGGCCGACGGCAGCGTCACGGTACCCAAAGCGCTTGCACCGTATATGGCCGGTAAAACCCTACTGATTCCTGCGCGGGTATAATTCGCGGCTTGCTTACGGTTGCCGCGGAGAGGTGGCAGAGTGGTCGAATGTACCTGACTCGAAATCAGGCGTGGGCGTAAGTCCACCGTGGGTTCGAATCCCACCCTCTCCGCCAAATGTCAAGTGATCTAGGCGCTTCTGTAGCGTCCACGGCGATTTCCCCACGCTTTTCCCCACGGCACTGTAGTTAGGCCCCGGCGAATGGTGTTTGGACTGACGGTAGTCTCTAAGGTCAATATCGCTTAAAGTTTTGCGACGGCACTACCAGCTCCATTAACCTCAACTCAGCGCCACTAAAATGCGCTGGCTGGTTCTAAGGATCGGAGCCTGCAGACCCCACCGTACCCCTACCCCCGTTTTAGCGCATTGCTAAGGTGACCGGTAAGGCCAGTAATCTGCACAAATAATCTAAAATTTTGGCAAAACCTGTCAAAGTTTTGACAACATGCGTCTGTAGGGGGGGGTAGTGCAGGTCGAGATGTCACGATCGGAATTTAAGCAGCGAATCTATGCCCTAGTTAGGGAATGCCACGGCGTAGGTTTTAGAGCTTTGCTGCTCCGTTGGGAATTTACAAGAAGACCGTTTTTTAAAAACGAAACCAAGTTTTCAGCCGCTGCTTTATACAACAACACCCTTTGGTTGAAGCCGAACCATTCGTCTGAGCTTGACTTCTTGGTTGCGCTGTTGAAGCATATGGGGGAAGGTGCTGAAGCGTTAAGCTATCTTGGTGAATTGCACTATATTGAGCAAAAGCGTCACGCTGAGATGAAGTCGCAACTCATGGGCGCATTCCAAAGTGTTCGGCTTACCAAGCCCACCGAGGCGGCGGTCCAGTTATTCTCAAAGAGCCGAGTTTACTCAATCCGATAAATTAGGAGTTCATTTTGTCAAAATTTCAAAGTGGCATCATCGCAATTGTTTTTTTCGCATTCCTCTCCGGTATATTTATGTTTCGCTTTGCCGTCGTGCCCGGTGGCGTGGGTGGCGAGGGAGTGCATGGAGTTGTTTATCGACTCGATCGTTGGACGGGGGCTGTCATGTGGATTTCCGGAAGTGTGAGCGGGAATGTAGAGAAAGCAAAATAACGCAATTTGAGATCGATAGTTAGCGGCTTGTAATGGGCTTCCTCCTAGTCGATAAAAAAATAACGATACCCCTGAGCGAGTCAGGTGCTACTTTCTTGGGTGAATGGCATGCCACATTAAATTCACCCATTACCCCGGGAGATGTTGCGGCAAAAACCAAACGGAAATTCTGGTGGAAATGTTCTTTATGTGCCTATGAATGGCAAGCTCGAGTTGAGGCACGCTGGCGACAGGGCTGTCCAGCGTGCGGAAAAAAGAAAAATATTGATAATCGGAGGAAAAACTGGCTGAGACAAAGCGGCTCATTGGCATCCCTCTATCCTGCGCTTGCAGCCGAATGGCACCCAGATAATGAGTTTTTACCCTCCGAACTGACGCCGAACAGCTCAGAAAAAGTGAAGTGGGTTTGTAAAAATAATCATTACTGGCAATCCTCAGTCAATAATCGCACTAGGTCGGGGAAAGGCTGCCCGATTTGTTCGGGTGTCAGGTTAATACGCTCGGAGCTTCCCCCGCTGCTCCGAAGTGAATTTGCAACACAGTTAAACCCAGATGTGGAGCTAAAGGCACTCTCACCGGGGAGTCCAAAAAGAGTTTGGTGGCAGTGTGCGAAGGGGCATACTTGGCGCGCATCCGTTGCAAGCCGAAGCCGACGGGGTAGTGGCTGTCCCTACTGCGCTGGTCAGAGGGCAACTCAGGAGAACAACCTATCTACTAAAAACCCTGAGCTACTCGCAGAGTGGGATTATCAGGCAAACGGAGAAATTACCCCTGATAGTTTGTTAAGCGGCAGTGGTAAAAAAGTTTGGTGGAAGTGCAAAAGCGAACACTCTTGGCGTGCAACTGTCTCGTCCCGAGTAGTAGGTAGAGGCTGCCCATATTGCGCAAACAAAGCTGTTAGTTCAACAAATAATTTGTTAAGTAAGTTTCCTGCATTAGCTCTTTCATGGCATCCGACGAAAAATCTCCCGTTGACCCCGGACAAGGTTACCTTCGGCAGTGGGAAAAAAGTTTGGTGGGTCTGTGGTAAAGGTCATGAGTGGCAAGCAATCGTCGCGACAAGATCAATTTATAGTTCGGGTTGTCCATTATGCAAACCTCAAACTTCAAGGGTCGAGTTGAGAGTGCTGTGGGAATTTCGAAAAATTTTCAATTCTGTTGATTGGCGCGTTGATATTCGCGGGAGTGAGTGTGATGTTGTGTTACCTCACTTGAGGGTTTGCATTGAAATTGACGGTTACCCTTGGCACAGGGACAAGTTGAAAGAGGATAAACAAAAAACTGCTAAGTTCGAAAAATCCGGTTTTAAAGTTGTTCGTCTCAGAGACCTTGAATTGCCGGAGATTCTTGGTGAGTGTGTAATGTTCGACAATAAAAAATCACTTCATGAGCCGATCCGGCAATTAGTTCAAAAGGTGTTTGATTTAGTCAAACCATCAGGGGATGAGTGCTCAAGAATTCGTGAGTACATTAATTCGCGCTGTTTTTGGGGGGAAGACGAGTTTTTAGCGGCGTTGGCTGCTATCGACTTTAGCGGCCGGGAAGCCTCGTTCAGCGATGATCACCCAGAACTTCTTCGTGAGTGGGACAGCGATCGAAATGCCCCCAAAGATCCGAAGTTTTTTTCGTCTGGCTCAATGGAAAAAGTCTGGTGGGTTTGTGCTAAGGGACATTCGTGGCAGGCGAGTATAAAGAATCGTACAAGACTTGAGACCGGCTGCCCGTATTGTGTGAACGTGAAGGTTGCTGAAACCAGTTCCTTACTCACACTCCACCCGGAGTTAGCCTTAGAATATTCAGAGCGAAACCCAAAAAGAGCACAGGAGATAAGCCCCGGTAGCTCATTAAAAGTGTTGTGGAAGTGCAAAACATGCAGCCATGAATTTGTTGCCCGCCCTGCCGACCGTGTCGGGAAGGGATCAGGGTGCCCTGCTTGCACTGGCAGGATTGCTACGAATAAAACCTCGCTGGGCCAACTTTTCCCCCGACTTATGGCTGAGTGGGATTACGAGAAAAATAATGACATCGATCCCAACAAGCTAACACCCGGAAGTCATAAGCGAGTTTCATGGAAATGTAGTAGGGGGCATATGTGGGAGGCTGTTGTTCGGGTAAGAGCCCTTCGCGCTATGGGGAAGTGTCCCGAATGTAGGGCGATCGAAAAAAAGTAACTGAGTGTTGATCACCAGCAAATCCAAGCAGCTTTGAGGGCTTCTTTCCTGCAGAGGATCGCTGACTTTTTAGTGTGGCTTTTCCTTGGAGCAATCCGATTGAATTAACGAAGTCGACCAACGCATGTAGCTCTACTAACTTTTGGATGCGTTCCTGCCGGATTGCTCTCGTTTCCCGGCCGTGAACTGTCTTGGCTTCAGCGCAGCGTTGTCGACCCTGTCTGGTCTTGGGGCCGGTGCTCTTCCCGCCATGATTTCGACATACGCTCTTCCCCCTCATCGCAGGAGCTTGGCACTGCTGCTGGGTACGTTTAGAAGTTGCACGGCACCGATTGCAAATAATCCGTCCGCCTGCGGTGATCATTGATGGGGCTATTGACTTGATCGGCATCGTAGTGAGGGCTCGTTCGAGGGGTGTAACTGGAATTAAACGCAGGACCTCTTGAACCGAGCCTAAATTACGCAGACATTAAAAGCAAGGTGCTCATCCACGTCTCATATGTGCTGCGCTTGCCTCGCTTACCTTGAGTATCTTGCTCATCTTGAGTTTCTTGAGGGGTTAATTTTTGTCAAGATATTCTAGGCAAGCAATGCAATCAATACACAAGGGAGTCTGCATGCCTTAAAGCAGACTCAAAAGACGAAAACCACTTGTCGAGAATTATTGATCCGTTAACGGTTACGTACCACTGCCCGCTGGACGCTCTCCTTGCTGTGAGAATCTTACCGTTATGGTATCGGTAGTAACCCCCCTTTTTGGCGGGCGTCCAGTCGGTAGTTTTTGGTCCCGGGCGAAACTTAACAAAGTTAGCTCTACCTTTTTCAATTGCATTCATTGCGTCTTCGGCGCTAGAGTAGCTAAGTCCCGTAATGTGATCGTCTTTGATGCCACGCCATTGTCCGTTCTTGTCAATAAAAACAGTGATTTTCGTCGTATCGTTGGTTTGGCAGATATAATTTCCGTTCTGTGTTTCATGCCAATCAAGCATTTTTGCCTCCAAACACCAAGGTCCATTGCCATTGGTCAGCAAGTTTTGTACTGTTAATCACCAGCTCTTTTTTGGCCCTTTGAATCGATGCCCATGACAGACCTGCTGCCTTCGCGGATGCTTTGAGGTCATTAACCGACTTTGGCTCACTGCAGAGTTCGTCTTCAAGAAAGCTCTTGGCATCGTCAACAACACTGGTTTTTGCGGATCTTGGTGGGTTGAGCAGTTCTGCGGCGGTTAAGGCAGACGATCCCAGCCAGTCCACGTAGGATGTCTTAATGGTGGTTTTTTTGTATTGAAGAAGCTTTTCGAGAATCTGGTACTCGAACCCAGTTTTGTCATTGCCAAGGTTATTTTTTACGGGTAATAGGTATCGCTTCTTGGTTGCGGGGTGCACCAGTGCCATGAATGCCGCTCGGGGAGCTGCGGTCCACGCGGTAGAGCCGCCTATTCGTTGTTGGGGGCTTCCGTCAGTTCGCTTATTGAGGTGAACCACCAGAAGAACCAGCGCGCGGGTTTCTTGGGCAAGTTTTGCAAGGGGCGCGAGCACCCGTCGGACGTCAGTGTCTTTGTAAGAATCTACCTTTGACCCGAGATAGGCACCCGGAGGGTCAATGATGATCATGCGAACATCACCCAGCTCAGCGGCTTTTATTCTGAGTTCTGCAATATCCTCATCAAGTTGAAAGAGGTCGGTTTCACCCCCTTCACGCGCCACCCCCTCAACGATATGCACCATGTTGAGGTTAGCGCCGGCTGCTTCAAGCCGTGGCCGGACTGTGCGTTCCGCATCATCTTCATTGGCAAGAATGATTACGCTGCCAGTGTCGGAATAGGGTTGCCGATCAGGAAGGCCATTTCCGGTGGTAATCGCAGCCGCAAGGCGGATGGCGATTTGACTCTTCCCAAGTCCCGGCTCACCTGCTATCACAACCATTGATCCCAAGGGAATTGATTGATCCACAAGCCAGTCAATGGGAAGCGGCTCGTATTCATCTGCAGTTTTGGTTATCAGGCGGCCTACGGCTGGCGTGCCTTGCTGTACTAGCTGGTTAGCTTCTTGGGGTAGGGAGCCTGTATACCCACCTTCACGCGCGTAGTGCACCAGCGTGCCAAACCCAGTACTTTTTTTCCTCTGCCCTGCCCACATGGAGTTATAAGACAGCCAAACTCCATTGAAATCATCTTCATCGAATAAGTCACCTGATTCACTCCACTCACGGGCTAGCTTGTAAGCTGGCTCACCCCAGCCTGTGGCGGCTACCCCCCAAACCGTGTTTCTCCAACGCTCACGCGTTCCGCCAGACCTCTCGCTTGGATCAGGGTCGATGGTTGCTAGCATGCTCTTGACGATCGCGATGTTTTCTTTGGTTGCCGGGAACTCGCTTTTTAAGGCGGTTGGGGGGAGCTGTTCGCTTTGGGGTGGGTACTTCGCGACTGCTTCTAACAGCGCAGCCTCAAAAACATCAGTTTCAATTAAATCTTCACTGGCAATGTTCACGTATGTTTCGACCGGATTAGTCGGATCGCGAAAATTCAATGTGCCGGGAAGTCGCAGAATGCGAGCTGCGTCAGAAGTTATTGGGTCTGCCCCAACTTTTAACGTATCCAGCAGGCCCTGTAACTGATCCGCGATTCGTTGCCATTCATCAGCATGAAGAAACTGCTTCAGCGCCCAGTAAACATGGATTCCGTAACCTGTGTAATGCCAAACGTTTGGTCGAGGCAGGCCTGTTTTTTTTAAGACACTTTCAACTGCGATGGTAATTTCCTCATCTGACAGATATTTTGAATTCTCATGCCTGTCAATGTCCGCCCAAAAACTGCAAAGCTTTTCCGCATTTTTTGCTTCGCGATTCGCCCGTGTACTGGAAAAACTAGCGAGTGACACATAGATATTATGGGTTAGTAAAAACTCATTTGCTATGCCCGGGACAAGATCATTATTTTCAAACCACTGCTGTTTGAAGCCGTCTCTTTTTGAGCTTCTGGCAAGGTACCCGGGTCCTTCGCGAACCATAGACAGAAACTTTTTTTGGATCTCATGGTTCTGCATGTCCGCCTCCCTGTTGGAGTACGTCTTGCACCCACTCAGTAATATCGCTGTATCTCCAGACCTTGATGGTGGGTGACAAATGTCGAGGTGCTGGAAAGCGCCCCGCAGCAACCCACGCATTTATACTGCTCTTGGATAAAGTTGTAAGTTCTTTTACCTGTTCAATTCTAATTAGGCGATTAGGATTGGCGTCCTGTATGCGTTCAGTTTCCATGATGTACACCCTTCAAAAAGTAGTGCCCTAATCATGCAAACCCTTCGATGACTATTAGTTGATAAACGTACTTATTGCCGTTTATAAGTACTTATTGCCCTTGAAATCACTTATTGCCGTTTTTAGATCAGAAAGATCCATTGACGTAGCGCCTTTTCCAGTCGCCGTGCGTCTCCTTGGATAATATGAAACCCGCTTTTTTCATTTCCGGGCTGACGACCCCGTGTCTAGGAAATTTTCCGGTGACTTTTTCGAACCTTTGAACTATGTTGAACCACTCTAATCGCTCAGCCGTTTTTTGTGGGCGATGCGGCAGTTTTGAACCGGGCATGTAGGTGCGCTGACTTGCCGCAAAGTTCCACAAAAAATGATCAATATCAGCGCTTATGTGATTGATGCATTTTCCGACTCTGGCGGATCCAGCCAGTGGATTGACACGATAAAAATTTTTGAAAAAACTTAATTCATCCTTAAGTGCTTTGACATTTTTTAGATCATTGTGTTTTAGATGAGCTGGGTTTTTATTGAATTCATCAATAAAGATCACGGCTTTTTCGTATAGATCTGTTATCGGCTTTTCAAGAGCTTGCGGTAGTAGGGCTTTCTGATATAGCTTGTTCAGAGTTGCCGCGTTTCGTATTAGCGCAGTATTTAGTTGCTGAACGAAAAATGCGACTATTTCCACCCTTTTTTGCTTCGGTTGTGTCATCTAGCACCCCGCAATACGCCCTGCAGTTGAATCCACACCCGGGGAAGCGCAGGTACTTCCCGTTCGCCCCGTCGGGCTAGGGTGTAGATACGGAAATTTTATGCGCTACGCTTTTCTTCGAGAAGCCTTAAAGTTTGGTCGGTTCCAGTCAGGCAATAATTTTCCCAGTCCCGCATCATTTCTCGCCTTCTAGTCAACAAGTCGCCCCGACGGTAGGCTGCCTCAACCTTATTTCCGATCGTGTGGGCAAGTGCCATCTCGGCTACTTCATTCGAGTGCTCGGTCTCTTCTGCCACCCATGTTCTGAAGGCGGACCTAAACCCGTGGATGGTTGCTTCCGAGTGCCCAAGCCTCCTGAGAAGCATTGCCATCGCCATATTGGATAGGGGTCGCCCTGTTACTGAGAAGATGAATTGACTATCGTTGCCGAGGTATTCAGCCGTTTGAATGATCTCCATCGAGCGCCGGCCAAGCGGCACGCGGTGTTCTTTTGCGGCCTTCATGCGGCTGGCTGGCACTACCCAGAGGCCATCCTTTGATACTTCACTTCTCATGGCTCCGGTGACCTCGCTTGTTCTTGAAGCATTTAGGATCAGAAACTCAAGTGCGAGTGCGACTGAACTGTCCGTATCGTGAAGTTGTTTGATTAGGGTAGGTATGTGGTCGTAGGGCATTGCTGTGTGGTGCCGCACGGGTTTGATTTTTTTTGGCTTCGGTAGGATTGTTTCCAAGTGGCCACGCCATGCAGCGGGGTTTGCCGAGGGCCGGAGTTTCTTGGTGATGGCGACAGCCAAGATCCACTCGATACGTCCGCGAACCCGAGAGGCAGTTTCGGTTTTTTGTCTCCAGAGCGGGTTTAGTACCCTCAGAACGTCGTCTGTATCGATCTCGTCGAGCGGCATATTCCCAAGCACCGGATTGGCGTATTGGTCGATCGTTGAGCGCCATTGGGCTGTATGTTTGTCGTTGCGCCACTCGGCGGACTTACTCTCGATACACTCTTCGGCGAATTCTCTAAAGCAGGGGCAGTCAGGCGCTGGTTTAGCCGCATTTTTGCCCTTTCTGGGAGGCGGAGGCGCATTGTTCGTGATCAAGTCTGCCCGAGCCCGAATAGCCCGAGCACGGGCTTCTTTTAGGCTTACGTCTGGGTAGGCGCCGAGGCTGAAGTCAACCCGCCTACCGTCATGGCTATACCGGTAAGTCCAGTACCTTCCACCACCTTTTTTGACTTGAAGGTTCAAACCCCTTGTCTGAGCGTCCGTATAACGCCCGGGTTGGGTAAGGTTCCTGATCAGTGCATCCGTAAATCCTTGTTTCATGGCATCTCCTTTGTTCCCCACGATTTCCCCACACGCGAGCCCTGATTAGCCGTGGTGGGTGTTGAGCGAAAAAGTAATGCCTCGGACTGCCCGGCGTCGATATCAAAAGTACTTATTGCCGGAAATTTAGGCTGAAAGCAGAGGTGCTGTCGTTAATTTCATGGCCGTGACTGACTGAGACTATCCGGGGCACTACAAGGTGTAACCATGCCACCCTCTCCGCCAAGTCAAGGGCGTGGTACTTGTGGCTCTGGCTCTTCCCCATTAACGGGGGATGGGTAGTGCTCAGATAACGACAATCCCTTTGACCAGTCGTAATGCGGGCGCCAGGGTTCTCCGTACTGCATAACAATCTCCTGAAGCCGACTAATGCGTTGGGCACCAATAGTCTTCAGATTCTTTATAACCT